>Ga0187782_10001225_pt1 | contig 18469 bp, 14 predicted proteins | sample 0715_SJ02_MP15_2_FD_132454 | JGI IMG/M metagenome (GOLD analysis project Ga0187782, IMG submission 132454) | Tropical peat soil microbial communities from peatlands in Department of Meta, Colombia - 0715_SJ02_MP15_20_MG | ecosystem: Environmental > Terrestrial > Soil > Wetlands > Peat | place...
GCTCTGCGCCAATAAAAAAAGGAGTGATGCAAGCACCACCCCTATCCAAACAAGCTGGCCAAGAAGGCAGAGAAGTACACGTCTCTGGGCGATCATAGCTATCGCGGGTTAGCGCTTAACCGAGTCGACCAGCTTATGAACCACGTCTTCATCGGTGAGCTGCTCGTAGGCATGCTCTCCGTGCAGCGACTCATCGAGGCCAATCTCCTCCGAGGTCTCACTGACCTTTACGGTGGTGAAGGCATCAATAATCCGCAACATGGCATAAGTAAACGCGAACGCCCAGACTGACGAGAATACGACGGCGGTGACCTGCTTCAGCAGGAAGACTGGATCGCCGTACAGCAGTCCATTGGCACCCTGAGGATTGAATGCCTTGTTGGCGAAGACGCCCAGCATTACGATGCCGAGGAAGCCGCCGACGCCGTGAACTCCCCATACATCGAGCGCGTCGTCCCATTGCAGCTTATTCTTCATTTCCACCGCGTAGTAGCAAACCACGCCGGAAACGATGCCGATGATGACCGCCGTGGTCGGAGAGACAAATCCGGCAGCCGGAGTTACCGTAGCCAGTCCCGCCACCGCGCCGGTGAGCAGGCCGAGGAATTTCGGCTTCATCTCGTTGAACCATGCCACCAGCAGCCAGGCGATGGCGGCGAAAGAAGCAGCCACATCGGTATTGATGAATGCGGTCGCGGTCACCGAATCGACATTCATTTCACTGCCGGCGTTGAAACCGTACCAGCCAAACCACAGGAGGCCGGTGCCGAGGGCTACCAGAGGAATGCTGTGTGGGCCGCGGTCCTGTACGCGCCGCTTGCCGACGTACAGCACGGACGCCAGAGCCGCCATGCCGGCGATGTTATGCACCACAATGCCGCCCGCGAAGTCCTTCACGCCCCACTGCTGAAGGAATCCTCCGCCCCACACCATGTGGACGAAGGGGAAATAGACGAAGGTCAACCAGGCGGTCAGAAACAGCATGTAGGCCTTGAAAGTGACGCGGTTGGTGAACGCCCCGGAGATGAGCGCCGGGGTAATGATGGCGAACATCATCTGATAGGCGACGAACACGAACGCGGGGATTGTGTCGTTCGCCGACGGCGTGCCGAGGCCAATGCCTCGCAGGCAGGCGTAGTGCAAGTTGCCGATTACTCCATGCCAGTCGCCGCTGAAGCACAGAGAATAGCCATAAAGGTACCAAATGACGGTGGTCCAGCCCATGGAGACGAAGCTCTGAATCATGATGGCCAGGACGTTCTTGCGGCCCACCAGGCCGCCATAAAAGAACGCCAGGCCCGGTGTCATCAACATGACCAGGCTGGTGCATAAAATCATAAAACCGGTATTGCCGGTGTCGAGATGAAGCATGCAGTCCTCCGACCGAGATGTAGAGAAGTAGCTCGCTGATGGCGAGCAGGGGTCCGAACTGGAAACTCCCGCGCCGGTGGAAGGGCCCCTGAGACCCAGGCTGCGCGGGAAGCGGTTTACAGTCAGAGCCTGAACTGGGCGTGTAAATATCGCAGTGAGATATATCACTTGAGGGTGTGACGGTGGACACAGGGGGTCGAGCGGGCGGGGCGGGGCACGGCTCGGCCTAACGTTGCCTGGCCAACCCGGCGAAGACCTCTATGCCTCTGATTTGCACGGATTTACGCGGATAAACCGATCTTCGCCATTCCGAGCACCGATGACTGAATTCGCATGACGAGGACACTCCAACCGCCCGTGTTAGCATTCCTGCATGCATACGGACCGACCGCTCAGTTTTCTGGCAATGACCGTGACGCTCCTCATGACCCTTTCCGCTCTCGCCCAGCAGGCGCCGCCTTCCATTCCTTCCACCGGCTTTCCCGGCTTGGACGAGTATCGGGCGTCGCGAGTTGCCATCTACACCGACGACTTCGGGCAACTGGCGCGCTACCGCGAGGCCAACGCCGCGCTCGCTCGTCCAGTCGCGGGCGAGAATCGCGTGGTGTTTATCGGCGACTCGATCACCGACGGCTGGAAGCTGGCGGACTATTTCCCTGGCAAGCCGTACATCAACCGCGGCATTGACGGACAGAGCACGCCCGAAATGCTGGTGCGCTTCCGCCAGGATGTGATTGACCTGCAGCCCAGGGTGTTGGTCGTGCTGGCGGGGACCAACGATCTGGCCGGCGTCACCGGGCGCACGCGCAATGAGGACATCGAGGCCAACTACGCTTCCATGGCCGAACTGGCGGAGGCTCACCACATTCGCGTCGTGTTTTCCTCTTTGTTGCCGGTGAACAACTACACGGAGGATGCGAAGGAGTCTTTTGCCCTGCGTCCGCGGGAGAGAATTCTGGCGCTGAACACCTGGCTCAAGGATTACTGCGCGAAGAAAGGACTGGTCTATCTGGACTACTTTTCGGCGCTGGTGGACGACAAGGGGATGCTGAAACGTGATCTGACCGGGGACGGGCTGCATCCCAATGACGCCGGGTACAAGATCATGGCGCCGCTGGCGGAGAAAGCAATTGAGAAGGCGCTGGCCGCGAAGCCTTGAAACCCGGAAAAGTTGAAACCTGCTTCTTTTTGGGGAGTCCTATAAAATGTGAATACGGTTTCCGACCGCTATGGCCTTTGGGCATACCCAGGCCGCGGCGGCGAGGGAAGGTTCCCCTCTGCGTTCTTTGCGAGCTTTGCGGTTAAGAGCTTTTGACCGCGAAGGTCGCGAAGGGATCGCGAAGGACGCAGAGAGATCATCCCGAGGGTGCTGGCGGCAACGCCGGCGCCTCCCGTGCTCTGAAAGGAGCACATTGGAAAGGAAACGACCGCCGGGGTTGTCCCGCCCTGCGTGATTCCTTTCCGCCGTCTTGAGATCTAAACTGCTGTTTGCTTGACGACACAAGCACTCAGCAGTCAGCACTCAGCATTCAGTCAGCCCAGTTGGCTGCTGACCCGCGAGACTCGCTCCTGGCTGAGTGCTGAACGCTGATTGCTGAATGCCGCTTCACGACAATTTCGGGCGTGCCATCACCGATCTGCGGATCTCAATCACCGACCGCTGCAACTACAAGTGTGTCTATTGTCGGACGGGGAACGAAGGCGCGCTGTTTGGCGATTTGCCATTCGATGATTACCTGCGCATGGCGCGGGTCCTGGTCGGGATGGGGATCAGGAAAATCCGGCTCACGGGCGGGGAACCGCTGCTGCGCAAAGGCGTGGTGGAGTTTGTGCGGGAGTTGAGCCGGCTGGGCCCTCAGTGGCTAAAGCCCCAATCCCATTCCGCCAGCGACGGCGCGGCTGAAGCCGCGCCCTTTCAAGGCGAGTCACAGCAGGTTCCTCGTCGCTTCGCTCCTCGGAATGACAACATTGATGAACGGAGTCATAACTATTCTGACCTGCCCGGTGACCGGCTCGATATCGCGCTGACCACCAATGGCCACATGCTGGCCGATCTGGCGCAACCGCTCAAGGATGCAGGCCTGGCGCGGGTGACGGTTTCGATGGACGCGGTGGATCCCGACCGCTTCTCCCGCATCACGCGCGTGCCCACGGGATTCGATAACGTGTTGGCGGGCATCCGGGCGGCGCGGCGCGCAGGCCTCGAGCCGGTGAAAGTCAATTGCGTGCTGCTGCGCGGGTTCAACGAGGATCAGATCATTCCCTTCGGGATGTTCGCGCGGGAAGAAGGCGTGGTGGTGCGCTTCATCGAATTCATGCCGCTGGAAGAGGGACGGACGTGGTCGCCCGCGACCGTGGTCACCATGGATGAAGTTCTGGCGCGCATGGCGGAGTACCGGCCGCTGGAGGAAATCCCGCGTGCGCCTTCGGAGACCGCGCGGCGCTACCGCTTCGACGACGGGGTGGGAGAAATTGGCATCATCGCACCGGTGTCGCATCCTTTTTGTGGGCACTGCAGCCGCATCCGGATTACCTCGGATGGAAAAATCCGCACCTGTCTGTTCTCCGTGTGGGACCATGATCTGCACGGCGAGATGCGCCGCGGGGCGAGCGACGAAGAACTGGCGGAGTTCATCCGCGGAGTGGTGGAGAAGAAAGAAGAGCGGCATCATATCGGGGAAGCGGATTTTGTGCCGGCCTCGAGGACCATGGTGCATATTGGGGGCTAGCTATCGGCTTAGCTGTCAGCCGCGAGCGAAAGCATTTCACCGGCGAGATCGCCGAGTCCGCCGAGAAGAACAATGACGAGGCATGGCAACGAACCGGGAACGGTGCCACTTCGAGTCGTGCCGCCTGGATCGCAAGAGAGAATTTCTGCCTCAACCGCTGCGGCGGGTTCCATTTAAGATGACGTTCATGAATTGGCGGTGGGTCACAGCGAGCGCGGCGGTGATTTTCTCTTGCGCAACCCTTCAAGCGCAAGACGCCACCTACCTTGGCTTCGACCGCAACCAATATCCCGGCGATGCGAACTTGGCCGCTCTGCGTCAGACTTTTTCGTACACGGGATACTGGCTTAACAATCCTCCCGGCGAGAAGACGAACAGTTGGACCGGTCATCGCGCCGCGGTCGAGTCCGCTGGATTCGGATTTCTCGTGCTGTTCAACGGACGGCTGTACGCCGAACTGAAATCCGAAGCGAAGGCCGCGCAGTTGGGGAAATCGGATGCGCAAGCCGCAGTTGCAGCCGCCCGGCGTGAAGGCTTTCCGCGTGCGACGGTGATTTTTCTCGACCAGGAGCAGGGCGGGCGCATGCTCCCCGAGCAGAAGGCCTACATCTACGCCTGGGTGGATGGCGTAACTGCGGGGGGATTTCGCGCGGGAGTTTATTGTTCGGGCACGCCGGCGCCTGACAACGACCACGTCGTCACGGCCGAAGATATTCGTGAAAACGCGGGCGTGGGCGCCCGCGCCACCCGCGACATCGTTTACTGGGTCACCAACGATTCCTGTCCGCCCGCACCGGGATGTGCGTTCCCGAAGCAGCCGCCTGATGCGGCAGAGAGTGGCGTGCGCTTTGCGGAAGTGTGGCAGTTTGCGCAATCTCCGCAGCGCAAAGATAAAGACGCGGCGGCTCACTGCACAGGCTACAAACGCGATGGAAATTGTTATCCGCCGGGAGTGCCCGCGGGGCAGGGGTTACATGTGGATCTGAACGCTGCCACGTCGGCTGATCCCTCGCACGGGCGTACCCGCTGAGCTGGAAGACTTCTTCCACCACATAAACGTCTTCATTGCGCTAAAATAAGTTCGTCTCATGTCGGATCGCACCTTTACCCTCGACGAAGCGCAGGCCCTGCTGCCAGTGCTGGAATCGCTGTTGCGCACGGCCATCAACGCCAAGAAACTCATGGAGCAGGTGGAAACCGAGCAACGGGCGCTGGCCCACCGTGTTTTTCTGAACGGGGGCACTTATGTGGATGTGGTTCCACTGGCGCGGCGCAAGGCCGAGCGAATGAAGGCCGAGCAGCGGGCCAAAGACGCGCTAGCGGAGATTGACTCGATCGGCGTGCAGGTGAAAGACCTGGATATCGGACTGCTGGATTTTCCCTGCCAGGTTGACGGCCGCATCGTGCTCCTGTGCTGGAAACTGGGAGAGAAGTCGATTACCCACTGGCACGGCACCGAAGAGGGATTTGCCGGCCGCAAGCCGATTGACGACCGCATCGCGCGCGGCAGAAAGACGAACTAAGCCGAACTCCCAGGCCGGTCGGGCCGCGATCTGCCTGCACTTTCGAGAGTGGCTTCCTCGCCCTATTCCTCGTCCCCAACGCGGTATTTCGCCGGTTCCGGGGCTACCGTTCCCAAGGCGAACATTCCAGGTAACTTCAGTCCCGCAACATAGTCAAAGGTTCAGTGTTTACATGGGAGGAACGTAATGACGCCAACCGAGGACTTTTGCGTCAAAATGGGTATAAATAGATAGTATGGAGCTGGCCGGGCTGGCTCGGTGAGGACAGGGGGTAAGTTATGAAGATGAATCGAAGCGTAGTACGTTGGCTGCTATTGGCAGTCGTAGTCACGTCTGTTTCGGCCGCATCGTTCGGCCAGATCGCGGTGGGCATTTCGGTGCGCTTCGGTCCACCCGTGCTGCCGGTGTATGCGCAGCCGATGTGTCCCGGGCCGGGCTTTATGTGGACGCCGGGCTATTGGGCCTGGAACGACGAAGGCGGCTATTACTGGGTGCCTGGCACCTGGGTAATGGCCCCGATGGGCATGTATTGGACTCCCGGCTATTGGGGTTGGAACAACGGGTTCTATATGTGGAACGCCGGGTACTGGGGCCCGCACGTCGGCTTCTACGGCGGGATTAACTACGGTTTCGGTTACGGCGGCGTGGGCTTTGCCGGCGGCGAATGGCGTGGCGGAGGGCTCTACTACAATCGCTCCGTCACCAACGTCAGCGTCACCAACGTGACCAACGTCTACAACAAGACTGTGGTTGTGAACAATACGACAGTGAATAACACCAGCTTCAACGGCGGTACCGGCGGCGTGCAGGCCCAGCCGACCGCGCAGGAACAAGCTTGGTCGCACGAGCCGCATACCCCTCCGCTGGCGGCGCAGACCCAGCAGGAGACTCTGGCCAGCCAGAATCGCCAGAATTGGGCTAGCGTCAATCAGGGCCGACCGGCGATCGCTGCCACAGCCAGGCCTGGCGACTTCAGCAGCCACTCGGTCATCCCGGCCCGGGCTGCGGGCGGGGAATATCATGCCCCGGCCATGTCGCCGGCCGAGGCGCGGGGCCCGTCTACGCCGATGAATCCGCGTTCCAACGAGGGATTCCGGCCGTTTACTCCGCCCTCGAATAACGCGCAGAATAAGACCGCGACTCCGGCCGCGACTCCGGCCTCGACTCCAGCGCACAACGCGCCCCAGGCCAATACTTCAAAGCCGGCTCCGCCGGCTCCCAAGAAGTCGAGCCCGCCGCCTCCTCCGCAGCACAAACAGAGTCCGCCGCCGCCGAAGGAACACAACAAGTTCTAGGGCGATCGGCGTCAAGGATTCAATGGCCAGCGGCTAGTTCAGGCGCTGGCCTTTTTTGTCGGCGGGCTTTGTCGCCTGAGCTTGTCGCGCGGACCAGGCTTGAGTTTTTCTGCAAGCCGGCCCTCGATCGTCGTTCTGCTGAGGGATCAGATCGCAAGCCGCCGTTGAGCGACAGGCTCGCGCAACGACGATTGGCAGGGATGGTTCCGCTGCGGTTCCGGCATCGCCGCGTGCTCCAGCCGCGATCGACTCTGCTACAATTTTCCAGAGACGCATTGAGAAGATGTGCGGCGCAAGAACCGGAGTGGGGCCCAAGGAGTGGTTACGAACATGTCCTCGACGAAGTCGAAAGTCCGCTTGATTGGCGGGTTTGCCACGCTGGCAGTTTTGGCTCTGGCGGTAAGTTGCCGGGGATTCTTCCCGACTGCGACCATACAAAGCATCGCGTTGCAGCCTCCCACGCCGACCCTGGCCGTGACCTACACCCAGCAGATGCAAGCCTGGGCAACCGACAGCAACAACAACCGCTATCTGTTGACCAGCAATGTTGTGTGGGAGCTCACCAATGTGACCGCTACCGATGGCGGTACCGTTGCCACACTCAGTCCCGGAGGGCTGCTGACTGCCACATCGCAGGGCTCGGCGACGGTGCAGGCATCGTCGGAGGGAATTACCGGTTCAACCAGTGCGACCATTGTCGAGATCGTTCAATCGATGACCATAACGCCGACCACATACACCATCCCGGACGATGGCTCTACCTTTGCCCCTTTCACTGTTTCCGGCGTGGTTCAAACCAGTAGCGGTACCCAGACGGAGGATCTTACGCCGGTGGTCACGCTGACGGCCTATCAAAGTGGGACTGCAGTCAGCGGAATCACCTGCACGTATGTCTCATCAGCCGACCAGCAGCAGTGCATAGCGGATACGAGCCTGGGTATCACGACGAATACGAACTACGCCGTGGTTGTTACCTACGGCGGATATTCCGGGCCGCAGGTGAGCGCCACTCTGACCGTGACTCCGACCCCAACCGACTAGCCGGGGCACCGACGGCCCGGCGGGTGGCTCACTTCTGCCCCACCAGGAGGCGGGTGGCCGACTTCTCTGTCCTCGGCCTTCATTCCAGGTTCGGGTGTTCTGTGCGAAGCCGAAGGATGGGGCGCTTGATCACGCCCCTAGCACTTTCACCTTCTCCGCCCGTGCCGCGCGGCGCAGGTCTTCGTCCAGCGTGGCCAGTGGCAGATTGCGGCGTAGCGCCAGCTCCAGGTATGCCGCGTCATACATTGTCAAGCCATGACGTGCAGCGAGGCGCAGCGTTGCGCCCCATGCCTGACGGTCGGTTTCGGGATCGACCTGAATGGGTAGGCGCGCCAAGTCGGCTAGGGTCGCGTCTCGGAAGTCGGCGCTACAGCGCTTTCGTCGAACGTCCCTTTGCAGAACGTTGGCGACTTCCAGGTGCCAGATAGTTGGCACCCATGCGCCGCTTTGGGTGAGGAGGTCGAACACCTGTACCACTTCGTCTGTGATTTCCTCGCTGTAGACTCGGGCAAGGGTGATCGAGCTGTCGAGCACGAAGCTCATCGTAAGGCAGACTCTCTGGTTGCTACGGCCGACCTTCATCCCTCAGTTTTTTCACAGCGGGCCAACGGAATGGTTCGGGCTTGGTGCGCTGGAGGCGGCGAGCGCGCTCACGAATGCGGTCCAGAGCCGCGCGGGCATCCCCCTGGTTCACTCGCCCGGTGTTGGGGACGAGCCGGGCGACGGCCTTCCCGTGGCGAGTGATCACAATCTCTTCGCCTTGCTCCACGCGGTCGAGCAAGGTTCCGAGAGTGTTCTTGGCCTGGAATGCTCCGATTTCCGTCATTCGGTCGAATCCATTCGTTCCGAGTGCAAACTTAATCTAGCTTAGTCTAGCTTAAATTGGGTCCCTCTGTCAATCGGCTGACCGCCTTGGGAAATCCGAGATTGAGTTTGAGCACACTACCGATCAACTGGGCCAATTGTTCAAGATGTGGAGAAGTAAATTGCTCGCCTACGTCCCCTCGTAACCTTGCTCCACATTCCGCCGAAAACGGTATGATCTAGGGTGCGGTGGTCTGCCGCCGGACGTTTAATTGCCAGAAACGCACTCCTGATTCTTTCGAACGCACCGCGAGCGACCCGCGCTGGACTCATCCATGTCTGACATACGCTGCATCGGCATTGCCACCGGAGGCGGGGATGCTCCCGGCCTCAACGCTGTCATTCGCGCCGCCACGAAGGCTGCGATCCTCAAGCACAAGTGGAAAGTCATTGGCATTCCCGACGGCTTCGACGGCCTGATCTGGCCGGAGAAATCGTTTGAGCTGACGCTCGAGCGGGTGAGCGGGATTCTGCCCCGAGGAGGAACGATTCTGGGCACCACCAACCGCGGCAATCCCTTCAACTACAAGACCGAGGAAAACGGGCAGGAGGTGGTGCGCGACATTTCCGACCAGGTCATCGCCAACGCCCGCCAGCTCGGAATTGACGCCATCATCACCATTGGCGGCGACGGCTCACAGAAGATCGGCTACGAACTTTGCCAGAAGGGGGTGAAGATCGTGGGCGTGCCCAAGACGATCGACAACGATCTTTCGTCCACCGAAGTCACATTCGGCTTCGACACCGCGCTGCACACGGTTTCCGACGCCATTGACAAGATTCACACCACGGCGGCGTCGCATCACCGGGTGATGGTGGTCGAGGTCATGGGCCGCGATTGCGGCTGGATCGCGCTCGAAGGCGGCATCGCCGGCGGAGCCCACATCATTCTGATTCCGGAGATTCCGTTTACCATCCAGAAGGTTTGTGACTTCATCGGCGAGCGGGAAAAATGCGGCAAGCGCTTCACGATTGTGGTCGTGGCCGAAGGCATCAAGCTGCCGCCTGAATTGAAGCAGATTGCCCACGGCGGCGCGGTCGGTCAACTGGTGGGCGAGGCAATTTCGCTCATTTCCCACAAGGAAGTGCGGGTAAGCGTGCTGGGGCACATCCAGCGCGGCGGTTCGCCCTCGCCTTACGACCGCGTGCTGGCCACGCGCTTCGGCGTGGCTGCAGTGGATCTGATTGCCGAAGGCGGATTCGGGAAGATGGTTGCTCTGCGCGCCGGCTCGATTGTCGCGGTAGACGTCGCGCGCGCTATCGGTCATCTGAAAACCGTGCCGCCCGATGGAGAACTGGTGCACACCGCGCGCGCGGTGGGAATTGGGTTCGGAAACTAAAACCAGGGGCCAGGGATCAGGGGCTGGTGGCCAGTCACGGTAGTCAGTCACAACGAACAGGCAGACCAATCCTGATCCCTGACTCCTGCTCCATGATCCCAATCGCATCCCCCTTCTGACATTTCGTGTAAATATACTGGGAGCCCTCCATGTCAGAGAACGGGCAAATCCCGGAACCAAATTCAACGACTGCTCCCAGGGGCGAAGAGCAACTGCGGGCCGCGCGATTCGCCATGCGCCTGTCGCTGGCAGTCGGGGTGCTCATGCTGCTGGGCAAGACCGCGGCCTATTACGTGACCGGGTCCGCGGCCATCTTGTCGGACTTTGCCGAATCGGTGGTACACGTCATTGCGGTGGCGTTTGCCGCGTTCAGCCTGCGTTTGAGCACGCGGCCCGCCGGCCCGACTTTCCTGTACGGCTACGAGCGCATCACGTTTTTCTCCGCCGGATTCGAAGGCGCCATGATCATTGTGGCGGCCCTCTGGATTCTGGTGGCGGCGGTCCAGAAATGGCTGGCGGGGCTGCCCTTGGGGCATTTGGGCTCGGGCAGTCTGTTGCTGCTGGGCGCGGGGCTCCTGAATGCCTGGCTGGGCTGGTATCTGCTGCGCGTCGGCCGACGCAGCCACTCGCTCATCCTCGAAGCTGACGGCAAGCACGTGCTCACCGACAGTTTGACCAGCTTTGGCGTGGTGGCCGGGCTCGGCCTGGTCATGCTTACCGGATGGAAGCCATTCGATCCGCTGATCGCGATTGCGGTAGCGCTCAATATTCTCTGGTCGGGCGGACGGCTGGCATGGCGCTCGGCGGTTGGGTTACTCGATTATTCCGATCCGGGAACGGGCAAACGGATTCGCGAAAAGCTGGACGCAATCTGCAACGAGTTGGGCCTGCACTACCACGGCGTGCGCTACCGCACCACCGGATATCGCCAGATCATTGAGGTGCACTTGCTATTTCCTCAGGCTACCGCGGTGGGAGAAGCGCACCGGCTGGCGACTGAGCTCGAGGAGCGGTTGCCGGTGGAGCTGGCGATGCCCGCGGAAGTGATCACGCATCTGGAATCGCTGGAAGATCACGCCGACGTGCATTCGCGCGAGCATTACACGGGAAGGCCGGAGTGAGGAGAATTGTTGATTGATGATTTTTGATTGTTGATTGAAAAGCCCAGCGGCCGGCACTCTGCTTGAAGCGCGGGATTTTCATTCAACAATCAACAATCAGAAATCAACAATTCTTACTAGTCCTTCATCATCGCGTCGATGGTCGAGTAGAGCTGGCTGGTGGGTTCCTTGACTTCGACGTAGGGCCGCTTCGGGTCTCGGCTGCTGACAATGTAGACAGTAGGTGTGTGCTCGAGTTTGATGGCCTTGCCCAGGTCGCGGTCGGCACTCACCAGGGCTGAGAGTTTGTCTCCCGGATCGATGACAAACGGCAGATCGACCTTGTGCGCGGCCGCGAACTTTTCCCCGTACGAACGCAGATTCATGACCGTGATCTCGATCTGATTCTGAAAAATGTAGTCGCGAAATTCGTTGCCCAGGGCCTTCGAATGAGTGTCGAAATAGCGCGCCATCACGGCCGCCTGGTACGACCAGGGGTGGGACGGTCCCAAGGGGAAATCATGCAGTACGAGGGGAATGTTGTAGGTCTTGGAGGCCTGCTCCAGGAGCGGCTGGGTGCGGGCGCACATGGGACATTCCAGGTCCTCGAAGACCACGATGGCGACCTGCGCTCCTTTGGGTGGACGCAACACCGAAGCAGCATCTTGTGTTTGTTGAGGCGAAGCAGTTAGCGGCGCTGCCTGCTGGGGGGGCGGAGTGGAAGTGGCTACCTGCACTTGATGGGGCTGGGGTGCAGAAGCGACCTGCGTGCTCTGCGGAGGCGGACTCACAGCAGACGTCGGCAGGCTATGAGTATCCTTGCAGCCTATCACCGCAGGAACAAAGCAAAGCGCACACAAAAAGGCAAGACCGTTTCTGAAACTTGTCTTCATATTGAGATCTCCCCGCATGCCTAGCCCGACATGCCACGCTTCGGCAGCTTTGCTCCCAGACATGGCTTCCAATTTGCCTACATTCATCGTAACCGAAGGGCAGCATTCGTGTCTTGGATGTATTGCTGAACTGAAAGCGAGCGAGGCGTCAGACGCATCCCCTTTCGTAACTGCAAGCAACCGCCGTCCACGCGCTATAGTAGAGAGTACTTTACCTTCTCGCCCGTGCCATGGTTGGGCCCATCCCGTGTTAGTCGGTTTCTGGCGGCAGTGCTGTTGGCCGCGACACTCCTCGTGCCCGCCTGCAATCGGGGCCGGCACCGCGTGCTGGAAGTCGCGTATGTGTCCGCGCCGCAAGCGGCGCTGCGTGACCAGGTGGCGGCCGTTTACAACCGCGTCGGCACGGTGAAAAACGGAGACCGCGTCGAGGTCCTGGAACGCGAGAAGCGCTTCGCGCGTGTGCGCACCGCAGGCGGTAGTGAAGGCTGGATCGAGCAGCGATACCTGGTCGACCAGAAGACCTTCGACGCGGTGCAGAAACTCGCACAGGACAATCACGACGATCCCGTGCAAGCTCCCGGCGTACTGCGCAATGACACCAATCTCCACGTCACTCCCGGGCGCGAGACCGAACATCTGTACCAGCTAGCCTCAGGGGCGAAAGTCTCGATTCTGAAGCGGGCCACGGCGGAAAAGCAGGTGGGAGCGCTTCCTCCCGCGAGACCGAGTGCAGTTTCAAAGGGTACCCGAGCCTCCCAGACCCCGGGCGAGCCCGTGTTAGAGGACTGGTGGCTGGTGCGTGACGATCAGGGGCAAGTGGGATGGGTGTTGGCGCGCATGGTGGACGTCGATGCCCCCCTCGAAGTTGCGCAGTACGCGGAGGGCCAGCGCCTGGTCGCGTTCTTTGTGCTGAACCAAGTCGAGGACAACGACAAGGGCGTGAGCAGGAAAGTGTCGCAATATCTGTGCGTGCTGACCGATCCCCACGACGGTCTGCCCTACGACTACGATCAGGTCCGCGTCTTCACCTGGAACGTCCGAAAGCACCGCTATGAGACCGCCTACCGCGAACACAAATTGGTCGGCGTGCTGCCGGTCACGGTCACGCAAGAGAACTTCGACAAGGAAGGCACCTTGCCGGTGTTCATACTCCGGGTAAAGGATGGAGCCGGTAACGTGAGCGAGCGCAAGTACAAGTTGAATACGCCCATCGTGCGCCGGGTCCTGGCGCCGGGAGAAATGCCCGCCAATCCGGCCAGAAAGCGCCGGGGATAGTTCCCCTGCGTTCGGTTCGAGTTCCCCTGCCCATTCCAAATATCATATGCAACTTCTCAAAATCATCCCAATTTAGGTATCCAGGCTCACAGCACAAAGACTAAGTCATTGAAAACAAAATGTTTGCCACGCTTGTCTTTTGGATTGTAAGTTGCTTAGGTTTAGCATTCCGCATTGTTTGCGGAATGCTGTTTGTGCCTGTAATGTATGACGAAACCCGCCGCAGACGGGTGAAGTGGCAGTGATTGAGTCCTCAGCTGACGCAAGAAGCTGACGGATCCAAAGATTTGCAGTGGCGCTATTGCTCCCAGGAAACCGGCCAAGGCGCCTCAGTCCGATACTGATACGACATTCTTTAAGGAAGCGGGAAATGCGATTTGGAACAGCAAATTGCCTGCTGGTGTTTCCCGCGGGTCTTAACCGCAACAACTCGAAGTCGAAACAGAATTAGCCCGCGTCATGCACGCGGGAGCGATTTTTTTCAGGAGGATGGTGCTATGCGCATTGGTCTGCGAGTGCTCTCTCTCATGGTTGCAGTTGCAATACTTTGCATGGGCGTCGCTATGCCCATGTGGGCGCAGTCAACCAACACCGGCACGATAGTCGGAACGGTGACCGATCAGAGCGGCGCGGTGGTGAACGGGGCCACGGTCACACTAACGGACACGGCGACGAAAAGCGTGCGCACCGAAACCACCAACGACGCAGGGCGGTACATCTTCGTGGACGTACTGTCCGGCACCTATGATCTGAGCTTCAGCAAGCCGAGTTTCTCCACCAGCAAGACTCAGACCTCGGTAAAGGTGGGAGTCCAAACCACGGTGAACATGGCCTTGCAGGTCGGTGGCGCGAATGTGGTGGTGGAAGTGACCAGTGTGGGCACGGAGTTGCAGACCATGAACTCAACGGTCGGCAATACGGTCACCTCAATCGCTATCGACAACCTGCCTAGTCTGGGCCGTGACGTCAACACCTTTATCGAGTTGCAGCCGGGCATCAGCACTGACGGCAGCGTTGCCGGCTCGGTTGTGGACCAAAGCTATTTCTCGCTGGATGGCGGAAACAACAGCAACGATATGGATGGCTCCGGGGGCGTATACGTTCCCAACATCAGCGTCGGCGACCCGTCCGGGGGTGTGGCCGCTCAATGGACGGGAGTCAGCGGCCCATCGGGCGTGCTGCCTACTCCGCAGGACAGCGTCGAGGAGTTTAAGGTAAATACGGCCAACCAGACCGCGGATTTCAACAGTTCGGGCGGCGCCGAAGTCAAGGTGGTCACCAAGCGCGGAACCAGTGCCTTCCATGGCACGGCATACGAATATTACAAAGACAACAACTGGTCGAGTAATAGCTGGCAAAATAAATACGAGGACGTCGCGCTCCCCAGCTTTCATTACAGCCGCTTTGGCGGCGCGATTGGCGGGCCACTCATCCCGAAAGACGTTCTCGGCGGCAAGACCTACTTCTTTTTCAATTACGAGGGCTTCAAATGGCCCAACGTCGAGACCTACTACAGGGACGTTCCCTCGGCAGCCCTGGCTCTGGGGCTAGTTACGGATACGGCGGCTAACGCCACTTACAACCTGTACAACCTGAACCCGACTCCTGTGACCTACAATGGCTTTACGGTCCCAGGCAACGACGCCTGCAATACAACGACCAACACTTGCGTGTCATCCCCTCAGGATCCCCGAGGGCTGGGAATCAATCCCCTGGTTCAGCAGATTTGGCAGAAATGGATGCCAGCGTCGAACTCTAGTGCCTGCGCTCTGAGCCTCTGCGACGGGGCCAACGTTCAGGCGTTCGTCGCCAATCTTACTATGCCAACTACCAGCAGATTCGCAGTGGCGCGCCTGGACCACGATTTCTCGGCCAAAGAGCATTTCATGGCCAGCTACCGTTATTACCACCTGAACTATGCCACGGATGACCAGGTGGATATCGGTGGCTTCTTCCCCGGCGACACGCTGGGTACGCCGACCAGCCTGTCCTCAAAGCCGACGCGACCGTGGTACCTGGTTGCGGGGCTCTCCAGCGACTTCACTTCGAACATCACCAACGATATCCACTACAGCTACCTGCGTAACTGGTGGGCCTATGCCAGGAAGGGTCCCATACCACAGCTGCCTGGGTTGGGCGGAGCGCTGGAAATCGAGAGCGGGCAGAGCCCCACTGAGACTCTTACCCCTTATAACGTGAACAACCAGCAAGTCCGCAACCGTTTCTGGGATGGGCAAGACAACATGGTGCGCGACGACCTTTCGATGCTCCATGGCAACCACCTCTTCCAGTTGGGCGGTATCTATCAGCATAATTTCAATTGGCATCAACGCACCGATAATGGTGGCACCATCGACAACCTGCCGGTGTATGACTTGGGCCTCGGAGCCAGCGGATCGTCACTCTCTGCAGATTTACCGGTCTGCAGCGTGCAAACGGTGGCCGGAACTGGCGATATCTCCAACTGCCCCGCCCTTACCGCGGCAGTACTGGGCGTGGTTTCCGCCTCGGAGGTCGTCTATACCCGTAGTGGCCCAAGTCTGACCTTGCAGCCTCTCGGGACAGCAGCACAGGCCAGGAGCACCATTCCCTATTACAACGTGTACTTCAGCGACACCTGGCACATGAAGCCGACCTTCACCTTGACCTACGGCTTGGGCTACGCGCTGGAGATGCCGCCAACAGAAGCGACCGGCTCGCAGGTTGAGCTGGTGGATCAGGCCGACGAGCCAATTGGAGCCGCGGGCTACCTGGCGTCCCGCAGACGCGCTGCACTCCAGGGCCAAGTGTACAATCCCGAAATTGGTTTTGCCCTGGTGGGCAATACCGAGAATGGACTGAAGTACCCCTACAACCCGTACTATGGCGAATTCAGCCCGCGTGTTGCCGCGGCCTGGAGCCCGCACTTCGACGCTGACTCTTTTAGCGGGAAGATCTTCGGCCATGAAGATACGGTCATTCGCGGAGGCTATGGCCGGCAATACGGCCGCTTGAACGGTGTGGACCTGGTGCTGGTGCCGCTGCTGGCCCCCGGCATCCTCCAAGCCACGCAGTGCGTCACCAACTACATGCCCATCCCGCCGGCCACGGCCGGCACATGCGGCTCAAGTTCTCCCAGCGCGTCCACCGCCTTCCGCATTGGGCCAGATGGCCTGAATATAAACCCACCGGCAGGCCTTACAAACCTGCCGCAACCGTACTATCCTGGATACAATATGGTTGCGTCCGGCCCCGGCGAGTCCCTGGACCCGAATTTCCGGCCCACCGTAATTGACTCGTTCGACTTGACCTTCCAGCGCCAGTTGTCCCGCAGGGTTAGCCTGGAAGTCGGTTACATCGGGCGCAAAATTACCCACGAGTACCAGCCGACCAACATCAACGCCGTGCCCTACATGATGACAGTGGGCGGGCAGCAGTTCTCCCAAGCCTATAAGAATGCCCTGTTGGAGTACTGCGGCGGCGTAACCGGGATGGGTGGTGGTGGTTGCGCGCAGAACCTAGCCGCCGTCACGCCACAGGCTTTCTTTGAGAAGGCACTGACTAATTCGTTCTGCACCACGCCGGTGCAGGTGGGCACCAAAATGGTCACCCCGACCAGCTGCACTAACGCCGTGATGCTGAATTATGGTGGCTTGTTTCCCATCGCTTACGTGTGGAGCTTGTGGAGTGCTCTGGACAACGGCGCCTTCAACTTCCCCCACACCATGATGAACACTCCCATTGCTTCCACTTGCAATGCCGCAAATAACTTTTACGGCTGTACCGGCCAGACGGCATCGGGCGTAGCGATTAACGCCAGCTTGGGCCACGGGAGCTATAACGGTGGCTTTGCGTCCCTCAAGATGGCCGACTGGAAGGGATTGACCATGCAGTCGAACTTCACCTGGTCCAAGGCTCTGGGTACTGGAGCGGTGGTCCAGGCCTCCAGCGAGTACACTGAGAACGACCCCTTCGACTTGAACAATATGTACGGCAGACAACCCTTTGACCGCAAGATCACCTACAACGCGTTCCTGGTGTACCAGCCGCCCTTTTTCAAGGGGCAGTCAGGGTTCATGGGACGGGTGCTGGGCGGCTGGACGTTCGCGTCTGTATTCACTGCGGGTTCCGGCACGCCGATCGAGGTCTATACAACGACCGGAGATGGCCAGGAGTTTGGCGCAGGGGATAACCTCAACTACTTTGGCAATGAAAGCGCCGTACCGATTGGACCCATTGGAGCACAGGGTCACGCCTACTACAACTCGCCCTCAGACGAGCTGCCCGTCAATATTTTCAAGAATGGGGTGGCCGAGGCGAGCAACTGGCGTAACCCGATCCTTGGGTTAGATACCAGGGACGGCGGGGCTGGCATCCTCAGTGGCCTGTCCTTCTGGAACATGGACTTCAGCATCAAGAAGAATATCCGAGTGGCGGAGAGCGTCAGCTTTGAAGTCCAAGGCGTCTTCGCTAACGTTTTGAACCATAACCAGTGGCTCGATCCGACGGGCATTGGGCTTTACAATCCCGCCGGTTTCGGCGCCCTGGGTGGTGGCGAAGCGTCGCCGCGGAATATCGAACTGGGCGCTCGCGTCCGCTTCTAATCCATTCACCTGAGAAGGCGCCACCTGCGCGGCGCCTTCTCAAATTTGCTGCGTAAAAGGGAGCCGGCAGCTGCGGCTCCCTTACTTTTTGCCGGCAAGAATCAAGCCCCGCGCCCGAGCGTGGGGATTTTTGTTACTGCGTTAGAGCATTTTGGGAAATGGAGTGATCTGAACATTTGTCATCTGAGCGAAGCGAAGACCTGGAGCTGGTTTCGTAAATGCTTTTGCGGAGGTGAAGGCCAGGCCCTCAGGGGCTAAAGCCCGCGTATTTTGTGGTCCCAGGCGGCACACCCTTCGGCTCTCCCTCGTTCCTCGGGGCCGCTCAGGGCAGGCTGAAAACTGAAGCTGTGCCCTTCCCAAACCCTGTTTGTGAAACCAGTTCTAGTGTCGTGTCCCGAAAATAAGTGGCATATCCGAAGCTGTATCTTCAAAGGGTGAGGACATTGAAAACACAA
>Ga0187782_10001226_pt1 | contig 18461 bp, 16 predicted proteins | sample 0715_SJ02_MP15_2_FD_132454 | JGI IMG/M metagenome (GOLD analysis project Ga0187782, IMG submission 132454) | Tropical peat soil microbial communities from peatlands in Department of Meta, Colombia - 0715_SJ02_MP15_20_MG | ecosystem: Environmental > Terrestrial > Soil > Wetlands > Peat | place...
CTACTGGAACTCCACCGTCGACCATCCGGATTACGACGAGTTCTGGAAGAAGGAAGCCTGGGTGAACCAACTTCACGCCTCGACTGTGCCGAATCTCAATGTTGCCGGATTCTGGGATCAGGAAGATCCCTGGGGCCCATGGCAGATTTTCCGTCACGCAGAAGAAAACGATCCTGAGCGCACGAATCTCATGGTTGCCGGCCCGTGGTATCACGGCGAGTGGCAGACCGATAAGGGTGACAGTATCGGCATCATTCCGTTCGGCGGACACGAGACGGCGCGTGAGTTTCGCGAGAACATCGAGGCGCCATTTTTCCGTTACTACCTGCACGGGAAGGGCGAGAAGCCGGCATGGCAGGCCACCATGTTCCAGAGTGGATCGAACACCTGGCATGCCTATGCCACCTGGCCTCCGAAGGAAGCGAAGGCCACCAAGCTCTACCTGCACGCCGACGGCACGCTTTCATTTACCGCACCAGACGGGGCCCAAGCTGCCAACCCTTATCGCGAATATGTTTCCGATCCCGCCAATCCCGTGCCTTATCGCCAACGGCCTGTTTCCCCAACGTATCCCGGAGGCGACTGGCGTACCTGGGAAGTGGCCGACCAGCGCTTTGTCGCGGACCGCCCTGATGTCCTCTCCTTCGTCAGCCAACCACTGGACCGCGATCTGACCGTTACCGGACCGCTGGCGGCACATCTGTTCGCTTCGACGTCCGGAACCGACAGCGATTTCGTTGTGAAATTGATTGATGTGTATCCCGAGAACACCCAGAAGAACGCGTGGCCTGCCGAAGAAGGGCCCAAGCCCGGTCAGTACGCTCAGTCGCTGAATGGGTACGAACTGCCGATTGCCATGGAAGTACGGCGTGGCCGCTATCTGGTGAGCTATGAAAAACCGCATGCGCTCACGCCGAATGTGCCCGCGGAGTGGACCATTCCGCTGCGTGATCACGATCATGTGTTCCTGAAGGGCCACAGGATTATGGTGCAGGTTCAGTCCACGTGGTTTCCTGTGATTGATCGCAACCCGCAGAAATTTGTGCCGAGCATTTACCGGGCAGCAGCCTCGGATTTTGTCACAGCGACCCAGCGCATCTACTGCTCGCCGGCCATGCCTTCCTACTTGCTGCTGCCGGTGATGCCGTAGCCCGGAATTTTTCACCACGGAGGCACAGAGCCACGGAGAAAAACCAGTCTTATTGCCAGATCAATTGGCCTCAGGCAGGTCCGCTGTGAGGAGCAGGTTTCTTTGGCAGTCAACCGTCAGGAAACTAATTATGGTTCTCCGTGGCTCCGTGCCTCCGTGGTGAGAAAGTGCGGTTCATGTCGGGAAGCACGCAAACGGCCGCGGAAGATTGTCGGGCCGCCGATGACTTCCCGTTATTACTGTTCACCGCCGGCGTGGCCGTGTTGCCCCAGCCACGACGCCAACTGCGATTGCTGCTGCGCCTTGAAATCCACGCAGTTGTCGATGCGTTCAATCGACTGTTTGTAGGTACGCTCGAATGCGGCGGCTTTGTGGGCGTTGAAAAATTCTGTCACCTGATCGCGCAACCCGGCATCGCAGAAAATGCTGGTTGCCCCCATGACCTCGGCGCTGGCAAAAGGTCCGCCGACTTTTTCGACTTCCGCCCAGTGTTGGCGGATGAAGTCCCAAGCCAGCGTCTGGCCCGCCGGATTGTAGAGCACACCGGCAACCAACTGCAAGGCATCCTGCGAGCGGACTTCGGGTGTGAGGGCATATTCCAGGGTGCGTTCGAGCAGCTTCGGATCGCTGAACCGTGACAGGGCGGAAAAATAGAGGTAATACTCCTCAGGGGATTTCGGATTCTTCATGGCCGCTATCAGTTTGTCGTAGAACTCGCCGTTGCCCTCGATAGCTGCCAACCGTAAGGCACTGCCAGCCAGTTCGTGATCGACCGACGATGGATCGGCGAGCGCTTGATCGGCGATTTCGCGGGCCTTGGCGAGCGCCTCTGGATCGCGCGCGTCATAGCCCAGCACACTGAACAGACGTGAGCGAAGGGTTTTTTGTTCGTCGCTCTCGCCCGCCTTCGCTTTCCATCCGACTTCCTTCATGACTGGAGCGAGATATTGCCGCAACCAGGCGCGGTAGGCAGCGCGATCGCTGTCGTTCACAAGGTGCTCACTGATGTATCGGAGATTCCACAGGACATCCTCGATCACGGCGCGGTTGCGGTCCGACTGCAGACCTTGCGCGAACGCCAGGTAATCGCCGACCGGCTCCCGCCCGACTCCAACCGAGGCCCAGATGTCATTCTCCACGGCAATGCGCTCGCCGGGAGTCAGTTTTGATTCGGCATCGCTGGCCAGCGTGCGCGACACCTCAGGCTGGAAACCCTCGCGGTAGTATCCGTTTGCGCCGGCATTGGCCAGAACCCAGGTCGAGCAACCGGGCAACGTGAATGTTTCTTCTCGCTTGGTCAACAGTTCGCACTTCGGCGCGGCATCGCCGGTCGCCGAGCCCTTCAAGCAAAGTGGAATCTGCCAGAGTTGGTCGTTCGTTTCTTCGAACTTCGACCGGTCGTAGTAATACCGCTTCTGCGTCAAGGTGACATTTGTAGAATTACCCACGCATTGCGCACTCACGTTGATGATGGGCACGCCAGCCTGCTTCACCCACGTTGGCATGATCTTGTCCACCGGCTGACTGGAAGTTTTCGCCTGCGCGTCCCAGAAATCTTCCGCGGTAGCGTTGGCATACTGATGCTTCTGGAGATAGGCGTTGACACCCGCACGGAAAACCTCCTGGCCGAGGTAGGCTTCCATCATGCGCAGCACCGAAGCTGCTTTCCCGTAGGCGATTCCGTCGAACAATTCGATAATCTGATTTGGAGTGTCTGCCGCCTGATGGATGGGGCGCGTGCTCGACAGAGAATCCGCGCTGAGAGCGTCGGCCGTGCCGGCTACGTCGTCCAGGTCAACATTCCACTCCGGCTTCCACGCCTCCACCGGCTTGCTTTCCATCCAGGTGGCGAAACCTTCGTTGAGCCAAATGTCGTCCCACCACTTCATGGTGACGAGATCGCCAAACCACTGGTGTGCCATCTCGTGCGCAATCACGTTGGCGATCTCCTTCTTCAGGCCTACGGAACCGTGCTGCTCATCAATCAGCAGGATTCCCTCCCGGAAGGTGATGCAGCCAGTATTCTCCATCGCGCCGGCAGAGAAGTCCGGCAGTCCAACGAGGTCGAGCTTCCCGTAGGGATACTTGATAGCGAAATACTTGTCGAAGTAGCCGAGAATATATTCCGCCGCCTCCAGCGAGAACTTGCCCATGTCCTTCTTGCCCGGCGTCGCATAAACCCGAATCGGAATGCCATCCGCTTCGCCTTCGATGTATTCGAAATTTCCTACGATCAGGGCGGCCAGATAAGACGACATTTTGGCCGTGGTGGCGAAGCGCACGGTGTGTTTGTCGCCGGGGCCGGGTGTGTCGGACACAACTTTCTGGTTCGAGACAGCCACCATACCTTTGTCGGCAACAGCGGTGATGTCGAACGTAGCTTTGTAATCGGGCTCGTCAAACGACGGGAAGGCGCGGCGGGCGTCGGTGGATTCAAATTGAGTGGCCGCGTACTTGCGGCCCTGGTCGTCTTTTCCCAGGTAAAGACCTCGCATCTGGTCATTGAGAATGCCTGAGTAAGTGATGTGCACCGTCGCCGGGCCTTCGGTGAGGGGCTGGTCGACGGCCAACCCGACCATTTCTTTCTCTTTCTCAGGGGTGACTCTGGCCTTCTGGACGGCGCCGCCGTTGCCGATGCTGACTTCGTGCAAGGTCAGATCAGCCGCGTTCAAAGTGATCTCGGAGGTTGGCTTCAATACCTGGATGGCAATGGTTTCGTCGCCCTCGAATGTGGCCTTTTCCAGATCGGGCGTGAAAGTGAGCTTGTAATTTTCCGGCCTTGCGACCTCGGGCAAACGTTGTGCGAAAGCCATCGAGCACGACAGCACGGTCAGCACTGCAAGAATTCTTTTCATCGGTTTTCCTCAGGAGATTGAGTCGGCCTGCTTATCACGAATCGTTATGTCTTGTTGCATCGCCAATGCAAAGCGCACGCCTGTCCTCAGTTGCATACGGAAGGCCGAGCCGCAAAGTTCAATGGCACACTCCAAAAACCCCGTTCAGCACTGTCATGGAACAACGGTTCGCGCCAAACCAGTACGGAATCTCGCGGTAGTCGCTGACGGCAAATACGGCTAAGTCCGCATCTTTTCCCGGCTCGACGCTGCCCTTTCGTTCGGCCACGCGGAGCGCCCATGCGCCATTGATAGTTGCTGCTGCAACGGCTTCTGCTGGCGACATCTTCATATGCGTCGAGGCCAGTGACATGGCCATCGGCATGCTGAGAGTCGGTGAAGTGCCCGGGTTGTAGTCCGTGGCCAGCGCGACCGGAACTCCAGCGTCGATGAGTCGGCGCGCATCCGGATATTGTTTCAGGCCCAGGAAATAATTTGCCCCTGGCACCAGCGTGGCCACCGTGGCGCGTTTAGCCAGTTGCGGGATGTCATCTTGGTTCACGTGGTCCATATGGTCGAAGGACGCCGGATGAAAGCGCAGGAACGGCCACAGATCCGTTTGCGAAAGCTGGCACATGTGGGCGCGGACACTCAGCCCGTGCTTTTCTGCGGCGGCAAAGATCTTTTCGGTCTCGCCCGGAGTAAAGGCAGCCTTGTCGCAAAAGACGTCCACGAATTGGGCGAGCTTCCGCCTCGCGGCCTGCGGGATCATCTCCTTACAGACGATCTCAACATACTTTTGTGAGCAGCCGCGAAACTCCGTGGGAACAACATGGGCTCCGAGCAGGGTTGCTACCACCGTTCCGGGCCAGCGCGAGCCTGCCTCGCGGATCGCTTCGAGCGACTTGAGTTCGGATTCGGCGGTCAAGCCATAGCCCGACTTTGCCTCGACGGTGGTGGTGCCGTAGGCTGCCATATCCTGCAGCACGGCAAGAACTTTGGCGGCGAGTTCGCTTTTTAGTGCCTTGCGAACGGCTTCCAGGCTGGAGCGGATGCCGCCGCCAGCCTCCGCGATGTCTTCATACGATGCGCCCTCGATGCGCTTTTCGAAATCTACGAGGCGCGGGGCGACGAAGACGGGATGGGTGTGAGAATCCACAAAACCGGGCAGGACAACTTTGCCGGCGCAGTCGATTTCGGTGACTTTCTTGCGGTGCTTCTTGAGCCAGGGATCGCGGAGGGCGTCTTTGGTCGTGCCGACGGCGACAATTTTGCCGCCGAGGCAGAGAACAGCACCGTCGCGGATGATGCCGAGCTCACTGAGCTCGGAAGAGCGGCGCGGGCCGGCCTTACCGGAATCAGAGCGTAAGGTGAGAAGCTGGCCGATGTTGATGAGGAACAAACCCTTCCGTTCTAGCGACTTGGATGGTTTGGACGAAGGCACTCTGAGGAGTTTAGCAGGCCCAGTAGCCGCCATCCCGCGCAATTTGCCTGAAAATCAGGCAGATGGTATAATCAGGCAAGGAGAGTACCCTGTGCAATCGGCGAGAGTAGGGAAGAGAGGGGCAATCATCGTGCCAGCCAATCTCCGGAAGCGCTTTGGGATTGAGGAAGGCACCATCGTTACCGCCGAAGAAAAGGACGACGGCATTCTGATCCGTCCAGCCGTGGTGATACCGATCGAGCGCTACACTCCGGAGCGCAAGGCCGAGTTCCTGTTGTCGAATGCGGTCGACGAGGCCGATTACCGTAGCGCGCGCAAAGCGGTGCGGAAGATGGGCCTGGATCCGGACGCCATTCCCCACGCCAGGCCTTCCTGAATGGACCGCTTGTTTCTCGATGCCAACGTCCTGTTTTCCGCTGCCTTCAAGGCGGATGCCCGGGTTTTGCGCCTCTGGCGGCTCACTGACGTTGTTCTGTGCACTTCGCGTTACGCGTTCGAGGAGGCACGCTTCAACTTGGCCGACGAGAGTCAGCTGCGCAGGCTGGCGGCGCTCGCCGGGAAGGTCCAATTTTCGGAAGCCAGCGGCCGCGGCCTTCCGCGTGGAGTGTCTCTGCCGGAGAAAGATGTGCCAATTCTGTTGGCGGCAATTGAGGCTGGCGCCGATTACCTGCTGACGGGGGACTTCCGCCACTTTGGTCCGTATTTCGGAAAGAAGATCGAAGGCATCACCGTAATGCCTCCGGGTCAGTATCTCAAGTTCAGGAATCGTGAAGACTGACTATCCCATCGGCACCTTCACGCCCGCCTTCTTGGCAAACTCCTTTGCTTCTTCATATCCCGCATCGGCATGCCGGATGATCCCCGTGCCCGGATCGGTCGTCAGCACGCGCTCGATGCGCTTCGCCATCATTTCCGTTCCGTCGGCGACCGTGACTTGCCCGGCGTGGAGCGAGTATCCGATGCCCACACCGCCCCCGTTGTGAATCGAGACCCACGACGCGCCCGCCGCCGTGTTGAGCAGGGCGTTCAGCAACGGCCAGTCGGCCACAGCGTCCGATCCATCTTTCATGCTCTCGGTCTCGCGGAAAGGAGACGCGACCGAACCACAATCGAGATGGTCGCGCCCGATCACGATCGGAGCTTTGATCTTGCCCTTCTTTACCAGATCATTGATGGCCAGGCCGAACTGCGCGCGCTCGCCGTATCCCAGCCAGCAGATGCGCGCCGGCAGTCCCTGGAACTTGATGCGCTTGCGGGCCAGATCAATCCAGCGGCGCAGAATCCGGTTGTCGGGGAACAACTCCAGGACCAGATCGTCAGTCACGTGAATATCCGACGGCTCGCCCGATAGCGCGACCCAGCGAAACGGGCCGCGGCCTTCGCAAAACAGCGGACGAATGTAGGCGGGCACGAAGCCGGGGAAGTCGTAGGCATTCTTCACGCCGCGCTGGAAGGCGAATGTGCGGATATTGTTTCCATAATCGAACGTGACCGCGCCCATCTTCTGCAGGCGCAGCATGCCTTCGACGTGGCGTGCGATCGAATCGAGAGACTTTTCCTGATAAGCCTGCGGATCGCCCTTACGCAGATCCAGGGCTTCGTCAAGACTCATGCCATTCGGCACATATCCGTTCAACGGATCGTGCGCCGAAGTCTGGTCGGTCAGAATGTCGGGGACAACGCCGCGTTCGGCCAGTTCGGGGATGATATCCGCGCAATTGCCCACCAGGCCGACCGAGACATTTTCCTTCTTGCGCACCGCGTACTTCAGAATGCGCAAGGCCTCGTCGAGCGTGGTGACCATGAAGTCGCAGTAGCCGGTTTTCAGCCTCTTCTTGATGCGCTCGGGATCAACGTCAATGCCCAAAAACGCCGCGCCCGTCATGGTCGCGGCCAGGGGTTGGGCGCCACCCATGCCGCCCATCCCGCCCGAGACGATCAGCTTGCCGGCGAGATCGCCAGCGAAATGTTTTTCGCCGGCGGCCGAGAAAGTCTCAAACGTTCCCTGGATGATTCCTTGCGAGCCAATGTAGATCCACGAGCCGGCGGTCATCTGGCCATACATCATCAGGCCGGCGCGCTCCAGTTCGTTGAACTTCTCCCAATTCGACCAGTGGCCGACAAGATTGGAATTGGCAATCAGCACGCGCGGCGCGTGGTCGTGAGTTTTGAATACGCCTACTGGTTTGCCCGACTGCACCAGCAGGGTCTCGTCGTTCCCAAGGTTCTTCAGGGTTGCGACGATGGCATGGTAGGCTTCCCAGCTGCGCGCGGCACGGCCGGTTCCGCCGTAAACGACAAGATCTTTGGGCCGTTCACCGACTTCTTCGTCGAGATTGTTCATGAGCATGCGCATGGCAGCTTCCTGCTGCCAGCTTTTGCATGTGATCTCGGTACCGCGGGGCGCGCGGATGGACGTGGGAGATTGGACTTCGGTTTCAACAGGCATAAGGAAATGTTAGTGTTTTCGTCTCAGCAGCGCAATCGCAGGGTGAAGTTGGAATATGGCGAGAGGTCGATTCTAGAGGGGTACTCAGACCCATGTCTCGCAAAGGAGGCGAGACATGGGGCACCCGGCAATCGAAGGCGAGCGTTTCGCTTCGGACATTAGGACATCCCATGTCTCGCAAAGGAGGCGAGACCCTTCGGCTGCGCTCAGGGCAGGCCATGGGGCACCCCTCCATCCCGGTGGGACACCCCTCTGTCCCAAGTGTCCGGACTACCAACTGCTGTACGCTGTTCCGTCGCTGGCAGTTCCGTTGGATGCCGAGTGCACGTCGTTAATGCCGGGGTCCTGCTGGTCGACGGCCATCAATACGTCTTCCTGGACCACCTCCCAGTTGGCCTCCCGGGTCATGGGATCGACTGGAATCTGCCGGAGATATCCGCCGGTCACCAGGTCGTCGAGAGACTGTGGGGCTTTCTGCTTGTCGAGGGTGTACTGCGAGATGACATTGCGCAGCGTGCTCAGGTTCGACCGCAGCACCGATTCCCGCGCTTGCACAATGGACTGGTTGTACATCGGCACCGCTACCGCCAGCAGGATCATCATGATGCTGAGAACGATCATCAGTTCGAGCAGAGTAAAGCCGCGCATCCGCTTCGGCTTCTGCACTTGACGGCGTGAGCACACTGATGCCCAGGGCGTGAAGCCACCCCCGAACCTCTCACCGTCCGACTTGTGCACGCGCCGCAACATTTACCAGTCCTTGTATTTTGTCCCGTCGAGAGCAATGCCGTCCGACTTGGTGTAGACGTCGAACACGCTCTGCCCGCCCCAGGAATCCGAGTCGGGATCGTCCTGCATGGAGCGCAAGCCCCATTCCTTGCTTTTGGTCATGGGGTCCATGGGAATAGCACGGAGAAATCGAACCTTCTTGCCTTGAACGTCAACTCCCTTGACCAGTGTTTCGAGGTCAGGTGGATAGCCTTGGCTGTCGAGCTTGATCTGAAATGCCTGGCGGTCGGCGGCGTCTTTATAGCGGTCGATGGCATCGCGCATCTCCCACAAAGCCTGCCGCAGCTCTTTTTCCTTCTCACGCTGAATGGTGACGCGCGCCAGCGGCACCACCATCATGGCAAGAATGGCCAGGATCATGGTCGCCACCACCAGCTCGATGAGGGTGAAACCACGCTCGCGCCTTGCGGCCGATAAACTCCCTTCGGGTGCTCTCAGAAGAGCGAACCAGCCGTGATGGGACCTCGGCATCATCGTTTCTGCATGCTCCACTTGATCGAGAGCGGAGAAGGGTCTACTCCGCTCTACTCAACGGTCACCGCCGCTTGGGCCCCGTTGACCGTGATGGCCTGCAAACCGGGATCGCGGGCACCTCCCCGCGTGATGGTCAGGGGAGTCTGGCCGGTTGTCTTGGCCTGAAAAGTCATGGTAACCACCGTACCCTGGCCGGAAACCCCGCCGGCGCCAGGGGGGCGCGTGGCCGTAATCTGCAACTGCCCTACGGTTTCATCCTCGCGGTGAACCAGAGCTACGGCCTGGCCATCCTGCGAGAGAAAGCCGCCGTTCGACACGTTCAACAACTGCAGCAGTCTGGGATCGTAGTTCAACTGTACGGGTACGGAGTAAACGTTCTGCGCGCCAGAAATCAGCAGGTTCACCGCAAAGGTGCCGCCTTTCGCGGCTTGAATAGTCGGTGGATCAAACAGGAAACTCGCCGTGCCACCGGCAACGGGAGAACTCTGCGCCGGCGCTTGTCCGGCCGCGGAGGGAGTGGCTCCCGGCCGGTTGAGGTTGGAAGATGTCGGCTGCGCCGCTTGTCCTGCCGGTGCCGATGAACTCGCCGGCGGCGCTGCCGGCGCTGACGGCCGGCTCACATGCCGCAACTCGATGGCGCTGGCAGTCCCGATTTCAATCGCTCGTTGGTTCGCCTCATTTACATCCGTTCCGCGGATGATGTGCGGAGTGATGGCGAATACCGTTTCATCTTCCTGATGATCCTGCTGCGTCTGGCCAAAAAGGTATTTCAAGATCGGAATCTGCGCTAACCCCGGAATCCCGCTCAGCGACTTAGTCTGCGAATCGTCGAGGATGCCTCCGATCAGGCTGGATTCCCCATCCTTGAGACGAATTTCGCCCAGGTCAACTTTCTTCTGCCCGATGATGGGCTGGGTTATGCCGCCGATGCTGGCCTGGCCTATCTCCGATGAAACTTCCATGGCGATCTTCAGGGTGACGTCCCGGTCCGCGTGCACGTGCGGCGTGAGTTCGATGACCACGCCCACGTCGATGTACTGGAACTGGGTATTTACCAGAGGATTAATACCAACACCGCCAATACCGGGCTGGAAGGATCCGGTAGCCACGGGCAGACGCTCGCCGATCTTCAGAGACGCTTTCTGGTTATCGAGGGCGCGAATCTGCGGATTCTGAATCAGCTTGGTATCGGTATCGCCCATCACCGCCGACAGATTCGCCGAGGGAATCTGGATCTGGAAGTTCGTGGCATTGAGGTTGGCGAGAGTGTTCAGGTTAATGCCGTTCGACGTCGTGCCTGATGTGGTCGTGCCGGTAGTCGTCGTGGAGGTACTGGTCGAAGTGGTCAGATTGTCCTGCAGCTGAATGGTAGCGCTGGTGGGCGGGCTCAATCCCAGCGTGCGCGATCGGTCTTTGCTGATTTGCATTACGGCTATGTCGATGATGACTTCAGGGCGCGCTTTATCGAAGTCGTCCACCAACTTTTCCGCCAGCGCGATCTGATCCGGTGTACCGCGCACGACCAACGCATTCTGGGAAAGCAGTTGCTGCACGCGCTGCACGTCCAGCACGCTGCGAATGGCGTTTACCATATCCTGCACTTCGGTGGGCTGGGAGATATTCGAGAAATAAAACGTTTTGAGAACGCTCTGCTCCAGTTCCTTGCGTTTGGCGGCATTATCCTGGGCTACGAAAATGGTGTTGGGGGTCACCGGGCGCCAGAAAGTTTTCGATTCCAATGCGGTGATTTCCAGCGCGTCTTCCAGGGTTACTCCATTGAGTTCCACCTTGATCGGTTTAGCAACGTAATCGGGGTCGAACAGGACATTGATCCCGGCCAGCTGTCCGATGGTGCGGTAAACCATGTCAGCTTTGTCGGTCAGCTTGACGGTGATGGGGCCGCTCGGAATGGGAGCCAGTTCCACCGGCCCAGCCGCTTCCTGGATCTTGCGCTCCAGGCCGGCCGGGGGCCCGGCCGCCTGCGGCGGCGGATTTTTCTGGTCGTTGATCAGCTTTAGGGTGCGCGTGAGTTCCTGCTTGGCGATGAACAGTGAGGGATCGATGTCGAGCGCTTTCTGGAACAGGGCGGCAGCATCCTCCAGCTTTCCGTCGTCGCGCAGTTTCTGTCCACGATGGACAATCGAGGCCGCGGCCTCAAACCGGCTGCGCTCGAAGGCAGATCGGTAGCGCAGGTCCCTCGGTTTAAGGTCGCGCGCCTGTTTGAAGAAGTCGTAGGCCTCTTCATAATTCTGGCGAGCTTCGGCGTCCTGGCCCTTGGCATACAAATCTTTCGCCTTATCGGCGAAGGCGGGGAGTATTGCAACCGCGACCAGCGCCAGCAACAGCGCCGGGCGCAATAGGGGTCTCATTCGTTGATCCTCGCAGAAACCATATGTACCGGAGATGGTCCTCTGACCAGGGGACTTCGTCGAACCGGCAACCTGTCCGGCGTTGCAGCGCGATTTCACGCAACCAGCCCCTCGATCGATCGAAAAAGCTTCGCGCATGCGATTATAGCATCGCCATTTCCGGGTCCCGAAGTGCTTGTGCGCACAGCTGTTACACTCTTTGGTCGCATGAGCCGCGAGCCCCGGTCGGCTGCCCAGGCCGGCGTTCGCTGATAACATGAAGCGGACCCATGGCTCGCCCATCGTCACACCCGACTAGACCCAATCCGGAAAAATCTCCCCGCCGCGATCCCACCGCTTCCGGGCAGCGGGACGCCGCTGTTAATAGGATCGCTTCACATAACTATTTCTTGCTGGAAAAATTTGAGGCTGGGGTCGCCTTGACCGGAACCGAGGTCAAGTCGATCCGTGGGGGGCGGGCCAATCTCAAGGACTCGTACGGCCTGGTTAAGGACGATGAACTCTGGCTGCTGAATTGCCACATCAGCCCCTACCAGCACGGGAGCTACTCCAACCATGCCGCCCTGCGCACCCGCAAGCTGTTGATGCACCGGGACGAAATCCGCAAGCTCATGGGCAAGACGCAGCAGAAGGGTCTGACGCTGATTCCCACCCGCATGTACTTCAAGAACGGCAGAGTGAAAGTGGAACTCGCCCTGGCGAAGGGCAAGCAGCTCTGGGATAAACGGGAAACCGAACGGCGCCGGACCGCGGATAAAGAAGCGAGAGACGCGATTACAAGGGGCCGGAAACGCGGATAGGCTCTCTTCTCGCGCAACAAGGCGGTCATTCGACCAGAACGGTTTTAAGGGAGGATTCTAGAGACTACGGTATAACGATTTTAGAGACCGCGGCATAACGATGACAATTCGAATAGGTGGCGATCATTTCTCCCTGTTGATGAAGATCGATGGCTTCGAAGCGTACGGGAAGCCAAAAAGTCTCTTCGCCTAACCTTTGCGGCGCGTAATCGATAGTGATGTAGGGGATCTCAAGGTTATCATCGGCAAATTGAGGGGACATGCGGCGCTCGACCCGGCGGACGGCGCCGCTGGCCGTGTCGATCAACATCATTTTGTGATAATCATCCGGAATTTTCTTGCAGGAGGGATCACTAACGCCCGGCTTGGACTCGATGTTTAGTTGGAGTGTTCGCCCGTTGTCGAGCTTCGCGAAGCGGTAACTAAAGCAGGTGGGGAGGGGGCTTTCTCCAATACCGAGGCCGTTAGCGAAAGCCTTGTAGACGAAATACGGGAGGGTACTGGTACTGAAATTCGGTTGGGCCGGTTTGCCATCTACCGATTTGAACGTGTAATCGTCCCTGAACCCTCCGGGCTCATCCTCATCTCGCAATTCACGAAGTGTTGCCTTGATCTTGACCTCCCGTTTCACCTTACCGTTTTTCACCCTTTGCGAGAGCATCGTCTCGTCGCATTCCAGCGAGGGCAAGTGCTTCCAATACGACTGTGTATAGGCGATGACTCGGCGGACCTGTTGCTCGTTGGATATTTGCTGGCCGGCGACCAGTAAAGGGATTGCGAGAAGAAAAACAGAAGTCAAAACCTTCATACAGTTCTCCTCACGGCCAATGGACATTCTAGCGCCAAACCGTCGACACCGCGACAACACTCATAATCCCTTTCCGAAGAGTGTGTCCGAAACAGCGATCCCTCCTGATACACGGTGTGCAAGGTCAGTCTTGGCTATCATTAAGGCGAGGCTGCCATTAAGACCGTAAACCTCAAGTCCGATATGCCCGAGGTGCGTGTCGCGCTCGAGCGACTGGAGCGGGAACTCGCGTTGGCACGCCAGCAGAAAATCTCTCTTCTGAAGGTCATTCATGGCTACGGGTCACATGGAACCGGAGGCGAAATCCGCATCGCAGTGCAGAAGCGACTCCATGAACTGAAAGAAGCGGGCCAGATTCGCGGCTGCGTTTTCGGCGAGGACTGGTCGAAATCGGATGTCAGTACATGGCAACTGGTCCAGAAGCATCCGGAACTGAAGAGCGATTCCGATCTTGGCAGGCGGAATCAGGGCATCACAGTCGTCGTGCTGTAGTCTTCATGGAACCGGGTAGTGGTGCAGTTTGGTAAGGAAGCGAGCCAAACGCGCGAATGTCGCGTCGCGGAAAACGCGACGCATCGCGCGGCTCGCCCAGGTCCTTCGCTGCGCAAAGAACGCTTGCTCAGGATGACAACCAAACTGCACCACTCCATGGAACCGGGCCGGTTTCGGGGCCTGGTATGTGGGTGGCGGCCTTGGGGAGCACGCTAAGGGCGTGCGGTTGTGCAGTTTTGTTCACGGCTGGCGAGGCTTGGTTCACCCGGCGCCTTTGACTTACTTTTGCAAAACTCTACAAATCCACACATCCAGGGAAAGAAGCCTCGCCTATCATGATGGATAGCTGGTCTTGCGCCGCGGACTGGCTGTCAACAACCTCCAGTCCGGTTGATGCGGACACGTCCAGCTGGAGGAAATATGAAAGCCACTATCGCTGTAATCCTCTTTACTGCTGTTGCCTTTGCCCAGGAAACCCCGGCTCCCCCTGTTTTTCATGCTGCCTGCGGTCCCATGAGTGTCAACTTCGACACCGAAACCTCGACCACTCAGCCGCCGGCACAGCCCGAACCCGGCAAGGCGCTGGTCTACGTGGCTGAAGATTTCACGACCGTGCAGCCGTCCATTGGCAGCCCCAGAATCAAGGTTGGCCTCGATGGGGCGTGGATGGGGGCGACTCACGGCAAGTCGTATGTGTTCTTCTCGGTCGATCCCGGCGAGCATCACCTGTGCATCAAGTGGCAATCGAGCCTGGAACGGTTCTCCAAACTTGCCGCGTTCGCACATCTTACGGCCGAGGCGGGCAAGACCTACTACTTCCGGTCGCGCATCACCTTTTCCAGCCAGTGGGCCAACGAGTACCTCGACCTGGATGCCGTCGATCCCGATGAAGGCCAATACCTCGTCGTGTCGTCTCAACCCGTCGCTTCGCACGCGAAAAAGTGAAGGCGCTCCTTGTACTTGACCTTGGGCAGTCTGCCGTGCACAATGCTGCAGAAATCGTCGAGCTGAGTTTGTGAGCGTGGGCAGGGACGATTCGCCTGTAGGGAGGGTTTATGCATCCAGTGCAACAAGGGGACCTCGGGCTTTTGCAGCATCCCGCGTCGCAAGAACTCCTGCAGTCGAAGATTCCCGCCCGTCTGGCCTATGTGTGGACCGACGGCACGCCCCGGGTCGTTCCCATCTGGTTCCATTGGAACGGAAAGGAAATTGTCATGGCTACTCCGCCCAAGGCACCCAAGCTGAAGGCCCTGGCCAGGAATCGGAAGGTATCACTCACCATCGACGACAATACTTTTCCTCACAAGGTGCTTCTGATCCGTGGCAGCGCCCGCCTCGAACCTTGCGACGGAATCGTCCCCGAATATGCCGCCGCCGCCGAGCGCTACTTCGGACCCGAACAAGGAAAGGCCTGGGTCAATCAGCTGCGTTCCATGATTTCTTCGATGGTGCGGATCACCATCACGCCGGAGTGGGTCGGCCTGCTCGACTTCCAGACCCGTTTTCCCAGCGCGCTGGCGAGCTGAGGCTTCCCGGGGCCAGCGCCCGAAGACTGTCTAGCGCTGCAGTTTCCGGTTGGCCGACCGCTCACCCACTTTCCTCTTTGTAAATTAAATGTTTGACATCTCAAACTACCGCTTTTACTTTGCTTGCTATGTTTGACGCTCAAGTAAGGCGGCTCTTGGATGCTTATCCTGCGATTTATCTTGCGTGCCACCGACGCCATGTTCGTGACGATGAAAGTGGCGCGGTCGTAACTGCGCATCAAGCAAGTGTCCTGGATCATTTGGACATCCGAAAGCCGACGACCCTTTCGAAGCTGGCAGAACATCTGGGCATTGGGCGCTCGGCCATGAGCATACAGGTTCATCAGCTAGTCCGCAGAGGCTATGTGCAACGAAACACGGTCCATGGGGATGCCCGTAAGGTGGGCCTGACGCTTACCGGTGCTGGAAACCGGGTCAAAAGGCAAAACACCGTACTTGACCCAGAATTAGTCAGAGCGATGTTCGCATCGATGCACGAATCGGAGCTTGCATCAGCTCTAGACGGCATCGAGCTGTTAGCTAAACATGCCACGATGCTAACCAGGCGAAGTGCACGGAGGCGGAACGCATGAAACTGTTGCTGATCGTGACGGGTACGCTGGTTGCCTTAATACTGTTGGTGGTTGTTATCGGAATGCTGTTGCCGAAGACGCACCGCGTTTCTCGAAGCGCCGTGTTCAAGGCGGCGCCAGAGCAGATGTTCGCGTTGATAGATGGGCCTCAAACGTGGCGTAGCAACGTCAAGAAATATGAAACCGTCTCCATCCAGGACGGGCGCCGGCAGTGGCGCGAAACGGATGACCACGGACAGACAATCACTTACGAAGCAGTGGAGCGGCATCCGCCAACACTGTTAAAAACCCGGATTGTTACCGCGAATCTTCCGTATTCAGGCATGTGGACGATGAACTTAGAGCCAAGGGGAGACTCCACTGCGCTGCGAATCACGGAACAAGGCCAGGTGTATAACCCTCTGTTCCGATTCGTGTCGCGATTCGTGATCGGCCAGACTCGCACCGTTGAGACCTATCTTCGCGATCTGGGAACTGCAACGGGTCAGCGAGTCGAAATCCGAGACTAGATGATGGGCAAGTTCCGGCGGCATCGGGCTAGGACTTGAAAGTCACAACTAGGTCTGTTCGGCGGCCCCGGCGACAGAGAACAGGTAACGGGCAATACGGCAGCTGCGTCACTGTCGGCCTGTCCGGCGCTTGCGCTTTTCCCGTCCCGCCGGGGATACTGGAGCGTTCCCTTAAATTTTTCCAAACAATATGAAAACGACAATTTCCCTCTCTGCCCCTGCCGAAGTTGAAACCGAATCCCTTGTTGCCGTGGTGCTGGACCACGCCGAACCTGCGCTGAGCGAGAAAGAAAAAGACAAGAAGCCGGAATTGAAAGTAGCGTCCGCTGACCCCGCGGTGCAATCGGTGGCTGCCGATCTGCTGGCGAGCGGAGAGGTCGCGGGCAAGCCATTGGAGACGAACCTTATGCACCGGCCCGTCACGCTGATGGCGAAGCGTCTGCTGCTGGTTTCCGGCGGAAGCGCGAAGAAATTCTCGAGCTACGATCTGCGGCGCATTGCCGGCACCGCCGTCCGGGCACTGAAGTCTCGCGGCATCCGGAGCTTGGCGTTCGTGGCTCCGCCCAGCCTTCCCGCGGAGGAAGCGGTGCGCGCCATCATCGAGGGAGCGCACGTGGGAAATTTCGATCCGGACTACTACCGGAGCGACCGCAAGGATCAGAAGATTGATGCCATTACCATCATTGCCAGCGGAAACGAAGCGGCGCTCGAAAGGGCCGCGAATGAGGCGCAAATCGTCGGCGAATCGCAGAACTTCACGCGCGATCTGGTGAACGAGCCTTCCAACCGCATGACGCCCACGATTCTGGGCGAGCGCGCCAAAAAGATGTCGGCCGAAGTCGGACTGAAATGCGAGGTTTACGGAGCCGACAAGATCAAGGAATTGAAGATGGGCGCGTTCTGGAGCGTGGCCCAGGGGTCCGACGAGCCGCCCGCGCTGATCGTCATGAGATATGAGTCGGCCGGCGCGCCGGAAAAACCTGTGCTCGGCCTGGTGGGGAAGGGAATCACCTTCGACACCGGTGGTATCTCGATCAAGCCCGCCGACGGCATGGAGAAGATGAAATACGACATGGCCGGCGGCGCCACCATGATCGGCGCCATGCGCGCCATCGCGCTGCTGAAGCCGAAAATCAAGGTGATTGGCATCGTGTGCGCGACCGAGAACATGCCCTCCGGCAAGGCGCAGAAGCCGGGCGACGTGCAGATCGCCATGTCAGGCAAGTCGATTGAGATTATCAACACGGACGCCGAGGGCCGGCTGGTGCTGGCCGACGGCCTGTACTACGCGCGCCAGCTCGGTTGCACGCACCTGGTGGATGCCGCCACGTTGACAGGTGCGGTCGTGGTAGCGCTCGGGTACAACAACGCCGGGATTTTCGCGAACGACGACACCATGTACGAGCGCTTCCATAGTGCGAACGCCAAGGCGGGCGAGAAGATGTGGCGCATGCCGCTCGACGATGAATACAAAGAGCAGATTCGCAGCTCGATCGCCGATATCGTCAACTCCGGAGGACGATGGGGCGGCGCCATCACGGCGGCGATGTTTCTGAAGGAATTCGCTGAAGACACTCCGTGGATTCACCTTGATATCGCCGGCACCGCCTGGATGGAAGAGCAGAAGCCGTGGATCGCGAAGGGTCCGTCAGGAATCGCCTTGCGCAGCCTGGTGGAATTCGTGAAGGGCTTCGCAGCATAGGAAGTCAGCCACGGATTCGCGCGGATTGGCTCGGACGGAATCGTTTGTGGTCTATCGGTAATAATCCGTCTGAGTGCGTGGCCGATGTTGGTTTTAGTCCCGCCTGCACGTTGAGGGAATCGAGGGCGGTTGCTATAATCGGAGGGTTCCACGCGCTTCCGGTACCGAATTTGCTTCGCCGTGCGCCCGGCATTTCCGCCACAATCCGCTCGAAGCAAATCATCAGCGCCGCCCGCGAATCGCGGGTATCGAAACGTGGCCAGGTAGCTCAGGTGGTAGAGCGCAGCCCTGAAAAGGCTGGCGTCGGCGGTTCAACTCCGTCCCTGGCCACCATCATTCCAAAGTACTTAGCGGCCAAGACCCGATTTTTCCAACCCACGATCCAACCCATGATTCTCACTGAACTCGCTCCGTGAGCAGGTGGATTCTGTCTCCCATGAGCTGTTCCAGGAACTTGCCTTGCGCATCCCGCATCGATTCCATGTCGGATTGCGCATACAGTTCCATCGTTGTGCCGAAGTC
>Ga0187782_10001228_pt1 | contig 18448 bp, 24 predicted proteins | sample 0715_SJ02_MP15_2_FD_132454 | JGI IMG/M metagenome (GOLD analysis project Ga0187782, IMG submission 132454) | Tropical peat soil microbial communities from peatlands in Department of Meta, Colombia - 0715_SJ02_MP15_20_MG | ecosystem: Environmental > Terrestrial > Soil > Wetlands > Peat | place...
CGCGAGGGTGATGAAGAACTGGCTGCCGTTCGTGTTCGGCCCGCGGTTCGCCATCGAGAGGACGCCGGGGCCGTCGTGGCGGAGCGTCGGGTGGAATTCGTCCGCGAACTCGTAGCCGGGGTCGCCCGTCCCGTCGCCCTTCGGATCCCCGCCCTGGATCATGAATCCCGGGATCACCCGGTGAAAGGTGAGACCGTTGTAGAAGCCCTTGCGCGTGAGGGTGATGAAGTTCTCGACGGTCTTCGGCGCGCGGTCGCGGTACAGCTCGATCTTCACGTCGCCGAGGGTCGTGCGGAGGGTCGCGGTGGGGTTCGGCATGGCCGGCCCAAGAGGGCCGAGAGGAAAAAGGCACGGGGGGCCCGCGAACTTCCGCCGACCGTTTTATGAGGAGGCACGCGGCCTATTCGTCGCCGAGAGCCCAGCGGGGCCGGGATCACCGGATGAACCGTTCGATCATGTTGGTCGGCGTGGGGATCATCCTCGCGGGGCTTGCGTTGGTCGCTTCGCCGATCGTCCTCTACGGCAGCGAGATGTTCACGATCGAGCAGGAAGCCGGCATCTTCCTCGCGCCGGTCGGCCTCCTCGTCCTGATGATCGGCGCGGTCCAGGCGAACCCCGACCGGACGACGGTCGGCGGCACCTTCGGAAACCCCGACGTCCGCCCGGACCGTACCGGCGAGGTGGGGGCGGCGGCGGCCGCACGACCCGTACCGCGGGGATTCAGCCCGCACGCGGCGGTCGACTGCCGGTACTGCGGGTCGGTCATCACCTACGACCTCGCCTTTTGTCCCCGCTGCGCGCGCCCCCGCGCGTGTCGCGGATGCGGTCGCCCGCTCGAGATGGCGGGCGAGCTCACCGACTGCCCGAGGTGTCACCGGGTCGAAGCCTTCTGCAATTGTCCTCGCGTGGCCCGTGCCTCCACGACCGTCACGACGGGATCGGTCCGCCCCCGGCGATCCTAGGAGGCTGTCGTGGACGACCGCCAGATTCCCCGGGGCGTCGCGACCCTGGGGGGCCGCGTCCGCGTGCATTTCGATGGCGCGTGCGAGCCGGCCCGGGGCGGGGGGATCGCCACGTTCGGTTACCATCTCGAAGGCGGCGGGTTCCTTCATGAAGACTGCGGGCTGGCGGCCGCTCCGTTCTCTCCCAACGCGACGAACAACGTCGCGGAGTACGTCGCGGCGATCCGGGCGTTGGAGTGGCTGGTGGGTCGCGGCTACGAGGGGGAGGTGGAGCTGGTCGGCGACAGCCAGCTCGTGGTCCGGCAGATGAACGGGGAGTACGAGGTCCGCGCCGAGCACCTGAAAGCGTACCACGAGCATCTCGCACGTCTCGCGTCGCGATTCCACCCGGCGACGTTCGCTTGGGTGCCCCGCGAGGAGAACACTCGCGCGGATGCTCTCTCGAAGCAGGCGCTCGCCGAGACGATGTCGGAGCTGCGGGGGCGCAGGGACTAGGCGCTTAGCTCCAGCGGACCGTGTAGATCAGGGTCCGGCCCTCGATCGCCGCCCGGGCCCGCGCGGAGTCGACGTACGTCGCGAAGGCGGCCGCGGCCTCGGGCGAAAGCTTCGGCCGCATGCCGTAGCCTCGCGGGCTCCCCGAGCCGAGGATGTTCGGAACGGAGGGAGTGAAACGGGATGCCGGGGCGATCGGGCTCGGTGGTTCGCTCTCGCTCACGAGCCCTCGGGGATCAGGGGGTACCGTCCGGTGAGGTGCGCGACGGCGCAGGGGAGCGCGAGGAGCGGGCACCCCGGGTCGTCGAAGGGGGCGAACTCGAGGGGGGCCGCGGCCAGGGAGGTCGGTCGCTCGTAAACGTCCGACATGAGCAGTCAGAATCGTCAGACGCCCGTCATACATAAACCTGCAACCTCCACGTGAAACCCCGGCCGAAGGGATTCCGGTCGAGGGAAAGTGCCGGCGGACAAATGGCGGACCGGCCCGCGATTCGACGCCGCCGTCGCGACGTTTCTTAAGGTCGGGCCTCTTGGGCGGGACGATTTGACACCCGAACCACCGGCGGGCGGGTCTCCCGCGAGCCCGGCCATGTTCCTCGAGGAAGCCGAGGCGCGTCTTCTCGATCTTTCGACGCAGTCCGGCCGCGCCGACTGGGTCTACGCGACCTACATCACGGACGACACGGAGGCCCTCGCGACGCAGGGGTACGCCCGACTGATCGGCACCACGACGGAGTACGCGAAGCGCTCCACCGGCTTCACGGCGGGCACTCTCTCCCCGTCCGAGGCCCGAAAGTTCTACCTGTTGCGCCTGTCGCTGCCGCTCGTGTCGCCGGGCAATCCCCGGGAGGCCGAGGAGCTCGCACGACGGACGACCGCGATGTCCAGCACCTTCGCGAAGGGACGATACACCCCGAAGGGAGGCGCGGAGGCGCTCGACGTGCAGGGGCTCTCGCGCATCCTCGAGGAGAATCGCGATCCGGCGGTCCTCGAGGACGTGTGGACCGGCTGGCATCGGATCGGACGGGCGATCCGTCCGGACTTCGAGCGGTACGTGGAGCTCGCGAACCGGGGCGCCCGCGAGGTCGGATTCGCCGACCTCGGTGCGATGTGGCGTTCGAAGTACGATCTTCCCCCCGAGGCGTTCGACCGGGAGGCCCATCGGCTCTGGGATCAGGTCCGCCCCCTCTACCTCTCGCTGCACGCGTACGTCCGACGGCGACTCACCGCCCAGTACGGCGCCGAGCGGGTCCCGGCGCACGGCCCGATCCCCGCCTACCTGCTCGGGAACATGTGGGCGCAGTCGTGGGAGGGAATCTATCCGCTGCTCGCGCCACCCGAGAGCCCGCCGCTCTACGACCTGACGGCGCTCCTGCGGACTCGCGGGACGACCCCGGTCGACATGGTCCGCTACGGCGAGCGGTTCTTCGTCTCGCTCGGATTCGAACCCCTTCCCGCGACGTTCTGGGAGCGCTCGATGCTGACCCGGCCGCCGGGGCGGGAGGTCGTCTGCCACGCGAGCGCGTGGGACCTCGATTTCGCCGACGATATCCGGCTCAAGATGTGCATCGAGATCACCGGCGAGGATTTCATGACGGTCCACCACGAGCTGGGGCACAACTACTACCAGCGCGCCTACTCGCGCCAGCCGTTCCTCTTCCGCGAGAGCGCGCACGACGGCTTCCACGAGGCGGTCGGGGACACGATCGCGCTCTCGATCACGCCGGAGTATCTCGTCCAGATCGGTCTGTTGCCGAACGCCCCCGGAACCGAGGGCGACATCGCCTTCCTGCTCCACCGCGCCCTCGAGAAGATCGCGTTCCTGCCGTTCGGGTTCGCCGTCGACGAGTGGCGCTGGCGCGTCTTCTCGGGCGAGGTCGGCCCGTCGGAGTACAACCGTGCATGGTGGGAGACGCGCACCCGGCTCCAGGGCGTTGCCCCCCCGGAAGGACGGGGTGAGGAGGAGTTCGACGCCGGGGCGAAGTACCACGTCCCGGCGAACACGCCGTACATGCGCTACTTCCTTGCCCACATCCTCCAGTTCCAGTTCCACCGGGCCCTCACGCGCACGGCCGGCCTCAGCGGACCGCTCCACCGCCAATCGATCTATGGCTCGCGCGCCGCCGGCGAGCGCCTGGGCGCCATGCTCACGATGGGGGCGAGTCGGGAGTGGCCCGACGCGCTCGAGACGGTGACCGGCGAGCGACGGATGGACGCGAGCGGCCTGCTCGAGTACTTCCGACCGCTCCAGCGGTGGCTCGACGAGCAGAACCGGGGCGCCGTCGTCGGCTGGTAGCGCGGTCCCCCGCGGCGGGGCGCGCGGGACTAGAAGGGCAGCTGACGGAACAGTCGGTCGAACCCCGCGCGCGCGAGGTAGATCGCGAGCGCGCCGGCGACGATCGCGACCGCCGCCGCCCCGAGGCCGAGCGCGAGGCCGGCAGAGTACGGCGATTGCATGGCGGCGGAGGCCGGTACGAGGAACGAGAACAGGACCACCATGCCGGTGCCCAGTGCCGCCAGCATCGCGCCCGGCCGGATGAACTGAGCACGCGGTCGGTCCTGGAAGTCCGAGAACCGCGACGCGAACACGAGCCCCCAGAGCGCGAGGAGGACCCCCCCGACGCTCGACGCCAGGACGAACTCCGCGCCGAGGGTCCACGGGTAGTGGAAGACGATCGATACCGCGACCGGCATCCCGATCCCCGCGAAGAGGACCGGCACGAGGACGGCCGTGGTCTTCGCCCGGAGCACGCTCCGACTGGTGATCGGGTAGGCGTAGAGCGTTTGCAGCGATCGCCGCTCCTGCCCGACCGAGGTCACGGACAGTAGGAGCGCGAAGAACCCGACGACCCAGCCGACCCAGAGCAGCGAGTTGAGCCCGGCGAACGCGGCGCCCTCGATGATCAGAAGGACGAGGAGGACGATCGGGATGACGAGGTTCGGCAGCAGCTCCCGGCGCCGCACGAACCCGAGCAGGTCCTTCGACGCGATCGCCGCCTCCGGCTCCGACAGGCCCAACGCCGTCAGGTACGGGTGCCCCCGCATCCCCACCGGGGCCAGCTCGCCGATCTCGGTCGGATTCGGGACCCAGTAGCGTCGGCGCAGCTCGGCGGCGAGGTAGACGAGGAGTCCGACGAAGACGAACTGGCCGGCCGCGAAGGCGACGGCGATCGCGGGGAAGCCGGCGGCCCAGGCGATGAGCGCGCGCGTCGACCACAGGAACGGGACGAGCGCGGTCACCCATTCGACGGAGTGGAACCCGTTCACGAACCCGAGGACGATGACCGGGTTGAACGCGAGATCGAAGATCAGGATCAGGACCACGAGGAGCGCGGCGCGCACGACCACGGTGAGCCGCGCGTGACGGCCGGTACTGGACGACCCGGTACGCTGCGCGACCGCCCGCACCATCTCGATGAGGACCGCCCCCTCGACCAGGCTGACGGCGGTGAGGGCGGCGACGAGCGCGTACATCCCGCCGAGCCCGGCGGCGATCGCGACCGGCAGGAGCCCGCCCAGGAGGAGCGCGATCCCGGGCGAGTAGGAGTACGCGATCGCGAGCGCCGAACCGAGGACGTATTCCGAGGGGGTGATCGGGAGCCAATTCGCCGCGTCACTCCCGGCGAACTTCGTCGAGTTGGTCAGCTCGAACATCACGCCCGCGATGAGGACCGCGGCGGTCGCCACGAGCGGGATGATCGGCGCGAAGGTGTACACCACGAGCGTGAGCCCCGCGGTCGTGAGCCCGATCGAACCGAGGACCAGGTCGACGATCGTGAACGCCGCCAGGAAGAGTCCGACGTCCGCGATCGCGACGATGATCCCGCGACCGAGGAGGCTCTTCGGATCCGAATCCGTCCGGCCGGACCGCAGCTGGGAGGCGACCAGGATCTCGGCGAGACGTCGGACGCGGTGGAAGTTCATCGTCCCGCCCTCAATGGGAGAGCGCGGCCACGACGTCGCTCAGGTCACCGGTGCCGGTCAGCGACAGGAAGACCTCCTCGAGGCCCGAACCCGCGAGGCCGGCCCGCTCCCGCAACGACGCGACCGTTCCCGACGCGACGATCTCGCCGTGGTTCAGGATGATCACGCGGTCGCAGATCGCCTGCGCGATCTCGAGCACGTGCGTGCTGAACAGGATCCCCACCCCGTCTCGGTCGGCCAGGTTCCGCAGGAGCTCCTTCGTCACCCGGGCCGACCGGGGGTCGAGGCCGTTGAGCGGTTCGTCCAGGATCACGAGCCGGGGGTGGTGCATCAGCGCGGCGATCAGCGCGACCTTCTGTTTCATTCCCTGCGAGTAGGTGCTGATCAGCGAGTTCTCGTGACCGGCAAGCTCGAGGCCGGTCAGGAACTGCTGCACGCGCTCGGCGCGTGCCGCGCGGGGGAGGCCATACATGTCCGCCACGAAGTCGAGGTATTCGGCACCCGTGAGGAACTCGTAGAGCGACGGGGATTCCGGAACGTAGCCGACGAGCCGCTTCACCGAGACCGGGTCGACTAGCACCTCCTGGCCGAACACGCGCACGTCGCCGATGTCGGGCCGCACGAGCCCCAGGATCGACTTCATCATCGTCGACTTTCCCGCGCCGTTCGGTCCCAGGAGGCCCACGATCTGCCCGGACGGGACCGTAAAGCTGACGTTCGTCAGCGCGCGAACGGTCCCGAACATCTTCGAGACCGAACGCGCTTCGACCGCGAAGCCGTTCGCCGGGGCAGGGCCGTGGGGGAGGGGGCTGGCTCCTGAGGGCGGAAGGGGGGGCGGCCGGGACGGAGGCGAGCGATCGATCGGTGCGGCACCCATGGACGATATCGGCCGTCGAAGTACAGCGCGCTCGACTTAAGCGGTGGGGCCCCGCCAGTGTTCCCGGCCGGGAGGACAGGGATCCTATTCCTTCGCTCGGTGAAGCGGGCGCACCAACAATCGAGCGGTGAAGGAGAGGACCGGCTCGTGGCGTTCGTTGTACGTGATGTTCTCCAGCTCCACCTTGTCTCCGCGCGCCGAAGTCTCGCGCTTCTGGATCGCGAGCTCGGCGCCCAACGACTCGCCCGGGCGTACCGGCCGCAGGAACCGAAGGTTTTCGATCCCGGTGAACACGACGACGTGTCCCTCGAAGTACCCGCTCTGGTACCATAGTCCGATCGTCGCCGCGAGAGTGAACATCCCGTGGGCGACGATCCCTCCGAACATCTCCGCCGCCGCCACGGCCTCGTCTAGATGCAACGGGTTCTCGTCCCCGGTGAGGTGCGCAAAGCTCGCGACGTCGCTCGCGGAGATCGCTCGGGTGGTCGTCGTCAGTTTCGCTCCCGGGCGAAACGGGTCCTCGGGTGTCGCAGGGGTCGCGCTCATGCCAAACTCGGTCCGCCGATCAGTTGTCCCGCGTCCAGACAGCTCGCGGAGGATCCTCTCGGCGGAAGAACGTCACCGAGGAGGTCACGGGGCCGTCGGGGCGCAAGGCCCCCACGGCATGGACGAGGAGCTCATAGGCAGCGTCGTCCGCCTCGGCCGTCTCGCCGCCGGCTCCCGCCGGGACGTACACGCGCAGACGGCCGTCGTGGACCCCGAGCAGGACGTAGTCCCCGCCCTCGCGCCGGGCCCAGGCGAGCAGTCGCTCGTCGTCCCGCTCGACGGTTCCCACCCAGCGGAGCGAACCGAACCAGCGACCGGTAAGACGCCCGAGCAGGGTGTCGGACGGCGTGGAGATCGGCAGATCCACCTCGGCGATCGGGCGCAGTTCGCTCGTGAACTCCGAGGTCGGCCGGCTCGGCCCCGAGAGCGCGCGGTAGCCACCGTCGACCCGTTCGACCAAGCCTTCGCGCGCGAGGCGGCGCAGCGAGCGCGCGAGGGATTCCGGGTGCGCCCGCAGGACGCGCTTGAGGCCGCTGAACGCGACTCGCCCGGGCAGGCCCTGCAGCGCGGTGAGCACGCGATCGTCGAGACGACCGGAGATGAACGTCGGATCGTCGTCCTTCGAGGGCACCATCGGGGAAAAGCACCCGTGTCGAGGATTTAGCGGGACGGTTACGCCACCGTAATCATCTCGGGTCCCGCCCGATCGATAGTTCCCCGCCGGTCGATCGTGGAATCCTCTCGCGCGTGTGACCGGGCCGCGAGCGACCCGGTCAATATCCTCGGGCTCCGGGTACTGGTCTCGGAACGGAACGTTCCATAAGGACCGACGATGACAGACAACGAGAGCGAGTGCGAGGATAACCGGACGCATCACGGACCGTGGCTCTGGTCCGCGTATCGAGCGTACAACGAGCTGCTCCGCGACAAGATCAAGAAGCGGTTCGATGCGCAGGAAGGCCCGTGGATGGACAAGGTGGCCGACGTGCTGGTCGAGATCGTGAACGCACGATGGGAAGGCGGCCGCAAGAAGGAGAAGGAAGCGGACGCGCTGTTCGAGAAGCTCGAAAAGCTCCTCGAGGAGTGAATCCCATGAACGTCCCGGGGCAACCCCTTCCGTCGCCGCCCATCGGCCCCGAACCCGCCCTTCCGTGGCCGGGTTCGGGCGGGACCGGCCGCTAGGAGGTACGGCGATGGCGTTCACCGAGCTGGAGAACCGCATCGTCGCGGCGGTCGAATCGATCGGACCCAGCATCGCGAGCATCGAGAGCCTGCGCGTTGCGCGGCGGCGAGGGTCGGGACCGTTCGCGCTGCCCGGTCAGGCGTCCGCGGTCGTTTGGGACCGGAGCGGCTACCTCCTCACGAATCAGCATGTCGTGGAGGGTGCCACCGCGCTCCGCGTGCATCTCGCCGATGGCCGCGAACTGCCCGGCGAGGTCGTGGGGGGCGACGCGGTCACGGACGTGGCGCTCGTGAAGGTCGACGCGATCGATGTGCCGGCGGCCCGACCGGGTGACTCGGACGGGCTCAGGGTGGGTCAGATCGTGCTCGCGGTGGGGCACGCGCTCGGGCTGCCGGGCGGACCCACCGTCTCGACCGGGGTCGTCAGCGCGCTCGGTCGGCCGCTGCTCGGATCCGACTTCATCTTCGAGGGGCTCGTGCAGACCGACGCGGCGATCAATCCCGGCAATTCGGGGGGGCCGCTCCTCGATCTCTCGGGCGCGGTGATCGGCATCAACACCGCGATGATCCCCTTCGCGCAGGGCGTGGGATTCGCCATCCCGATCCACGCGGTCCACCGGATCGCGGAGGAGCTGCGGCGGAACGGGCATGTGGTCCGGCCCTGGGTCGGCGTGAGCGTCGCGGAGCTCTCCCCCGAGCTCGCGCGTTCCCACGGGCTCGTGCCGAACTCCGGATTGCTCGTCGCCGAAGTCGTTCCCCGGTCGCCGGCACACCGGGCCGGTCTCCGGGCCGGAGATGTGCTGACGAAGATCGGGCCGTTCGAGGTCCGGCGCGTGCGGGAGCTCATCGAAACGCTCTCGAAGTTCCCCGTCGGCGCGGACGTCTCGGCCACGTTGGTCCGCCGGGGTCAGCCGCTCACGGTGAGCGTGCCCCTGGAGGAGCGGACCGAGGTCGCGCCCCCGGGGGGGTGATCAGCCCCTCGACGGGATTCCGGTCCGGACCCGTCAGGCGACCTTATGCGAACCCATTCTCTCGGAACTCCGATGGCGCCGCTCGCCGACGCGTTCGGTCGCGAGGTCACGGACATCCGCGTCAGCGTGACCAAGCGCTGCAACTTCTCCTGCATCTACTGCCACGACGAGGGGCTCGGTCCGATCGCCCGGCCGCACGCGGCGCACGGCGAGGAGATCACGCCGCGAGAGGTCGAGCGGCTGGTCTCGGTGGCCCGGGAGTTCGGCCTGCGCTCGGTGAAGTTCACGGGCGGCGAGCCGCTCGTCCGGGACGACCTCGAGGAGATCATCGGGCGGACCGTCGAGCAGATCCCGGATGTCTCGCTCACGACGAACGGCTCCATGCTCGCCGGACGTGCGGAAGCGCTGCGGGACGCCGGCCTCAAGCGCGTCAACGTCTCGGTCGACTCCATCGACCCTCGGGAATTCCGCGAGATCCGGCACGGGAGCCTCGCGCCCGTCCTCCGGGGGATCCGCGAGGCGCTCCGCGTCGGCCTCAAGCCCGTGAAGCTGAATCTCGTGGTCTTCCGACGGACGGTGGCCAGCATCCCGAGGATGATCGAGTACGTCGGGGCGACCGACGGGCTCAAGCTGCAGCTGATCCAGTTCATGCCCGAGCTGGTCGATCACCGGGAGTGGATGGTCGATATCCAGGCGGTGCGCGCCTGGCTCGAGTCGCATGCGTCGCGCGTGCTGATCCGCGAGATGCATCATCGGCGTGTCTACGTCTTCCACCATGCCGAGGTCGAACTGGTCGACCCGGTGTACAATGCGGAGTTCTGCTCGAACTGTCACCGCATCCGGGTGACCCATCGGGGCGAGCTCAAGGGATGCCTCAATCGGTCGGACGACCTGATCCCGACTCGCGGCCTCGACGACGAGGATCTTCGCAACGCGTTCCGCCAGGTCATCACCGCGCGGATGCCGTACTACGGCGCGTACGTCACCGACTACCCGTCGCGGGCGGCGACGGGCGTTCGGCTCCCGATGGTGTCCCCCTCGCTCGAGATCTGAGTCGCGGGCGAGCGCGCGGTTCAAGAGGCCGGAGGGTCTCCGCTGGGAGAGTGCAACCATGACCGTGGAGTTCGAGTTCCGACGCGCGCCGGCGTACCGAGTGGCCTATCTGGCATGGAAGGGACCGTGGAACGAGGCGAAGATCCGGGCCAACTTCGACCGTCTCTCGAAGTGGGCCAAGTCGAGCGGACTGCGTACCGGCAAGTGGATCTTCCGCGAACCCGGCGACCGCACGTGGGAAGTGGCGATCGAGATCCGGGGCAAGGCCTCTGCCCGCGGTGGTATTCGCTTCCGGACCCTGCGCGCCACGCGGGTCGCGAGCGTGACGTTCGACCCCGACGTCGTGTCGCCCGCCGTGATCTATCACGGCATCACGGACTGGCTCCGCTGGCGCAAGAAGGACGGGAAGGTCACGGCAGTCGGTTCATACCGCGAGGTCTATGACGGCGATCCGTGGCGCAATCCGAAGGCCTGGGCGAACACGAACGTCCAGGTGACGGTCCGGCCGTAACTCCGCCCGGAGCCCGGGCCGAGCCCGGGACCCCGGACGACGACGCGCTGACGCGCGCGGGGGAAACGCTCCGCGGCGGCCCCAACCCCGCGGAGAAGGGCCTCTCCCGGCTCCTCCTGGGCGGGATCCTGGGGATCGTCGCCAGCGTGCTGGCGGTCGATCTCGCGGTCACCGTGATCGACTTCGTGCTCTACGGCCAGGGGACGCTGCTCCCGATCGATCCCCGATCGGTACGGGTCGTGGGGGCGCTGCTCCTGATCGGGGACGTTCTCTACCTGATCTCGATCTTTCTCTACCGCCGCAGCTTCGCCCAGCTCCGCGCCTACGAGTCGCGACTGAAGTGGGCGTCGGCCCTGGGCCTCGTCGGGTCCATCGGATTTGGTCTCCTGGTCGTCGTCAGCGGGATCGTTCTCGGCGACCCGCAACCGCTCGTGGGCTGTCTGCACGGGCCGCTCTCCGAGCTGCGGGCCTGCTTTCAGGCGTCGTTGCCGGTCGGGGAGTACTCGGCGCTCGTCGGGTTCGTCTGCAGCTGGATCGGCGCGTGGGGCGTGGGTCTCGGGTTTCTCCTCTCCGCGCGACCCCTGCGGCAGCCGTGGATCTTCCTCGGCGGGATCCTCTATCTGCTGTTCGCCTTACTCCTCGCGGTCCCGTTCGTCGCCGCGTACACGCCGGTGTCGGGGTTCGAGTACCTCGACTGGGCGCTCCCGACCCTGGCGCTCCTTGGACCGCTCTGCGTGCTGCTGGGGTCGTTCGGCGCGTGGGGCGAGCTCCGTCCCAAGAGGTCCGGAGAACCCGTGGCGCCGGGCTCCGGCCACTGATCGGGTGCCGTACCCGTCGGGCGTGCGCGCGACCGGCCTGACGAGTGCGATCCTGGACGCAACGAACCCGGCGTCACCCGCGGCTCGTCGGGTCGCCCTCGTTGGGGTCTTGTACCCCGCCGGGCTCTGCGTTCTGGCATGACGAGCACGGGTTCGACCGAGACCGCCACTCTCGCCGGGGGTTGCTTCTGGTGCACCGAGGCGGTGTTCTCGGATCTGAAGGGGGTCCTTCGGGTCCTCCCCGGCTACGCCGGCGGGGCGGCGGTAGATCCGACGTACGAGCAGGTGTGCACCGGCCGCACCGGCCATGCCGAGGCGATCGAGGTCACGTTCGATCCCACCGTCGTCTCGTTCCGCGACCTCCTGCGGATCTTCTTCACGACGCACGATCCCACCACGCTCAATCGACAGGGGAACGACGTGGGCACGCAGTACCGTTCGGCGGTCTTCTACCATGACGAGACCCAGAAGCGCGCGGCCGAAGAGGTCGTGAAGGAGCTCACCGAGGGCGGAGTTTGGGGGAGGAAGAAGATCGTCACCGAGATCGTCCCGTTCACGGCATTCTATCCGGCCGAGGAGTACCATCGCAATTATTTCCGGCGTAACCCGGAGAAAGGGTACTGCCAGGTCGTGATCGCGCCGAAGGTGGCGAAGTTCCGGCACCAGTACGCGAACCTCCTGAAGACCCCGTAGTCCGCGGCCGACGGCGCACTAGACCGCGGCCAGTACGGCAAAGTAGACCGCGAAGCCGAGCAGGATCGCCGCCGAGACCACGGTCACGGCCCGCGGGAGGCGGGGGTGGAGGTGGACCCCCGCGTGCATCGCCCAGGAGAAGCCGACCACCCAGATCGCGATCGCCCCGAACAGTCCGACCAGGAGCACGACCCCGCCGAGGTAGGCGAACGCGATGCCGGCCGTCAGCCACCAGAGGATCTGGAACGGGTTCGAGAGGCCGACCAGCAGGCCGCTCGAGTACGTGCGCAACCCCGCCGGTTCCCCCGGCGCCTCCGGGGGGGGCGCGGTCAGTAAGCGGACGCCGAGGTACGCCATGACGATCGCCCCGAGCGCGTAGATGTATCGGACGACCTCGGAGAGATCGACCTGGCTCTGGAGCAGGTAGACCGCCGTCCCGAGGACGAGGTCCGCGCTCATCGCGCCGAGGCCGGTGAGGAATCCGCGGCGAAACGACATCGCCGAGCGGGCGGCGATCAGCGCGTTCATCGGCCCGGGGGGCACGGTCAGCGTGAAGCCCAGGAGCAGGCCGAACCCGAGCTCGGTGAGGTCGCTCATCGCCGAGGCCCGTTCGACCGTGGTCCCCGCGCAGGCCCGTCGCTACGGCAGGGTACGCGCTTCCACCGTGATGATCGTCTCGGGGGGCGGACGACGCCACCGGATCGCTTGGATGCCCCCGAGGACGGCCAGCACGGTGCCGACGAGGAAGCCGGCGAGCGCGAACCCGACCGCGAGGCAGGCGAATACGATCGCAAGGACCCCGAGCACCGGGTGTCCCACCGGGACGACCATCATGAGGACTCCCAGCAGCATCGTGAGGGCGCCCAAGAGGAGCCCCACCAGCCAAAGACCGCTGTACGCGCCGAAGATGGCGAAAACGAGGATCCCGAACAGCGCCACGGTGGCCCCGCCGGCGAGGATGAACAGCCCTCCGAGGATCGTCAGGACACCGGCCCCGACCGGTCGCGCGCCGGACATGACGCCCCGCCGATGCGACGGGTCCCTCATAACGGTGGACGCCGGGACCCGGGACGCGAAAGATTGAAACTCCGACGCGGGGCTAGAAGGGACGTTGACCGCTTCTCCGCCCAGCCCGCCCGCGTACGCCTCCGCTCCCGCGCCCCGGCGGCGGCCGCCGGACGCTCGGCTGTGGCCGATCCTCGGGGCGGTGGTCGGGGTGGTCATCGTCGTCTCGCTCGTCGCCGCGGGAGCATTCCCCGGCCCGGCGACCTCGGGGGTGGCCGCGCTCACCTATTCGCAGGCCGCGAGCCGGGGCGCCCCCGCGGCGGGCAATGTCCTCGGGGGCCCCTGGTCCCTGGTCGGAGCGATTGGGGTCGACAGTCAGGCCGGACTCTCGGGCAGTCTCCCGACGGGCACGCTCGCCAACTGCACGCTCGAGCCGGCGACCGCGTCGTCCGCGCCTTCCTCGATCTACGTACCGGCGTACGGCGACTTCTCCTCGGGAGGGGCGCCGTTCTGGCTGCTGATCTACGTGAACCGGGCGGCCGAGGAGATCCTGCTCGTCGAAGTCGAGAACGGGACCGCGACGCCGCTCGTGCTCGGCACCGGGCCCTGCGCGGCGACCTCCGCGGCGCTCGTCTCGATCCCGGCGCAGGTCGTGGACAGTCCGGTCGCCGCCAGCGCGTCCTGGGCGGACGACGGCGCCACCTTCTACGACGCGTTCACGGCCGCGCACCCGAACGTGCCGTTGAATCAGATCATGGGACTGTACGGGGGAGGGGCCCTCCCCGGGCTATCGACCGGCACCTCGTCGATCGGTCCCACGTGGGTCGTGGCGATGTCGCCGTGCGGCGTGCTGGGCTCCGGTGGACCCACGGGGAGCCAGCCGGCGCTCATCACGCTGGTCAACGCGACGACTGGCGGGGTCGAGCTCGCCTACCCGACCACGGAGAAATGCTCCAACCTCTCGGGATCCGGACCGCTGCCGACCGTCGAGGCGCGCGGCACCGAATCACCCGCCCTGGGGTTCCCGATCGCGGCCGCATCGCCGCTCGTCGTCGCGGATCGCGCCGGGATGCCCCTCGCCTAAGGAACGGTCCGGCGACCGCGCCCTCGGACCGCTCGAACGATTGAAGAGGCCGGGACCATTTCCCCGATCGCGATGTTCTCGCGGATCCTCGTCGCCTACGACGGCACGGCCGCCGCCCGGCACGCCCTCGACGTGGCGATCGAGGTCGCGGTCCGATTCCAATCGTCCCTCACGATCGGCTTCGTCCGCGCCCCGGGTTCGACGCCCTCCGACACGGTCCTCGACAGCCTCGTGCCGCTGGAGGAGAGCAGCAAGTCGTTCGGGGCGGTGACCGAGGAGGTTCGGGGGGAAGCGCTGGCGCGCGGCGTCCCCTCCGTCGATTCCCACGTCCTCGAGGGGGAGGTCGTCGACGCGCTCCTCTCGTGGGCCCGGCACCAGCGGGCGGACCTCCTCGTGGTCGGTTCGCGCGGCCTGAGCCGGGGAAAGCGGCTCTTCCTGGGCAGCGTCTCCTCCTCGCTCGTCCAGCAGTCGCACTGCCCCGTGCTCGTCGTGCGCGGCACCCGGGAACATCTCGGGCGCTCGGAGCGCCGGACCTCGACAGCCCACCCCGGCGGCGCCGCCCGGGGTTCGGGATAGGCGCTCACCGGGCCGTTCCGGTCCCGCCGCTCGCGCGGAATCGGCTAATACGAGGGCCGAGGTCTCTAGGTCTCGTGCGCGACGGGATGGCCCTGTATGTCTCGGGGCTTCTGCTGCTCACCGCGGCGATCGAGCTGACGCTCGCGCTCTTCCTGGCGAGCCAGGGAAAGGTCCCGGGACCCTCCTCGAGCTTCTATGCGATCTACCTGGCGGTCGACCTCGGCCTGTACGCGGGAGCCGGACTCCTCATGGCGCTCGGTCTTTCGCGTCTTCGCTCCGGGACCTCGGCCTCGGGGGGGAGTCCCCGACCGGCCGAACCCCCGGTCGATTGAGACGTCGGTGACGTCGGTTCGGGTGCCCGGGGACGGTGCCGGGATCGACCGTTCAGTGACCCGGTCCATCCCCGCCGCCGCGCCGACCTCGGCGTCGCACGCGGGCGGCGAGGAACCGTCGCGTGGTCGCCTCGTCCCTTCGCAGGAGGCGGCCGAGCGCCTCGACGGGGTGCGCGTCCTGATCGACCCGCAGATCGGTCCACCGATCGCTCCAGGCCCGGTCGAACCACCGCTCGCGATGGACCACGAGGAGAGCCGCCGACTCCGTGCCGCGACGGTCCCCGCCCGCCCGGGCTCCCGCGACCAGCGCGCGGTACAGCCGGTGCGCGAGCGTTCCCCGGGTGCGCTCAAAGGTCCGCGCCATGGCGGGGACCACCTCGGGACCCGCGAGCAGGTTCCCCTGGCAGCTGTAGCCGTCCCCGGTGACATGGCCGGCCCACTCTCGGCACCTCGCTCCGGTCCAGCTAGCCGACCGACCACGGGCATCGACGACCCCGAGCTGCCGGTCATCGCGCCGCCGGTCGGAGCGGGTGAGGCTTCGCACGACCTCCTCGGCCGAGCGACCCTTCTCGAGAAGCGCGAGTCCCTCCGGACCGTACTGGTAGTTCGACATCGCCTGCGTCGCGAGCGCGCCGACCGGCCAGCGTGCCCACGGCACCACGGCGCCAACGCTCATCGGCTTCGTCGCAACGATCACGCCCCAGTACTCGCGCGCGTCATCGCAGGCGACCAGGGAGAACGTTCCGTGCCCGTCCCGTCCGTACACGCGGCCAGGGAGGCGGGCCTCTCTAAGACGCTTCGGCCCCGGGGCCGGTTCGACCGTTCCGGGAGCCGCGAGGTGCGCGGGCCGATTTTTTATTCCCGGACGAGTCCCCTCGGACGCTCGCCATGGTAGTCCTGGAAGGTGGAGAGGCCGCGCTCCGCAGCGGCAAGGTCGTCTTCTTCGGGCAGGGGACCAGCGGCGGGTCCCACCCCGGCACCCTGACGATCACGAACCACGCGCTCATCTTCGAGGGACCGATCCCGAAGCCCGCGCACCCCGAGCGGCCTCCGGGCCAGCGGGGCCCCTTCACGGTGGAGCCGGGAGTCCTCCGGGTCCCCCTCTGGCGTTGCAAGAACGCCTCGCTCGCCCCGAGCGGGTTTGGCGGGAACCTCGACGTCGAGCTTCTTCAGCGCCACCTGTTCTTCCAGGTGGACGACGTCACTGCCTGGGCGCAGACGATCAATTCGGCGCGGGTCGCCGCGCCCCCGCCACCACCCGGCGTCACCGGCCGTGGCGGAGGCCCCGGCCGCGGACCGGCGATGCCCCGATGCCAGTACTGCGGCAACCTGAGCCCGGCCGGCTCGCCGCGGTGCGCTTCGTGCGGCGCGCCGTTCTGAGCCGGGTCCGGTGCGCCCTCACGCCTTGGGCGTGAAGACGAGCGAGATCGAATTGACGCAGTGCCGGGTCTGGCGCGGCGTGAACCCCTCGCCCAGGAACACGTGGCCCAGGTGGGCGCCGCAGCGCGCGCACTCGATCTCGGTGCGCTGCCCATCGGCATCGGGCAGTCGTTTGACCGCCCCGGGGACCTCGAGGTCGAAGCTCGGCCAGCCGCACCCCGAGTCGAATTTGTCGTCCGAGCGATAGAGGGCGGCGCCGCAGCGCTTGCAGGAGTACGTTCCGGCCCGGTGTTCCGTCTCATACGCTCCCGAGAAGGGGGACTCCGTACCCTTGTGCACGATCACCCGCTCCTCGGCGCGGGTGAGCTTTCTCCATTCGGGGGGATCCGACATCGGGCTCGGAACGGGAGTCGGATACTAGGGGTTGACGGCTCCCCGAGCTCGGCCGGCCTCCCCCGTCGAGCCTATCCGTCCCGGGCGCTGCTGCCCGAACCAAGCACGTCGCGGGAGCGGGCGGCGTCCAAGGAGGTCTCCCATGGAGCGTCTGCGGGTCCGGCCCGGGAGCAGAGTGCGACTTTCCCGTGTCGACCCGGACGACACTTCCGCCTTCGCGGGCTCGAAGCGCGCCGCCCGCAAGGATTCCGGACGCCTGATCGCACAGTTCGACCGGCTCCAGGAGCTGCTCTACGCGTGCCACGCGGGACCCGTGCTCGTCGTCCTCCAAGGGCTCGACACCGCGGGCAAGGACGGGACCATCCGCCACGTCTTCGAGGGCGTCAATCCTCAGGGGGTCCGGGTCGCACGCTTCCAGGTGCCCACACCGATCGAGAAGGACCACGACTTCCTCTGGCGCGTGCACCTCGAGACCCCGGCGAAAGGCGAGATCGTGATCTTCAACCGCAGCCACTACGAAGACGTCCTCGCCGCGCGGGTGGACCGGCTCGTCCCCCGCCGCGAGTGGGTGCGGCGGTACCGGGCGATCAACGAGTTCGAACGGAACCTCCACGACGAAGGCACGAGCGTGGTGAAGTTCTTCTTCTACATCAGCGAGGACGAACAACGGCGTCGGCTCCAGGAGCGGCTCGACGACCCGACGAAGCACTGGAAGTTCCGCCCGGCCGACCTCGCCGAGCGAGCGCGCTGGCCGTTGTACGTTCCCGCGATCGAGGAGATGCTCGAGCGCACCAGCACCGCGTGGGCGCCGTGGTTCCTGGTGCCGTCCAACAAGAAGTGGTATCGCAACTGGGTCGTCTCGAAAACGTTGGTCGAGGTCCTCGAGCATCGCCAGTTGAAGTGGCCGCCGCTGCCGCCCGAGGCGAGGTCCGCGCGGATCCCGTGACGGCCGAGATCCTGCCGCCGCCCCCGGTGAGCCGATGGCCGTTCCGTCGCGTCGCGCTGGTGCTCGCGGTGACGGCGTTCGGCGCCGGGATCCCAACCCCCGTCTACGCGCTCTACGAGAGCGCGTTCCACATCTCGTCGGGGACGATCGCGGCGATCTTTGCGGCGTACACGGTGGGGGTCCTCGCGACGATGCTGCTCGTCGCCCCGCTGTCCGATCTGGTCGGGCGCAAGCCCGTCCTGTACCTCGGCATGGCGCTCGTGGGAGCGAGCGCGATCCTCTTCCTGTTCGCCAACGGCGTCGCGCTCCTCGCGCTCGCCCGCGTCGTCTCGGGCCTCGCGGTGGGGGCGACCACGAGCACCGCGACGGCCACGATGACCAGTCTCGAGCCGCGCCGCGACCCGCACCACGTCGCGCGCGTCTCGGTCGCCGCGAACTTCGGAGGGGTAGCTTTCGGGATCCTCCTGAGCGGGATCCTCGTCGCCTACGCGCCCGCGCCGCGGGAGCTGATCTACGTCGTGCTCATCGCGGCGAGCGTCGTCGGGGGGCTCGCGATCCGGGCCACGCCCGAGACGGTCGTGCGGGGCCCGGCCGCTCCCCCGGTGCGCGTTCAGCGGCTCTCGGTACCGCCCTCGATCCGTCGCTCGTTCTGGGTCGCCGCCGGCGCGCTCGCGGCCTGCTACTCGATCTACGGATACTTTGC
>Ga0187782_10001229_pt1 | contig 18440 bp, 10 predicted proteins | sample 0715_SJ02_MP15_2_FD_132454 | JGI IMG/M metagenome (GOLD analysis project Ga0187782, IMG submission 132454) | Tropical peat soil microbial communities from peatlands in Department of Meta, Colombia - 0715_SJ02_MP15_20_MG | ecosystem: Environmental > Terrestrial > Soil > Wetlands > Peat | place...
ATTCCAGGATCCTGAAAAACATTGGGCCCCGTGCCACCGCCCGCCTGGGCGACGATGAAGCTGCCCGTCTTTGGCCGCGCCGTGCTCACCGGCACGGCTGGACTTTCAAGATTGAAATCGGTCGCCCACTCGGGACTGAACAGGGTGAAGGGATATCCCGTGGACCAGCGCCACAGCCCCGACCAGGTCCAGCCGCCAACGATTGCATTGCTCAAGCGGCCCATCCCGGAGCCAAATTTCTTGCCTCGGCCCAACGGCAGATCGTAAACCCAGTCCGCATTGATGATGTGGGTTGTATCGAAATCAGAAATCGCGCGATTCTGTCCCGGGAACCACGAGTTAATGATCTGGCTCCCCAGCCCGAACCCTTCAAATTCGCTGATGCGTTCGGCATTGGAACCCATGTCCATGGATTTGGAATAGGTGTAGTTCAAATCGAATTCCAGGCCGCCCGATCTGTGCCGCAGACTGAACTGGCCGGCGTTGTAGGCGCTGTTGCCGATGCTGCGCCACGCATACAGAGAGGAATACTGTGCGTCGTAATAATTGTAGCCTTTGGTTAGCGCCCCGTTGAGGGTGGCGCAGGCGGGAAAGCAGGTATTGGCGTTGATGACTCCGGGCACGTCGGCGAGTTCCAGCGCGGTGGTTTCATTCCCCTGGAAGTGGCAGAACAGGTCATACATCGCCTGGGTCGCGGTTAACATCGTTGTCTGCGGTATGGCGGCGGACTGGGTGCCGCAGGGCTGGATCATTCCTTCTTTATTAGGGCTCTCCAGTAGCACCTTCTGGGCTTGGCCGGCCGCCGCGGGAAACAAGTTTTCCCAATATTGCGTGCCAACGGCGGAGGCGCTGATACTCTGAATTGCCGTCCCCGCATAGTATTGCCTCGCCATAGCCTGCACGGCCTGGAAGTAGGTATTGCCGCTCCCGGGATCGCGAAGATTCACTGGTTCTGCCAGATCTTCTTCCTGCAGCAGCCGGTGAGCAAAGCGCCCCACGTAGGAAGCCTCGAACACGAAATTACTGGGCAGTTCGCGCGTGATCGAGAAATCAATGACATTCGAGTATGGAGTTTTCAGCTTGTCATCCAACCCCCAGGTGATAGCGAATCCGCCCAGAGCCGGCCCCTCGGGAGGAGTAACTGGGAACGGGGGAGCCGGCGGCGCCTCGACGATTGGACAAGGGGACGTCGGGCAAAGCCCCGTCGTCGAGGCACTCTGGGTGGGAATGGTGTACAACCCCGAATAGCGCGCCGAACCGTCGACGGTCTGTACGCCGGCAACATTCGAAATGGAGGTCGTCAAACCAAATGAGCCGTTGCGATCGAAAGTATTGGTAACGCCTTCCCCGAAGTGATCGTAATAAATGCCGTAGCCCGCACGGATCGAGGTCTTGCCTTGGCCGCCCCATAACCGCTTGGCCAACCCGCTCTCTCCCTTAGGGGTATAGGCGAACGCAACCCGGGGAGCAAAATTGTTGTAGTCATAGGCCCAGTAGGGCTGTTTGCCGTTGGCCTGCCCGCTGAGAGTAAAGCTGATCGCCGGCTCATAAGCCTGCCCCTGGGCGGCAGCCACACCGCGCTGCTCAAACCAGTCATGGAGGCTGGTTGTGGGCGCCGCTTGCAGACCGGTGGTTTCGTAAGGCGGCTGCAGAAGCGAATAGCGCAAACCGTAAGTGAAGGTCAGGTTGGGCTTGAGCCTCCACTGGTCCTGCCCATAGAACTCGTACTCGTGATCCCGGAAATGCCGGGGAACCAGTTGGCCTTGCGGAATCAGGGCGAGTGTTTTCGTCTGTTCGTAGTTGGAGAAGACCTCAGTGATCAGCCCAGCCATTGCCGCCATGGCGAAGTCGTAGCTTTCACTGAAATCCGAATCCACCGCGGGAAAACCGAAGGCACCGGGATCCAAACTGCTGCCCGTATTGGAAATGCCTGAGTTGTTGGTCCAGAAGACGTTGGTCTGGCCGTAGAAAAAGTTTTCCTCGTTCGATTGCCTCAGGTTGTCCACCTCTCGGTAGTTTGCGCCGAACTGAAAACTGTGACTGCCGATCACTTTCGTCAGGTCGTCCACCAGATTTTTCACCGGCACATGGGTGTTAACCGTCGGGGTTTGCGAGTTGAGGTTGTCCATGCCGCGGAAGTCTATATATTGCTGGGTCTCAGTGCCCTGGACGTTGGCTAATTGGCTGACGTAGCCGAAGCGAAGATTGTTGATCAGTGTGCTGCTGAGCGTGGCGGTATAACCCACCATGATGCCCTTGTTGTTATCGTGCTCGACCTGCATCTCGGGCTCTCCAGGAAATTGTTCACCTCCGTCGCCGGTAGCCGCATTGGTGTTCCCGGCCGGGGCGTTCCGCACGGCCCGATGATCATTGTTCATGATGGCGCGCAGGAAGAGGCGGTGGTTGCCGTCTTTGGTCAGGTTGTAATCCAGTTTGGCAACGAAAGCGTTCAGATCCTGAGGGAGCGGGGAGGGAAAAGTGTAGCCGCGAAAATCGAGACCGTCGCCTACCGAGTCGGTGTTCGGCAAGGGATACAGATTGAACAGCGAGGTTGGGCTCGAGTTGGGATCGCCTTGAATATAGGCGAGAAGCGGGTTGGCGCCCGGTCCCAGAGGGCAAGTCCCGTTGGGGAAACCGCCTGTGGGAGTGCTGCAATTCGGGTCCATGCCCGCAACTTGGGCGGGAGTCAAGGTCTGCACCACGCCGCTCGAAGGGTAGGCGATGCCCCCGGAGCGGAGAAGGGCGCTGGGCACGACGCGCGTTACCTGCAAGTCCTCGCGTTGGCGCTGGCCCTCGTAGGCGGCAAAGAAGAACAGGCGATCTTTGACGATGGGACCGCCGACATTGGTGCCGAACGTGTTGCGCAGCAAGAACGGAGGAGCATTCGACTGGTCAAGCTGGATCTCTGCCGCCTTGTTGAACCAGTCGTTGGCCGGGGTGAAGTTGGGCCGGTAGTACTCATAGAGAGAACCGTGAATGTGGTTGCTTCCGCTCTTGGTCAGCAACGAAACCTGGCCGCCCGAGGAGCGGCCCGTGTCGGCGTCGGAATTGCTCGTAGTGACCTTAAACTCTTCCAGCGCATCCATAGGAACGCGGATGGCTCCCTGGAACGCAGTCCCCAGAAGCTGGTCGTTGTTATCGACGCCATCGAGGGTCACGTTAGTCTGATCGCTGCGCGCACCGTTCACCGAACCACTGCGACTGTCCGCGGAGCTGTCAATGTGGGTGCTGTTGCCAGTAAACACTACTCCGGCCTGCAAGCTGAGAATGCCCGTAGGATCGCGCCCTTCGAAGGGAAGATCGGCAATCTGTTCGGCTCCGAAGGCGTGGCCCAGGCTGGCATTCTGGGTGTTCACCAGGGGCGCTGCGCCGGCTACCTCGATGGTGACGTTCCCTCCCGCTACCTCCATGGTGACATTCAGCGTGCCCGGAGTCGCCACCAGCAGTTCCAACCCGGTCTGCTTCATGGTGGCGAAACCGGAGGCATTCACGACCACGTCATACTTCGCCGGGGGCAACTCACGAAACTGGTAAACTCCCTGGTTGTCCGTCTTGGTGCTGCGGGTGAAGCCGGTGGCTGGATTGGTGGCGGTGACGGCTGCGTCCGCAATGACTGCTCCCTTGGGATCATAGACGGTCCCGCGTAACGACGTTGTTGCCGTTTGGGCCCAAACCAGCCCGCTGACAGCCAGAATGATGGAAAAGACAGCTACGGCACGTGAGCTAGAACGCATGGAAAGCTCCTTCACCCAGAAGGGCATGATTTCTGAAGACGTTTCAGCCCAGGAATGGAATCAACGGAAGGGACCCTGGGACGCCAATGGACGGTAATTGTGCAACTGTCAGGCCACCGTTTTCAAGCTTAATTTTCAATCTCTTAGGGCTCTTAAACCAAGTCTGCGGATTCACTTTGACATAGCGTTTGGCCACATTTTGGAAGGGTTGTCTTACGAAGGTTTCCGGCAAAACCATGCAGAGGCAACAAAAATCAGCACCGGATAACACTCCAGCGTGTAACGGGGCTCCGGGTTCTCCAGCGTGCCCAGGAAGACCGAGCGGAGCACGAGAAACAAAACGAATAGTCCAACCCCAAAAAATTTGTAGCCCCGCACCAGGCCGGCGGCCGCCATCGCGGCATACAGCAGGCCAATCAGGCCGAAAACCAGGCTGACCGTGAGCCAGCGGCCGTCGTCATTGAATTCCCACCAGCGCGGGTCAGAGGGGAGCAACTCCGTCCGGGGGCGCAACCACATGTCGACAATGCGGACCGCCGGCAGCCACAGGTAATAGCGCAGCGGCGCGGCATGGATGCGCTCTGCCGCCAGCGCGGCAAAATGGGCATCCAGATCGGCAGTCATCTCGTGGTCCTGGTTGTCGTGGCCCTGGTTGTAGTCGGCGAACAACGCGCTGGTGACATCTCGCTGCTGGTCCGAATCGAAGGTGCGGCTGGGCAAGCGGTTCACGTCGAGTTCCTGCCCAGGCACCGGCCAGTAGATTTCTTGCACCGAAACGTAATCCGCAATCCAGGTCTTGACCCAGCGGTTGAAGCCGGCCATGACCAGTTCGTCAGAATCCGTGGCATAGCGCGGCGCCAATGGCTCGAAGCGATGCAGGGTGTGCAGGTTGCGCAGCGTCCAGGGGACTAAAGGGGCAAGAGCGCCCGCCGCGGCCAAAAGGCCGGCCAGCACGATAGACCGAGGGCTGAACGATGGGCATTTCTTAGCGGGCTGAAAGCTGCGCAGAAGCAGCCACAGCAAATAGCCGCCTATACCCGCCAGCAATAAGCCGCCGTCGGGCCGCAGCAGAATTCCTGCTCCCACGGAAAGCCCGCAGCCGAGCCAGACCAGATGAGCGCTTCGCGTTCCCCCGGCGACCTCACCAACCCCCAAGCCGCGCAGCGCCAAATCCAGCGCCAGGGTGGTGAAGAAAATCTCGAGTGTTTCGGTCAAGGCAGCCGCTGCATAGTTGGCAAGGAAGGGACAGAGCGCGGCGAGAAGAAACGCCGCTTTGGCGGCGCGTTCCGACGAAAAAACACGCCGTGCCAGGTCCGCCATCAGAAAGCAGGTCGCCAGATCGAACAGCACTTGCACCAGCAGAACCGCCCGGAAGTTTTCGATTCCGAACAAGGCGAAGATGACCGCCAGAAATGCCGGGTAGCCCGGCAACCGCGAAAGAGTGGGCGTGATCACCCCGGAATCGGTGACGCCGTAAATACCGTGCTGCAGCCAGTTCTCGGCGATATTGGCATAGAGCTTGGAGTCATCGACCACTGCGGGGAACCACACCACAAACGCCAGCCGCAGGCCCACCGCTGCCAGGCTCGCCCACAGAAAGAACCGCGCCTGCTTCGGTACGAACCGCCTTACCATTTCCCGCACGCAGGAAATATAGCGCGTTTGCGGCCATTCGGGCGGTGAGAAAGTGCCGCGTACGGCTCAGGACAGCCAACTCACTTTTTTCTGGCGCCAGCCCCATCGAAGAATTGACCCTGTGCGGCTTGCGGCATACGATAAAAGCTCCGTTTCTCCATGGCTCAGCCAGTCTTTTATGATCCGCGACGCGCTCGGTGGAAACGACTGCGGCGCTTGCTCGACGCTTTGGCCGTCGCCGTTTCCGCGTTGGTGGTCTTCTTCGTCTTTACCGCTCTGCGCGATGAACCCCTGCCGGAGCTCTTGTTTTCCCCTCAGAAGCGCGCGCTCAAGGCACTGAAAGAGAGCGACAAGGAAAAAGCCCGCGAACGCCAGAAGAAGCTGGCCGCGCGCTCTCACCGCAAGTCGAAACTGGCGGCATCGCAGGTGAAACTCAATGAGGAAGAAGGCATCCGCGCCGCCTTCTACGTGCCCTGGGACGCGGCCAGTTTCTCGTCGCTGCGCGAGTATGCGCGCCAGATCGACATGCTGTATCCGGATTGGTTGCATGTATTGACCGCCGACGGCCGCCTGCAGGCGGTGGACGACCAGACCAACAAGTTCTTCGACGTCGTGCAAGGCAACACCGTCGGCTCGGTCGATGACCGGGTCATGCCTTTCCTCAAGGCGGAAGACGCCAGCATGGAAGTCTTCCCCATGGTCAACAATTTTGACGGGACGGACTGGGCAGGAGAGATCGTAAAGTTCCTGAACGATCCCGTCGCGCGCGCGCTGTTCCGGCGGCAGGCGGCGCAGTTTCTTTCTTCCGGGCGCTACCGCGGCTTGATGATCGATTTCGAGGCTTTTCCGGCAGTGGGGCAGCCCGGTTATGTCGCGCTGCTGCAGGAACTGTCGGGAGATCTGCATGCCCGCGGCATGAAACTCTACGTCGCGGTGCCGCCGCACAACAGCGAGTACAACTATTCCGCAGTGGCGGCGGCTGCCGACGGCGTGGTGCTCATGAACTACGACGAGCATTACCCCGGGGCCGCATCCGGACCGGTGGCGTCACAGGACTGGTTCGTTCAGAACCTGACCTTCGCAAAAACCGTGATCCCGCAGGAGAAAATCATCTGCGCCATTGCCAATTACGGCTACGACTGGGTGCTCAAGCCGAAGAAAGGGAAGTTGCCGCCAGAAGAGCACGACGCCCCGGTCACCGCGCAGTCGGCGTGGCTGGCCGCCCGCGACTCCGACGAGGATGTAACCTTCGACGACGACGCTTTGAACCCTCATTTCAGCTACCTCGACGAACACAGTTTGCGTCACGACGTGTGGTTCCTCGATGCGGTCACCGCTTTGAATCACATGCGCGCGGCACAAACCCTGGGCATTCAGACGTTCGCCCTATGGAGGCTGGGCAGCGAGGATCGCTCCCTTTGGCGAGTGTGGGACGTGCCCGGCGAGCAGGGCGCTTCCGACAAACTCAAGGACGTTCCGCCGGGAGCCGATGTGGACATGGAGGGCCAGGGCGAAATCCTGCGCGTCGAAGACACGCCGGCTCATGGCACACGCGATCTCACCATCGATCCCAACACCGGGCTGATCACCGACGAGGTCTTCCAGTCCTTGCCGGAACCCTATCGTGTCGCGCGCTACGGATACAGCCCGAACAAAGTCGCCATCACATTTGACGACGGCCCTGACCCGGAGTGGACTCCCAGGATTCTCGACGTGTTGAAGGACAAGCACGCCACGGCCACGTTCTTCCTCATCGGCATCCAGACCGACAAGTTCCCCGGCATCGCCAAGCGGATTTACCGGGAAGGCCACACCATCGGGAACCACACTTTTACCCATCCCGACGTCAGCAACATCTCCACCGCCCACATGAAGGTGGAACTGAACCTCACGGAGCGGCTCTTCGGCAGCCTGGTGGGAGTCCGCACCACGCTGATGCGGCCGCCTTATGCCATTGACGAGGAACCTGACACTGCCGATCAGGTGCGCCCCCTCGAGATTCCCCAGGCAATGGGCTACATCACGGTGGCCAACCACATTGACCCCAACGACTGGAGCGATATTCCCCGCCGCCGATCTGCCGAAGAAATCACAGCAACCGTCCTGTCGGATCTGCCGCCCTGTCGCGCGGAGAATCTGCATTGCGGCAACATTGTGCTGCTGCACGACGGCGGCGGCAACCGCGCAGAAACCGTGCGCGCCCTGCCCATGATCATCGATGGAATTCGTGCTCGAGGCCTCGAGATCGCACCCGTCTACGATCTGCTGGGCAAGACCAGGGCGGACGTGATGGCACCCTTGCCGGCTGGAGAGCTCTGGGCGGCACGGCTTGACAGCCTGGCTTTCTGGCTCTTCGACGCGGGCATCGTCGCCATCACCTGGATTTTTCTGATCGGCGACCTGCTTATGACCGGCCGATTGCTCTTTATCGGAGCGGCCGCGGTCTATGACCGGCTGCACGAGAAGATCTTCGGCAGGCCGGCGGAACTGGCATCGTACCGGCCGAAAGTCGCAGTCCTGATTCCGGCCTACAACGAAGAAAAAGTTATTGAACGGACGGTGCGCGCTGCCCTCAATTCCCATTATCCGCGTCTGCGCGTCATTGTGATCGATGACGGCTCGAAAGACGGCACCCTGGATGTCCTTCGCCGCGCCTTTGCCGCCGAGGCCGTCGCGGGAAAGGTTTTGATTCTCACCAAGCCGAACTCCGGTAAGGCTGAGGCTCTCAACTACGGCATTGAGCACATCGGAGATGCTGAACTGTTCGTGGGCATTGACGCCGACACCATCATCGCACCGGACGCGATCTCACGGCTGGTGCCGCATTTCATCAATCCCAAAGTCGCCGCCATCGCGGGCAATGCCAAGGTCGGCAACCGGGTCAACCTGTGGACGCGCTGGCAGGCGCTCGAATACGTCACCAGCCAGAATTTCGAACGCCGCGCCCTCGACGTTCTGGGCGCGGTCAGCGTGGTGCCCGGAGCCATTGGAGCCTGGCGGGTTTCTGCGGTGCGCGAGGCTGGCGGCTATCACCTCGACACGGTAGCCGAGGATGCCGACCTCACCATGGCTCTGCTACGCCTCGGCTACCGGGTCGAATATGAGGACATGGCGCTCGCCTATACCGAAGCCCCGACCAACGCGAAAGGCTTGATGCGCCAGCGTTTCCGCTGGTCGTTCGGGATCCTCCAGTCCGTGTACAAACATCGCGCCGTCTTCGCTCGCAAGGGCGCGCTGGGCTGGGTGGCGCTGCCCAACATTGTGATCTTCCAGATCCTGCTGCCGCTGGTTTCGCCGCTGATTGACATCATGTTCGTCTTGGGCACGATCTGGTATTTCATTCAAAAGCATTTCCATCCCGACTCGACGGACCCGGCCAGCTTCCACCGCCTGGTGGCCTTCTTCTTCGCTTTCCTGGTGATTGATTTCTTCGCCTCGGCGATCGCGTTTGCCCTGGAGCGCCGCCGTCCCGACGACAAAGAGGACGTATGGCTGCTCAGCCAGGTCTGGCTGCAGCGCTTCGCCTATCGCCAGTTATTTTCCATTGTGCTGTTCCGGACTCTGAAACGCGCGCTCGAGGGCCGCAAGTTTGCCTGGGACAAACTGGAGCGGACCGCCGCGGTGAAGTATGTGCCCGCGGAGAATCACGAGCAGGTCAACGTACCGTGAGGCGAGCGGCTTAACCACAGAGGGCCTAGGGGATCACAGGGGAACCTCTGCGGAACTCTCTGTGACCTCTGTGGTTGAAGGTCTTTTCTTGCCAGCCACAACTCACCGAAACAACAGTGCCGCAAACTCCGCCAGGTTTCTGCGCCAGACCATCCACGTGTGCATGCCGGGCGTTTCGATGTCGGTATGATTTATGCCCTTTGATTTCAGCCACTCGCGGAGCTTCCGATTCGGCGTGATCAGGTGGTCCTCGGTGCCACAAGCGATCCAAAGCAGGCGAATCTGCTGATTGGCTTTCGCATCGAGCGAGGGAAAGCTCGTCTGGAAGTCGTCGGGAAAGCCGCCCGAACTGAAAGCGCCGATCCAGGCGAACTTGTCGAGGTGGTTCAGGCCGGTCGCCAGCGATTCCATTCCGCCCATGGAAAGTCCGGCAATTGCTCGGGAGTTGCGGTCGGACGTGATTCGGTATTCGCCCTCGACTAGCGGCATGACTTCAGTCAGCAGCGCCTCGCGGAATTTCGTCAGATTCCGGGCCCGCATGTTTTGATCCGAGTTGCCCCATCCCGCGCGAACATACTCCATTGTGCCGTAGCCGAGCGGCATCACCACGATCATCGGTTTCACTTTGCCAAGCGCAATAAGATTGTCGAAAATCACGTTCATGTGACCGACGGCCGTCCATCCGCTGGCGTCGTCGCTGAAACCGTGCAGCAGGTAGAGCACGGGATAGGTTTTCTTCGAGGCCGGGTCATAACCCGGAGGAGTGTAGACGTAGAAGTCGCGCTGATCGCCGGCCGCGATTGATTTGTAGAAATGGTGGTGAATTTCTCCGTGCGGCACATCGTTCACTTCCCATGGCAGCGAGGCGCCACCGGGCACCCATAGCGCATTCGCCGGCGTTAGCAAGTTCGGAACCAGCAGCGCGTTCGAGGGATCCATGCAGCGTGCGCCATCGGCGAGAAACGAGTAGCCGTAGTAGTCGGGAGTCAGCGGCGCAGTAGTGACTCTCCACACTCCCTGAGTATCTTTCTTCATGGGCAGCGGCTCGGTGCCTTCAAGGTCCAGTTTCACTTCGATGGCATTCGGAGCCAAAAAGCGAAAGGTCACGCTGTTATCCGCATGCACTTCGGGCGAAACCAGCCGGGGTGGCTCTGGCGGAGGCTGGGCTGGCGCGGGCTTGGTTGGTTGTGCCGTAAGCAACGCTGGAAGCAGGAAAGAAAAAACGAAGAAAGCTGCAGGAACTTTCATGGTGGCGTCTCCTCAGCAATTATTGAGTAATGCAGAATAAAGCGGCAACCCGACAATATCGAAAGGCCGCCCGGGAGAGATCCGTTTCCTCCGCGACCTCCGCGGAGTTTCTTCGCGACCTTGGCGGTTCAAAGCTCTTGACCGCAAAGCCCGCAGAGATTTCACGAAGGTCGCGCAAGTGCGGTGCATGAAGTCACTCTATTCTGCAGTGCTCAACCGCATTCGGACCAACTGAATTGGCTAACGGCCAATTTGCCGACTGCTAATCGCTGGCTGGGAAAACTACTTGGCTGAGGACGCCACGTCCAACCGCGTCTGCGCCCGCGCTAGCGCATTCAGCGCGCGTTCCACGTCAACTCGGGTATCGCCGCTGCTCAGCCGCTGTTCGGCGCGTTCCTTGGCCTTGCGCGCGCGTTCCACGTCAATCTCCGACGGGCGCTCCGCCGTCTCGGCCAGAATCGTCACCTTGTCCGGCAGCACTTCGGCAAAGCCCCAGGCCACGGCCAGCCGCTGGTCATTTGAGGTCGAACCGGAAGTCTCGCGGAAATTCACCTCACCGACCGCCAGTTCCGTGATCAGCGGCGCGTGGCCCGGCATGATTCCGAGATATCCATCCCGTCCCGGAATCTGGATCTCTTCCGCCGCCTTGGTCTCCACGACCTTCTTTTCCGGCGTGACGATCTCGAGTTGGAAAGTGTCTGCCATCAGTTGCCAGCAGCCAGCCGCCAGTTCCCAGTCTGGTCAGTTCTTTACTGGCAACTGACCACCGGCAACTGGCAACTGTCCTTATGCCGCCTTCATCTTCTCCGCCGCTTCCAGCACTTCTTCGATGGGCCCCTTCATGTAAAACGCCTGTTCCGGGATATCGTCGTATTTGCCTTCGACGATCGCCTTGAAACCCTTCACCGTGTCGGCGATCTTGACATATTTCCCCTTCGCTCCCGTGAACTGCTCGGCCACGTGGAACGGCTGCGAAAGGAAGCGTTGCATCTTGCGTGCCCGCGCCACAGTCAGCTTCTGATCTTCGCTCAACTCGTCGATGCCAAGAATGGCGATGATGTCCTGCAGATCCTTGTACGTCTGCAGCGTTTTCTTCACCAACTGCGCTACGTCGTAGTGTTCCTGGCCGACGATGCGCGGGTCGAGAATGCGCGAGGTCGAAGCCAGGGGATCGACTGCGGGATAAATTCCGATCTCGGTCAACGCTCGCGAAAGCACGGTGGTCGCATCGAGGTGAGCGAATGTAGTGGCGGGCGCGGGATCGGTCAGGTCGTCGGCGGGCACGTAAATCGCCTGCACCGAAGTGACCGAACCCTTCTTCGTCGATGTGATCCGTTCCTGCAATTCACCCATCTCTGTGGCCAGGTTCGGCTGGTAGCCGACGGCGCTGGGCATGCGGCCCAGCAGCGCTGAAACTTCCGAGCCCGCCTGGGTGAAACGAAAGATGTTGTCAATGAAGAGCAGCGTGTCGGCGCCTTCGGCGTCGCGAAAATATTCCGCGACCGTCAGTCCGGTCAGCGCCACGCGCAGACGCGCCCCTGGAGGCTCCGTCATTTGGCCATAGATCAGTGCCGCCTTCGACTCGGCTGGCTTGCCGGGCTTGATCACGCCGGATTCCGACATCTCCAGCCACAAATCGTTGCCCTCGCGCGTGCGCTCGCCCACCCCGGAGAACACGGAGTAGCCGCCGTGCTGCTTGGCAACGTTATTAATCAGCTCCATGATCACAACCGTCTTGCCCACGCCCGCGCCGCCGAACAGGCCGATCTTGCCGCCCTTGAGAAACGGCTGGATGAGATCGATCACCTTCACGCCGGTCTCGAACATCTCGGCAGTCGTCGCCTGCTCGTCAAACGCCGGCGCCAGACGATGAATCGGCATCTTCACCTTGTATTCGATCGGGCCGAGCTGATCGACGGGTTCACCGATCACGTTCATCACGCGCCCCAGCGTTCCCCGGCCCACGGGCACGGAGATCGGGCCGCCCTGATCAATCGCCTTCATGCCGCGCACCATGCCGTCGGTCGGCTCCATGGCCACGCAGCGCACGCGGCCCTCGCCCAGGTGCTGCTGTACTTCGAGAATCACGTTGATGGGCGTCGGCACTTTGAAGCCGTCGCTGACGACCTTCAAAGCCTCATAAATCGGCGGCAAAGCGCCCTCGGCAAATTGCACGTCGACCGCCGGCCCTGCCACTTGAATCACATGTCCTATGTTTTCTGGCATAGATAGCTTCTAGCTATTAGCTGCTAGCTCCTGGCTTTTCCAACTCGCTCGCACGGCCTGCGCGTTTCGCAATTCAATTCGAATTCCAGATTCAACCTCGCTCCGGTTTTGCTAGAAGCTAGTAGCTAGAAGCTAGCAGCTTCCAGATCCTTCGCTTCGCTCAGGATGACCGCCGCGGGCTCCCGCTTCGCTCACGCCCGCGAAGCGCGGTCACATCGCCGCCGCGCCACTGACGATTTCGATAATCTCTTTCGTGATCTTCGCCTGTCGCGCCCGGTTCATGGCCAACGTGAGCGAATCGATCATGTCGGTGGCGTTGCTGGTGGCCGAATCCATGGCCGTCATGCGGGCCGCGTGCTCAGCCGCCACCGACTCCAGCAGCGCCCGGAAAATCTGGTTGCTTACGTACTTGGGCAGCAGTGCGCGGAACAACTGCTCCGGCGCCTGCTCGTAAATGTAATCCACCTGCGCTGTGCCAAACTGCGCTGCCGCCTCGCCCGCACCCTCGGTGGCACGCATGCCCACTCCCGCGCGCACCGCGGCTTCCCTGGCCTTCTTCTTTTCTTCTTCGGGCAATTCCTCGGCCAGGCGCACCGCCTGCTCGCCAATCTGCTCAATGGGAAGAATCTGCTCCACAATCAGCCGCTGCGCGATCACCGACTTGAACTCGTTAAACACCACGTAAACGGCGTCCACTTCTTCGCGCTGGTAGCGGGCAATCACGTTCTCCGCCAGCGCTGCCGCCTGGGTAAATTCCACTTTGCCAAGAATGCCCACGTGCTCGCCGGTCACTTGAATCGTTCCTGCGCGCTCGGCCGCCTCGGGTTCGGCCTCGACCGACTCCGTGATCTCGGCCAGGCTGCGCGTCTGCACTTTCGCCGCAGGATAGCGGCGCCGCAGGAAGTCGCGCCCCTTGCGGCCCACCGCTTCGATATCGATGTTCTTTCCCGCTTTCGATTCGAGAAACCGCGTCGCCGCCTTGGTGATGTTGGCGTTGAACGCCCCGGCCAGGCCCTTGTCGCCGGTGACGACGATCAGCAGGATGGTCTTTTCTTCGCGCTGGGCGAGCAATGGGTGCTTTGCCTCGCCCGTTTCCGGATCGTAAATTTCCGTCCGCGACACCAGCGACTTCAGCACATTGGTCAGCATGTGCGCATACGGACGCGCCGCCAGAGCACGCTCCTGCGCCCGGCGCAGCTTCGCCGCCGAGACCATCTTCATGGCCTTGGTGATTTGCCGTGTGTTGATCACACTGCGGATGCGACGTCGGATGTCGATGATGTTGGGCATGTCTGAGTCGTGAGTCCTGAGTCGCGAGTCCCGAGCGAAAACCGGCTCGCGACTCAGGACTCGGGGCTCGGGACTACCTCGCTACCGCCTCGCGCGCTGCCACAAACTGCTGCTTCGCTTCCTTGATTATGTTCTGCAATTGCGCTTTCAACGTGTCGTCGAGAATCTTCTTCTCCATCACCGTGCGCAACAGGCCGGGATTGGTCGCCTCCACGTACTTGTAAAGTTCCGTTTCGAACTCGCGCACCTGAGCGACCGGCATGTCGTCGAGAGATCCGCTCGTGCCCGCCATGATGATCAGAATCTGTTTCGAGAACGGCAACGGTGAAAACTGGTTCTGTTTGAGCAGTTCGACCAGCCGCTGGCCACGATTTAATTGCGCCTGCGTGGCCTTGTCGAGATCGCTGCCGAACTGGGCGAAGGCCGCCAGTTCGCGATACTGTGCCAGTTCCAGTTTCAGCGTGCCCGCGACCTGCCGCATGGCTTTGATCTGCGCGCTGCCGCCCACGCGGCTCACCGACAGACCGACGTTCACCGCCGGCCGCACGCCCTGGTTGAACAGATCGGTTTCAAGATAAATCTGCCCGTCGGTGATCGAAATGACGTTGGTCGGAATGTAGGCGGAAACGTCTCCCGCCTGGGTTTCGATGATGGGCAGCGCGGTCAGGGAACCGCCTCCATTCTTGTCGCTCAGCTTGGCGGCGCGCTCGAGCAGCCGCGAGTGGAGATAGAAAACGTCTCCGGGATACGCCTCGCGTCCCGGCGGACGCCGCAGCAGGAGCGAAATCTCGCGGTACGACGCCGCATGCTTCGACAAATCGTCGTAAATCACCAGCGCGTGCCGCTTCGTGTCGCGGAAGTATTCGCCCATGGCGCACGCAGCGTAAGGCGCGATGTACTGCATGGGCGCGGGCTCGGACGCCGACGCCGCCACGACGATGGTGTACTCCATCGCTCCGAAATCTTCGAGAATCTTTACCACCTGCGCAATTGACGAACGCTTCTGCCCCACCGCGCAGTAAATGCAGATCAGATCGTTGCCCTTGTTGTTGATGATGGTATCGAGCGCGACGGCGGTTTTTCCCGTCTGGCGGTCGCCAATAATCAGCTCGCGCTGGCCGCGGCCAATCGGAATCATGCTGTCGATGGCCTTCAGCCCGGTTGCCATCGGCTCACGCACTGGCTGGCGATCAATCACGCCCGGCGCCAGCCGCTCCAGCGGGATGAACTTATCGGTTGTGATGGGACCCTTGTCGTCGATCGGCTGGCCCAGCGAATTGACCACGCGCCCGACCATGGCGTCGCCTACGGGCACGCTCATGATGCGCCCGGTGCGCTTCACTTCGTCGCCTTCCTTGATCTCGGTGTATTCGCCGAGCAGCACCACGCCCACCTGGTCTTCTTCCAGGTTCATGGCAATGCCGGCCACGTCGTGCGGGAAGGAAAGCAACTCGCCGGCCATAACCTTGTCGAGGCCGTACACGCGAGCGATACCGTCGCCCAGAGTGATGACGGTGCCGGTCTCGTCCACGGAGATCTGCGTTTCGTAGTTCTCGATCTGCTCGCGGATCAGCTTGGTAATTTCGTCTGCCTTGATTTGTGCCATAAGATCAGCTCTCAGCCTTCAGCTCTCAGCAAAACCAACTCTCGCGCCTGTCATCCTGAGCAAGCATGGAGCGTCACGAAGTGACGGTCCATGCGCGTCGAAGGATCCCCTGCACTCTCGGACCACCGCGGCCTTGAAGGGAGTTCTCACTCCCAACTCGGTTCAAGCCAGAAGCTAGGAGCTGATTGCTTCTCTAATTTTCTCCAACTGCCCCTTCACCGAACCGTCGTAAATCGTGCTGCCCACGCGCACCACCGCGCCGCCCAGCAGCGATGCATCCAGTCCAAACCGCGCACGAACTTTCTTGCCCGTCACCTTCTCGATTTGCGCCTCAAGCGCACGCCTCTCTGCATCCCCCAGATCGCGAGCGCTGGTGATGTGCGCTTCGGCGAGGCCCAGGCGCGCATCGAGTTCCTTCTCCAGTTGCACAACAATTCGCTCCAGAAAAAGAATGCGGCGGTGATCGATCAGCACCGCAACCAGATTGCGCACCGGCTTTTCGATGCCTTCGCGCCGCACAATCGCATCCAGCAAACGGCGCTTCTGCTCGGCGGCAACGGCAGGATTTTCCCACACTCGCCGCAACTCCGCGCTCTCTCCGAGCAAGCTGGAGATGCGGCGCAACCCGCCGATGGCCCGGCCGGCATCAAGATGCTGGTCCAGAACCATGTCGGCGAAGGCGCGGGCGTAGATGCTGGCGACGGAAGCCACGGCTTAGTTCTTGTCCTTTCCTGAAACGTCCGAGGTCGTGCCCAATTCCCGGGCAAAATTGCGCACCAGCGATTGATCCGTGGCCGCGTCCACGTGAATCTGTTTCTGGGCCAACCCCACCGCTAGGTCGGCAGCGTGGGCCGTCAACTGGCGCCGCGCCGCTTTGGCCGCGGCGGTGATCTCCTGCTCCGCCGCCGCCACAATTTTCCGCGCGTCCTCCTCGGCCGCGGCCTGGATGCGCACTTCTTCCGCCGCGGTTTCCTTTTCCGCGGCATTGCGCATCATGCCAATCTCGACATCCAGTTTCATCAGCCGCGATTCGATCTCCGCCAGTTTGCGGCGCGCCTCTTCGCTGGCTTTCTGCGCTTCCTGCATCGCTTTCTGGATGGCCGCAGTGCGCGCCGCGAACATTCCCGGCAGATACTTCTTTCCCGCCCAGACGAGGACCGAACCGACGACTGCGAAGTTCAGCACAATACTGAGCCAGTATGCGTTCAGTAAGCTGATATGCAGCTTGCGCGAGATCCACGATACCGACGCTGACTGCTTGAACTGGGCGTTCTCGTCCTTTTCTTCGCCCGCGGCCTCACGGGTTTCGTGCGCCAACTGCTGGCCAACACTGGGACGCTGCGACTTGTCCTGCCTCACCTCCGGCTGATCCGACGACCGCTCCGATGACTTCGGGCGATCCTGGGCACGCACATCCTGAGTGCACACCAGGACAGCGCCAGAGCAGCTCATCATGAGCAGCGCCAGCAGGCATGTCCGCACGATCCTGTTCATGGAACTCATCAGCGCCCCGCTCCCGCCGGCTCGAGCACCCGCCGCATGATCTGCTGCGCCAGTGCCGCGGCTTCCCCCTGCAGACTAGCCTGGGCCGCGGCCCGGTCCGCCTCGATAGCTTTCTTCGCCGCCGCCACCTGCGCCTGCGCCTTGCCCCGCGCCTCATTCACCGCGTTGGCGCGGGCCTCGAGTACCGCCTGTCGACGCGCTTCCTGCGCGCGGAATACGATAGCCCGCGCTTCGCGCAGCCGTTGTTCATAGTCGGCGGTGCGCGCCACGGCCGCGGCGATGTCGGCCCGCGACTTCTCCACCGCACCCTCGGTCTTGCCGCGCCGCTCCTCCAGCACCCGCCGCAGAGGCTTGTGCACAATGGTGGTGTAGAGCGCGTAAAGCAGCGCCAGCAGAATCACGGTCGGTATCGCTCCGCGCAGTAATTCGCCTAGTTGATGCAGCGTCTCATCCATGGGATTGCTGAAATGCGACGGTTGATATAGAGCCGCGCAATGAGGGCCACAGAAACTGATAAGTCTAACGTCCCCAGCAGCTTATGTCAACGCGAGGCGCGGTGGCGAAAACCGGGCTAATACCTCAATAACAAAGGATTTGCCGTGCTCCCGGGGAGCCTCGGCGATAGCCGGGTGCAGATTTCTGCATATTTACTCTTGACTTCGCCCGAAACAGGAATAGCATAGAGATATCACCTCCGATCCAATTCAGGATCGAATGGGCCGATAGCCAAGGAATGTCACCGCTTCTTGGTTGCCGGCCCATTTAAATTTTGGACCGAATGTACCGCCCGTTGACCAACCTGTAGCCGGGTGCCCCATTTCTCGCGTTCTTTGCGAGAAGTGGAGATTGTCTCATCCCACCACCCATTCCCTCACCCTGCGCACCACCGACTCTGGCGCATCCACTTCCAGATCCACCGCGCCGTCGCGGTACGCGCGCGAATGGATTCGCGCTCGCGCTTCGAGCAGCGCCAGCGTCTTACCTTCTTTTTGCGGCACGCGCAGATGCACGCGGCTCACGGGATCTTCCTCGATCATTGCGTCAATGCGTTCCAGCAAACCATCGAGACCCGTGCCCTCAATGGCCGAAACATACAAAGTCTTGCCTTTGTGTGTCGAATCGGCATGGGACGCATCGGCCATCAGACTCTCCGCTACTTCTTCGTCCAGCAGGTCAACTTTGTTCATCACGCGCAGGCGTGGCTTCGACTCCGCCTCCAGTTCCTTCAAGACGATCTCGACCTGCGCGTCCTGCTCGGCCGAGAGCCGGCTGCTGGCGTCCGACACATGCAGGATCAGCGACGCCCGCTGCACTTCCTCCAAAGTCGCGCGAAAGGCCGAGACCAGCGTATGGGGCAGATTGCGAATAAATCCCACCGTATCGGAGAGCAGTACTTTGCGCTTGGAGGGCAAATCCACGCCACGGATCGTGGGATCGAGCGTGGCAAACATTTTCGGCGACGACAAAACGCCAGCCCGGGTCAGGGCGTTAAACAATGTCGACTTTCCCGCGTTCGTATATCCCACCAG
>Ga0187782_10001230_pt1 | contig 18430 bp, 14 predicted proteins | sample 0715_SJ02_MP15_2_FD_132454 | JGI IMG/M metagenome (GOLD analysis project Ga0187782, IMG submission 132454) | Tropical peat soil microbial communities from peatlands in Department of Meta, Colombia - 0715_SJ02_MP15_20_MG | ecosystem: Environmental > Terrestrial > Soil > Wetlands > Peat | place...
GACGCCGACAACAATGAAACCTCTTACGCGACTTTAGGACTTGCTCCGGACGCCACGCTTGCTCAGGTAAAAGCACGGTATAGAGAACTAAACAATGCTTACCTTAAGATTCTCGAATTGTCACGTAAGGGAAACGTCCCCAGTGCCTCACAACATACCCCAGTTAATAGTAACGCGCTTCGGGAGAATCAGCAGGCAAAGGCAGGTTCAGGCCAGACATCCCCTACGCAAGAAACTCGCACGGAACCAATTGGCGTACTCAAGGAAAAACTCGCCAAGGGTAAGATAGACAAGACTCATTTTGAAAGGCTGACAAAGGAGCGCTACGATTATCTCAGGAACAAGCCCTTTAGCGAATTATCGGATTCTGAGTTTGAGGAGAGACTCACGTGGCTTGAGGAAAAATCGAGCTAAAATAAGATGTCGCCCGAAATAACGATCGTAATTCTGGCACGTTTCCTTACCACGAAAATCACTTTTTCTGAGAACGTCTTGCCACATTTCGGGCACCGAACCCGAGGGTTCTCTTGCGAAAACCGAAGCTGATACGCGACCATGCCGTCTGAGGAGGCCTAGGATTCGACCTTATCTTCGGATGGAGCGGCCTAGCCAAACATTATTTGAGGGGACGCGTAGCTGCACGGAGAAGGCAGGTGTATGAAAAACGGACGAATCACTAACGGGACACTCTGCCTTTGGGTGGCCTGGGATAGACCCGCGCTGGACGAGGGGAAACAAGGAAGGGGTCGTCACCGCATATTCTGATGACAGCAAGATTTGGTCCACGCTTTGGAGGGGGACGATTACAGAAGTTTACTATCCGACTATAGACCAGCCGCAACTTCGCGATTTAGAGTATTTGATCACTGATGGCAGTACCTTCTTCCACGAGGAAAAAAAGCATCTCAATTCAAGCGTTCAGAGGTTCTCTCGTCACGCGCTTGGGTACCTAGTCACCAACTCGGATCCGCAAGGAACCTACAAGATTCGGAAAGAGATAATCGCGGATCCCCACCTTCCCTGCGTACTGCAGCACACAAAGGTGGAAGGCGAAGAGCGCCTCCTTTCACGCCTCAAGCTCTACGCCCTTTGCGCCCCCCACCTTGGGGTAGGCGGGAAGAAAAACAATGCCCGCATCATCGACATCGCCGGCAGGAGAATTCTCGCGGCGGAGAACAAAGGAATCTGGCTGACCATTTGTGCGACAGTTCCGTTCACGCGTCTCTCCTGTGGCTACGTCGGCTTCAGCGACGGATGGACTGACCTCTCCCAGAACATGCAGATGGACTGGGAGTTTGACAACGCGCTGGACGGAAACGTGGCTTTGACCGGTCAGGTTGATCTGTCGAAGTCACGTGAATTCACTCTTGGTCTGGCATTCGGGAATAGCCTTCACAACTCGGCGACCACACTCTTCCATTCCCTAGCCACACCGTTCGAGGAGAGCCGCAGGAGATTCGTTGAGCAGTGGGAACGACCTTACATGTCTATCATTCCTCTCGAAACTGCCTCGGGGGATGGAGGGTCCCTTTACCGCTCCAGCTACAGCCTTCTCCTCGCTCACGAGGACAAGAGTTACCCAGGCGCCTTCATCGCGTCTCTTTCAATTCCCTGGGGCGAAGCAAAGGGGGATGAAGACAGGGGAGGGTACCACCTGGTCTGGACGCGCGATCTCGTGAAGATCGCGTCCGCTTTCCTCGCAGCAGGGGACAAAGAGACTCCGCTCAGGACGCTGATCTATCTCGCCGTAACTCAGAATGAGGACGGAGGGTTCGCACAGAACTTCTGGATCGACGGCGACCCCTACTGGAACGGCACCCAACTCGACGAAGTAGCCCTGCCAATTATCCTTGCATGGCGACTTAATGGCGAAAAGGCACTCGAGAACTTCGATCCCTACCCCATGGTCCTGCGAGGCGCGAGGTACCTTGTTCAACAGGGTCCGGTAACGCAACAGGACCGGTGGGAGGAGGCGGGGGGGTATTCCCCCTCGACTCTCGCATCAAACATCGCTGCTCTGATTTGCGCTTCTCATTTCGCTCGGGAACGCGGTGACGAGAAGACAGCGGAGTACCTGGAGGAGTATGCAGACTTCCTTGAAGGCCACCTCGAAAGGTGGACAGTGACCACTCAGGGTACCTTGGTTCCGGAAATCAAGACGCACTACATCAGAATCCAACCAGCTGACATCAATGACCCAACTCCTGGGGAGGATCCTAATGTGGGAACCCTGACATTGGCTAATGTGCAGCCGGGAATGCAGGTTACTTTTCCGGCCAAAGAGATAGTCAGTGCTGGTTTCCTCGAATTGGTACGATATGGCATCAGGAGGGCTAGCGACCCGATTGTGATTGGCTCGCTCGAAGTCGTGGATCGGACTCTCAAGGTCGACACACCGTTCGGACCTTGCTGGCACAGGTACAACTACGACGGATACGGTCAGAGAGAAGATGGAGGGCCCTACGAGGGGTGGGGGAGAGGGAGGGCGTGGCCCCTCCTCACTGGAGAACGGGGTCACTACGAAATCGCTGCCGATCGAGACCCAGCCCCCTACATCAAGGCGATGGAGGGCTTTTCGTCTTCTGGAGGGCTCCTCCCCGAGCAGATTTGGGATGAGCCGGACCGAAAGGATGTGCACATGCATTTCGGCGGGCCAACGGGGTCGGCCATGCCCCTAATGTGGGCGCATGCAGAATACATCAAACTCCTTCGTTCGGCGCATGATGGCAGAGTCTTCGACCTGATACCAGAGGTCGCCACGCGCTACATCGAGGACAGGTCGAGATGCAAGAGGCTAGAAATCTGGAAGGAGAACCGGCAAATCGGTACGGCGAGGAGAGATCATATACTCCGCATCCAGGCGAATAGGGCTTTCGTTTTGCACTGGTCCTTGGATGGCTGGGACACCATTACAGATACAAGGTCTAATCCCATCCCTCTAGGAATCGAATACGTAGACATAGACTGCGAAGCATCCCTAGGCAGGCCCATACTCTTCACGTTTTTGTGGGCTGAAAGCAACACTTGGGAGGGAAGAGACTACCATGTCTCCGTGATCTGAATCTGCCACCGGTGAAGTTGAGTCCAATTGTTTTTTTCGTTTATTCCTGCTCCTGTTCTAGAGAGAGTATCTCTTCTCTGGTAGTTCTAGACGATTGGAAGGGCAAGGATGGAAGTCCTTTAGCCTCTTGACTACTACAAGGATGCGTCTGGGACAATAATTAAAACGAGGCGGGCACCTTGTAGCCCATCCATGCTGACGTTGCTGTCTCACCACCTGAGCACGTCGACCCCCGCGTTCAACAACGGCCCCACGGTCACAACAAGCCCCGTCAAGCAGATCGCCACGGGAGGGAGCAGCAACAATTACGCCTTCTCTACGCCCTGCCACAACGGGACTCACATGGACTGCCCGAATCACTTCGACGACGCCGGGAGGCCGGTCGCCTCCTTCACGATGAACGACTTCGTATTCGAAAGGCCTTCGCTCATCGAGATTCCGAAGGGAGATGGGGAGCTCTTCACCTCGGCCGACCTGACGGAGCACGAGGGGACGATAGGCAACTCTGACCTTCTTCTCATCAGGACAGGCTATCAGAAGTATAGGAACTCGGACCCCACAAGATACTCGACCAAGAACCCGGGCTTCTCGGCTGAGGGGGCGAGGTACCTGTTGAAGTTCCCCAGGCTGAGGGCGATCGGGTTCGACTTCATCTCCCTGAGCTCAGTGCTCCACCGGGAGGAGGGACGTGAAGCGCACAGGGCCCTTCTCAAGGGGAGAGAGTTCTTCATACTGGAAGACATGGACCTCTCGGGCTACCCTAGGGCGGCAATGAGGGTCGTGGTCGCCCCGATCTTCCTCGAAGGGGTGGACAGTACCCCTTGCACAGTCTTCGCTGAGACTTAGGCGCCGCTTAGTCCTTCGAGCAGGCCAGCTCCCACTTTCTGCTGTCCCTCTCGACCAGCTCCTCCGCCTCTTTCGGGCCCCAGGATCCCTCGGTATAGCGGTGGAGCCTCGACCTTTGCCGCCCCTCTGATGCTCTGAGCAAAGGCTCGACTGTCTTCCACGCGAGCTCCACCTCGTCCTCCCTCGCAAAGAGCATCTGATCCCCCTCGACTGCGTCAAGTATCAGCCGCTCGTAGGCATCAGGCAGGACCCCCTCGCCGAAGGTGCCCTTGTATGTGAAGAGGAGGGCCGCCCTCTTGGTCTTCATCTGTATGCCCGGGGCCTGAACCTCGAACCGAAGGAGGATCCCCTCGTCTGGCTGGATGCACATCGAGATCCTGTTCGGGCTCAGGTCCCTATCCCCCTTGAAGAGGAGGTGCGGGACCTCCTTGAACTTCAGCGATATCTCTGTGGCCTTCCTCGGGAGCTTCTTGCCTGTCCTGAGGTAGAACGGGACGCCCTGCCACCTCCAGTTGTCGATGGAGAGCCTGAATGCCACGTAGGTCGGGGTCCCGGAGGTCTTCGAAACGCCCTTCTCCCGTCTGTACCCGTCATACTGGCCCAGGATCGCCTCCTCCCCTACAATCGGGGCGACCGACTGAAGGACTTTGACCTTTTCGTCCCTGAGCTCCCTCCCGTTGAACGCGGAGGGGGGCTCCATCGCCGTGAGGCAGACGAGCTGCATTAGGTGGTTCTGGACCATGTCCCTGACCACTCCAGCCTGCTCGTAATACCCTGCCCTGTGCTCTACTCCGACTGTCTCGGCCATAGTGATCTGGACGTGGTCAACGAAGTTTCTGTTCCAGACCGGTTCGAAGATGACATTCGCGAACCTCAGAGTCAATATGTTCTGGACTGTCTCCTTGCCCAGGTAGTGGTCTATCCTGTACACCTGGTCCTCGCGGAAGCTCTCGTGGATCTTGGCGTTGAGTCTTCGCGCGCTCTGCGAGTCCCTCCCGAAGGGCTTCTCTATGACGACCCTTCTCCAGCTCTCGGAGCCCGGGGAGTTCAGACCCGACCTTCCGAGCATCTGGGTGATTGTCGGGAAGAGGGAGGGTGGGGTCGACATGTAGAAGAGGCAGTCTCCCATGAAATTCCCACCTGACCCGGAGAGCTCCTTCGACAGGGCGGCGTAAGTCGCCTGATCGTCATATTCTCCGCTAAGGTAAGTCATCTCAGCTGCAAAGGCATCCCACCCGCCGTCCGGCTTTAGCCTCGAGAACTTCGAGACACCCTCGTGCATTCTCCTCCTGAAGGCGTCGTCGCTGAACTCAGTCCGTGCGACGCCCACCATCCTGAACGGCTCAGGGAGGAACCCCGCCCTGTGAAGGGAGTACAGGGCCGGCATCACCTTCCTGCTCGCCAGGTCCCCGGACGCACCGAATATCACTATGGCTGAAGGGCCCGCAGGCTCGCGCCGACCTAGGCTCTTCCGCTGGGGGGAAGGCACGGCTGGCTTCATTTCAGCTTCGTCTTCGTAGGCCCTTCAGTCTTCACTGCATGTCCGCCGAACTCCTGGCGCATTGATGCGAGGAGCTTGTCCGCGTACCGCTCGTCCTGCCTGCTGACGAAGCGCATGAAGAGTGACGTAGCGATTATGGGGGCAGCCACGCCCACGTCTATCGCCTCGAGGGCCGTCCATCTCCCTTCGCCCGAATCCTCTACGTACCCTGCGATGCCCTTCAGGTCCGGGTCCTTGCTCAATGCGTCTGCTGTGAGGTCCAAAAGCCAGGAGCGGATGACGCTCCCGAACCTCCATATCTCAGCCACCTGGTATAGATCAAGCCCGAACTGCTCTCTCTTAGCTCTGAGCACCTCAAAGCCCTCGGCGTAGGCCTCCATCATCCCGTACTCTATCCCGTTGTGGACCATCTTGACATAGTGGCCCGCGCCGGTCGTCCCGACCCTCCCCCAACCCTTCGACTTTCCGGGGGCGAGCGATTCGAAGACAGGGCGGAGCCTTTGGACCACTTTTTCATCACCTCCCACCATCATGCTGTATCCTTCCTTAAGCCCCCAGACGCCGCCGCTCGTCCCCACGTCGACGTAGTGGAACCCCTTCCGAGAGACTTCCTTCCCCCTTCTCAGCGTCTCGGTGTAATGGGAGTTCCCCCCGTCGATTATCGCATCGCCCTTGGAGAGAAGCCTGGTCAGCTCCTCTACCATGTCCCCTGTCGCCCTCCCGGCCGGAACCATGACCCAGACCGCCCTCGGGGGATTGAGCTTGGAGACTAGTTCCTTGACCGTTAGGGCGGCGGTCACCCCCTTTTCCTCCGTCGCGAGCTCAGTCGCCTTCGACGTTGTCCTGTTGTAGACGACTACGAGGTGCCCGTCCCTGGCCAGCCTCCTTGCCATGTTCGCACCCATCCTGCCTAGCCCTATCAGACCGATCTGCATCTCTCTTCACCTCGCCCTCCTCTTCTCGCCAGAACCCTTCACGAAGTCGGCCAGGTCTCTGAGGGTCCCGTCGAGGTCTTTCTTGACATGTATCCTCATCACCTTCTGCCCCGCCTCTGTCAGGGCCTGAGCGTCGCCCAGCATCTGTGCGCGTATGAGGGTGCCGAAGGTCGCGCTCGACTTCGAGGAGCCGAGGGAGTCGGGGATAGGTATGTCCTTCCCCCCCTCCTCCGCACTGACCTGGACGAACCGTCCCCTCCCCTTGCCACCGCCCTTGTGTAGCTGCCCAGTGCTGTGGAGGAATCTAGGCCCGTACCCCACGGTGGTGGCCAGTCTGTATCTGTCGCGCACCTGCACCCTCAACTCAAGAAGAGACACGTCGTTCACGTCGTTGGGTTCGATGTACGCTTGTATAGATATGTAGTTCCCGGGCCTAGCCCCCTCGAGGAACCCGGCCAGCATCTCGCCCGGGCTGGACCCGTGCAGGTCATCTCCGTAGACGTCTGCACCTTCGTAAGACAGTATAGGCTTAGCCATTGGCAGACCTCCCTTCTCCCTGTACTTTGCCATCATCTCCCTGGCGAGCCGCTTGGCGGACTCCACGTTTGGCTGGTCGAAGGGGTTGATTCCAATGACGAACCCTGCGATAGCTATCGCCATCTCCCAGAGGAAGAACTGCCTCCCAAGGTCGTAGGCGTCCCGCATACGAAGGCGGACGACCGGGAAGCCGGCCCGTTCCAGCCTGTGGAGTAGTATCTCGTCGAGCTGCTCGCCGTCGTCGTCGAGCTTGATTGATACGAACAGCCGGTCGTCCCCGTAGGTGCCGGGGACCCCGAGTGGCTCGCCGACTACAGGTACTATCCCCTTGCCCTCCTTGCCGGTGCTCTCGGCGATGAGTTGCTCGATCCAGTCGCCGAGTATCGCGACCCTCGGGGAGATAACGAAGGTGACCTTGTCCCTCCCCGCCTTCGCGAGCGTCCCTAGAATGGCACCCAACCAGGCCCCGGGGTTCTCGGCGACGGGGACCCAGGGCTCGCAGGCTGAGACTACATGCTGGGCCCTCGTCAGCAGCGCCCCTACGTCCACGCCCACCAGCGCGGCGGGGACGAGTCCATCGTAGGAGAGCGCGGAGTACCTCCCGCCGAGGTTTGGCTCGTTCACGACCTTCGTGAGGAATTCCCCCTTCTCTGCCATCCGGGAGAGGTCGCTGTCGGGAGGGTCAGTAATCGCGATGAAGTGCCTCCCGGCCTCTTCCTTCCCCAGGGTCTCGGTGCAAGCCTGGTAGAAGTGCTTCAGGAGGGATAGGACCTCCACTGTCTCGCCCGACTTCGAAGAGATGATGAAGAGCGTCTTCTTCAGATCGAGCTTCTCCTCCACCCTCCCTATCGCTGCTGGGTCAGAGGTGTCGAGGACGGTAAGATCGACGGCGCCCTTCCCAGCGCCCATCTCTCGGAAGACCTTCGCGAACACAGTTGGAGCGAGGCTCGATCCACCCATGCCGACTAGGACTGCGTGTGTGTACCTCTCCGCTACTACTTCAGAGACTAGGGAGCCGAGGCGTGGGACGTTCTCCTGCATTATCTCCGGCGCGTGGAGCCAGTCCAGCCTGTTGCTAATCTCGGTGGGGTCGGGCTTCCAAACCGTGTAGTCGTGGGCCCAGACCCGCTGCACGATTTTCGCTTCAGCGAGGGACCTCAGCGTCTGGTCGACCGCCTTCTTGTAGGCCCCGAGCTTAGCGGACTCGAGGTGTAGTTCAGAGACTAGGGCGTCGCGCTTCACCCTCAAGTTTACCAGAACTTCCTTCATGGACTTGGAGAAACTCGCCACACCCTCCTTTTCCAAACTATCCGTCACCGGGTCCAGGTCGACCCCCATCTTCGAGAGCTTCATGAGCTCGGCTTTTGCCGAGGCGGCGCCCTCTTTCAGCGGGCTCCTACTCCCAAGGACCCCGTGGTCAAGGATGGCCCTCATGGTAGCGAGGGGGACGGTGTTGACCGTGTCAGGGCCCACCAGTGTATCGACGTACATGGTGTCAGGGTACCTGGGGTCCTTCACGCTAGTGCTGGCCCAGAGCGGGCGCTGGACCATTGCTCCCTTCGCTTTGAGACGCTTCCACCTGGCCCCTCCGATAATCTCTCTGAACTTCTGATAGGCGAGCTTAGCGCTGTCAATCGCTATCTTCCCCCTCAGCTGAGCCGCCTTGGCTCCGAGCCCGTCGAGCTCCCTGTCTACGACGGTGTCAATCCGGCTCACGAAGAAAGAGGCGACCGACGAAACTTTCGAGAGGTCCCCGCCAGAAGATGCTAGCTTCTCCAAGCCCGACATGTACGCGGACGCTACTTGTTCGTACCTCCTGACCGAGAAAATCAGAGTCACATTGACATTGATCCCCTCGGCGATCAGGGCCTCCATCGCAGCTATTCCGGCGGTGGTCGCTGGGATCTTTATCATGACATTGGGGCGGCTCAGCCTGTAGTAGAACCTCCGCGCCTCCGATATCATCCCCCTCGTGTCTCCCGACAGGGCCGGGCTCACCTCGATGCTGACGAAGCCGTCGGAGCCTCCCGACGATTCGTACAGAGGGCGGAACAGGTCGGCCGCCAAAGCGATGTCCCCGATCATGAGGGCTTCGAAAATCTCCTTCACCGGTTTCCCCTCCTCTGCGAGCCGGGCGAGCTCGTCGTCGTAGTCTGAACTCCCGGTTATCGCGTGGTCGAAGATAGTCGGGTTCGATGTGAGCCCCCTAAGGCCCTCCCCTATCAGCGACTTCAGCTCCCCCGACGTCACGAAGGACCTTCGCAGGTAGTCGCACCAGATCGACTGCCCGCGGCCGTGGTAGTCGCGCAGACCAGGCAACTACGCCCCTCCCCTCCCTTCGAGGAGCTCCCTCGCCTCTCTCTCCACGTGGGCTGAGGTTATCCCGAACTTCTCGAAGAGGACCTCCCCGGGGGCGCTCGCACCGAAACCCTTCATCCCCACGGATCTGCCCCCGAGGCCGACGTATCTCTCCCAGCCGACGACCGTCCCCGCCTCTACTGACACTCGCGCCTCCACCGAAGGCGGCAGGACCTTCTCCCTATAGGACCTGGGCTGCGCGTCGAAGAGCTCCCAGCTGGGCATCGAAACGACCCTCACCTTCCAACGCCGCCCCTTCGCCAGTCCTTTTCCCGCCGCGAGTGCGGTGTGGACCTCCGACCCCGTTCCTATTAGTATGACTTCGGGGTTCCCCTCCCCTGACTCCCAGAGCACGTAGGCCCCCTTCCTCGCACCCGCGGCAGGGGCGCAGGATCGCCTGTCAATCACTGGGAGCTTCTGCCGGCTGAAGACCAGCGAAGTAGGGCCCTGGGCATCTAGTACCGCTGACCTCCAAGCTTCGACGGTCTCCGTCGCGTCAGCTGGCCTGATGACCGTCATGTTGGGCATCGCCCTCAGGCTCATGAGCTGTTCAATGGGCTGGTGGGTCGGCCCGTCCTGCCCCAGCCCTATGCTGTCGTGGGTGAAGATGAATATGACCCTGATCTGCATCATCGCGGCGAGGCGCATGGGGGGGCGCATGTAGTCGGAGAATGCGAGAAACGTCGCGGTGTACGGTAGGACGCCGCCGTGCAGGCTCATCCCGTTCGCAATCGAGCCCATGGCATGCTCCCTCACGCCGAAGTGGATGTTGTTACCGTAGTGTTCCTGCCAGCCAAAGTTTCCGTACCCCACAAGGTACGATTTCGTGCTGGGCGAGAGGTCAGCCGAGCCCCCCGTTAGGGTGTGCAACTTGTTCGCGAGGGCGTTGAGGACGACGCCCGAGGCGTCCCTCGTCGCCATCGGCTCTTGTGATTGGGATCCGAACAGGACATCGAGCCCTTCGTCCCAGCCCCTGGGGAGCTCCCCTTCCAGGTGGGCGCGTAGTTTCCCCGCCAGGTCGGGGTAGGCCTTGGAGTAGGCCCTGAACTCCTCTTTCCACTCTTCCTCGGACTTCCGCCCCCTCTCCAGGGCTTCCCTGAAGTGCCTGAGGCTCCTCGGAGGAACGTAGAAGCTCGGTTTCAGGGGCCACCCTTGGGCCTCCTTCGCCTTTGCCACGTCCTCCTTGGACATCGGGTCCGAGTGGGCTTTCGCCGTCCCCTGTAGGGGACTGTAGTGCCCGATAATCGTGTGGCAAATGATAAGGCAGGGCTTCTCCGGCTCCGCCCTCGCCAGCCTGAGGGCACCATCGACCGCTCCAAGGTCGTCCCCCCTGACGGGTCCTATCACCCGCCACCCGTACGCGTCGAATCTTCTCGCGACGTTCTCCCTGAAAGCCACATTGGTGCTGCCTTCGATCTGCACGTCGTTCGCGTCGTACATGTAGATCAGCTTCCTAAGTCTCAGCGTCCCCGCTAGGCTAGCCGCCTCGCTGGTGACTCCCTCCTGCATATCCCCGTCCGACACAATAGCGTACGTGAAGTGGTCGATGATCTCGTGGCCGGGCCGGTTGTAGTGCTCTGCCATCCAGTTCTCCGCGATCGCCATGCCCACCCCGTTGGCGAACCCCTGCCCGAGCGGCCCGGTCGTCGCCGAGACACCCGGCGTCCTTCCGTATTCAGGGTGCCCCGGGGTGATACTCCCCCACTGCCTGAAGCGCTTGAGCTGGGCCATTGGGAGGTCGTACCCTGTCAGGTATAGGAGGCTGTACAGCATGGCCGAGGCGTGCCCCACGGAGAGAACGAACCTGTCCCTGTCGGCCCAATTTGGGTCCCTGGGGTTGTGCTTGAGGAATCTGTCCCAGAGGACATAGGCGAAGTCCGCCGCCCCCATCGGGGTTCCGGGGTGCCCTGACTTCGCTCTCTCGACCATGTCCAAGGAAAGATACCTGATGGTGTCTATACAGAGGCTGTCTAGACTCCGGGGGGGCATCCCGCCTTCCGTCTCAGGCAGCTCTTAGCCCCTCCCTTGGACCAGGCCGTCAGGGAAGTCCCAGCTAGGGTAGGTGGTCTCTTTCAGTGGGCCATCGATGCCTCTCTTTGAATAGAAGACACCGAGTGTCGTCCTAGTTCCCCTGAATTCCGCCGCGAGGACGCGGCTTCGCTTCATCGGCACCCCTCCCTCTCCCAGGAGCGTCTCGAACCCGGAGTCCCTCGGGTCCGGTGTACCATTAGCATGAGGACGGGTGGTCAACCCCAGCCCACTTTATCTCCCGGATGCCCCGCCGTCACGTAATCTTCGCGGCGGGCTTCTTGGGAGGCTGGTTCTTTCTTCTGACTACTTCGATGAGCCTTCTCCGGAGCACCTCACCCTGAGGCTTCTCCCTGCTCAGACTCCCCAGCTGCCTTGCGAGTTTCTCGTTCCCCAGGGTCCTCACCCACTTCTCGAAGTCGCCCCTAGGGTTGTGGAATTCCAGCGACATGATCTCGACCGACCCTAACTTGTTCGCGAAGTCTCCGATGTCAGTCGCGGTCACGTTTATGGGCTGACCAATCCCGGCATAGAAGTAGAACGGGGTCCCGTGTCCGTACGTCCGTCCTGTCTCGGTCATCGACCCATTGCAAGTGGCACCCCTATATTAAACGTGGGTAAACATTCTCTATCCAGGCCAAACTTTCTGTCGCCAGATCTTCCGTTCCAGACGAAGTTATTCGCGGTGTGTCGTCAAACAACCAACGGGCGACTAGTGACGTGCGTGAGGTGCTTCAGGGCTTTAGTATTGTACTTCCACTCGAGCAGACAAACCATGGCCGCTCAGAGAACTGGGGAAGTAACATCAGTGGTGATTTTTTTTACCGGCAAGGGAAGAATACGATGTTCATTTCTACGCGTTCCCGGCAGCAATTCACCCGGTCTGAGCAGTAACGCGCTCAGAAGAGCAGCGACAGGGTGAGCTGCAGGAGCTCCATCCTCGAAGGAGGACGGAGACCCAGCAGGACCTCCTGCACCTCCCTCCTTTCTGTAATCTTGTCGACCTTCCTCATGTATCGGTTCCGCATCCAAATGCCGAACCGGCCGTCAGCTGTTTCCATCGAGATCAAACGTTGGGAGTTCCCCTTCCAGAATCCCATCAGCGTCTGCCTTGGCTTCTCGTACTCCCTCAGGCTCTCCCTGCTAAAGTCTCCAGTGTTCACCCCTCTCTCGATTACTGGCGCCAAGATCTGCGCGTCCAGGAACGACTGCTGGGCTCCCTGTCCGGTCCCGGGGTGGAACGAGTGCGCCGCGTCCCCGACCAGCACTCCACCGTCGACCGCGTATGACTTGGCCCAAATCTCCTGGGGCCTGATTACCAGCATACTTTCGTCCCTGAAGTTCGCCCCAGAAGCATCGAGAACCTGCGAAAGCGACGGGACGGCATCGGAGATCCTCTTCTTCACGTACCCCTCCCCTCTCTTGATCAGTTCTTCCTCCGTGATCCTTCTTTCCGTGAGGCCGACCTGCATCAGGTCTAACGAGATGGGCAGCATGACTACCTGATACCCGCTGGCCAGAACCATGTGAAACCTGTCCAGCCCATGCCTGTGTCTGACCATGATCCCCACCACTGGCGGGTACTCTCTGGACTCCGTTTTGACGGCGAAGTCTTCCCGCACTCGGGATTTGTAGCCGTCAGCCCCCACGAGAAGGCGAGAAGAGAAGACGAATTCCTGGCCGTCCTGAGTGCACCGCGCTCCTATCACCCTCCCGCTTCCGGCGTCCTTTACCGCGCCTAGATACTTCGCACCCTCGAGCAGCTCGACCCCGGACTCCAACACGTGCTTCCTGAGCACCATTCGGATTTCCGATGGCCCTATGCCCAGAGAGTAGTCGAAGTCCTTGAGCAGAAGGCCGGCGTGGATTGTTGCCAAGGTCCTACCTCCGAGGGTGTCGACTTGGGAGTCTTTCAGCGGCATCGCCAGGCTCATGATTCCCTCCAGAACACCGAGGTCCTGGAAGATCTTCATGCCGATGGGGTACAATAGAATCGCCCACTTGCTCGGCGCTATCTCGTTCTGTTTCTCGATGACTGTGGTCTTAACCCCCTTCCTCGCAAGCGCCAGGGCAAGGGTGAGGCCCGCCAGTCCAGCCCCAACTATCAGGATACCACTCTGGGCCGGTCGAGGCGTAGTTTGGTCAACCTCCGCGCCGCCAATCACCAAACTCCATCCACCCGTTGATGTTGCGAGTTAAACGTTGGCGGAAGCATGCGCCATCAAAGTGTGTCCTTCCAAGGGGCAGCATCACGCCACGTTCGGCCAAACATTTACTTCCACTTTGTGAGGATCTCTTCCCGGCTGAAGACGGCCTTGCTCACGAAGAACATGATGATGTCAAGAAGCATCACAACGCCAGAAACTAGGAGTAGGTTTGCGATGGTGAACGGAAAAGCCCCCTGTACTCCCGAGATGAAGAGGGCCAGGAACGGCAGGTACATCAAGCCGGCGAACTGGTTAGCGCCTCGGACATCACTTACACGCGACGAAAGGATCACCGCAACCTGAACGCCCAGCATTGCTGCCAGAGGCGCGAGAAGGAAGAGCATGATCCCAGGGACCCAGCTGGGAAAGTAATAGCCAGAGAAGACATCGAACGTCCAGTAGTCGGTCGCTGCCATGAAGATTAGGGCACCAGCCCAGATTGAGATGACAGCGGGAACGAATGCCGCTATCGCTTTTCCCAACAGCAACTCCCCGTCTGTAGTGGGAGTGGCAAGCAAAGGCTCTAGGCTCTTCTCCATCTTCTCGCCCACTATGCTGTATGATGCGACGGCGGTGGGCAGGACCGCCGCCAGGATTACGAACACGAAGGTGAGTGCTGCGAGACCCAGCGAAGCATCAGCGATGTTCGCGTTGGCCACGTCGTTTTGAACCACAAGCGTAAAGGCAAATGCAAGCAGGAAGGGCAGCATAACCGTGTATGCGATAAGGCTCTTCTTCCTCTTCATCACCTTGAAATCCTTCTTAGCCACTTTCCAGGGCATCCAGTCGTTCATTGAGCACCCTCCCTCACCAGCTTCAGGTATGCGTCTTCGAGGGTACCACTGAGCACCGTGACCGTAACAATGCGCCCGCCAGCGGCTGTAACGGCGCTCACCATCTCAGGATTCTCCTCGTCAGGATTCTCAACATCAACCACTAGGCTGTTGCCGTCTCTCACGAGGTTCTTCACACCTAACCGATTCAGGGAATCCACGATTGTGTCATTGACCTGCCTCAGTTGGATCATGGTTCTTCTTCCGCTGACCAGGCGTTCGAGCTCTTGGGGTGTGCCGACCGCCCTGAGCTTTGTGTTGAGTATGCCGATCCTATCACACACCCGCTGAGCCTCATCCAAGTTGTGCGTGTTGAGGAAAATAGTTCTGTTCTCCTTCTTTAGGTCGAGGATGAATTCCCTGACTGCCTTTGAAGCCTCGGGGTCCAAGTTCGCCGTGGGCTCATCCATGAACAATACCTGGGGATCGTGAATCAGCGCGCGAGTTATCGCGAGCTTCTGTTTCATTCCCTTGGAGAAGGTTCCAACGAGGACGTCCCTCTTCTCCCACAGACCCAGCAGCTTGAGGTAACGCTCGTTGTTTTCCTTCCGCTGCGAGTCAGTTAGCCGGTACAGACTCCCGTAATAGTCAAGATTCTCGTAGGCGGTAAGCGATTCGTACAATCCGACATTGTCCGGGACTAATCCGACAATTCTTCTGATCCTTAGCGCATCGTCAGGATTGCCAACTTCATAGTCACCAACCCTTGCATTCCCGCTTGTCTTAGATATCAAGCAGCACAACATTCTGACAGTCGTTGTCTTTCCCGCCCCGTTGGGACCCAGAAATCCGAATACCTCACCCTGGTTGACTTTGAATGTCACGTTGTCGACTGCAGTGAGGGTTCCAAATGTCTTGGTCAGGTTCTCGGCAGCGATCATCAGTGCCCCGTCCCTCCGTTCCAGCTGTCCATTAGAATCACGATCACTTCTGACACCCAACCTTACCTGTCAAAGCAACCATATGTCGATAATTGCCTCCACTGGGCAGGAGTTGAGCCCCATTCTCCCCCATCGATTACAGCTTGCCCATGCTGTGGAATGACTCACGCCAGTAGCACGAGAAACATTAAGCAGAGTAATACAGCCGAGCCGGCCAGGACGTAACCTCCCCTTGGATCCTTGCCGGCACCGCCTAACCTCCCTATGTAGGATATGAGCGCGAACCCCACGACGGCGACGCCCAGAGAGCGCTTAAGGAAGCTGCGTCTCGGCGCCTCTTCTTCCGACTGATCGCTGCCGCCATCCTCCCCCAATGTCAGATGCCCCCTTCGGGAGATGCGAATTTAGCGAGCCCCAGGCTCAAGACACTTCCACGTCGCCGGTCATCCAGCCTGGAGTGTCCATGGCTGCCAGGGTGCCCGCGGCCCCAGCGCCGCAAGCGGTCTCACACATCCACTGGAAGCTCCCAGCGGTCGTGATTTTGAGGTAGGCAGTCACGGTCGAATTCGCCGGGACGGGGATGTTGATGTTCAAAGAAGGAATGGTGAAAGTATGGGCGATCAGGTCGGGTGGAACGCTCGTCACCGTCTGCCCTCCACTTAGCACTATGCCGTTCCCCCCGTAGGTCGAGTTCACGTTGTCGTTGTTTACATAAGTCATTGTCCCATTGACGGTTCCTTCGACGTTGGCGTATTGCGCCGCTAGAAGAGATGCGTTTCCGTTGTCATAGCAGACGATCGTCAGCTTGAAGAGCGTATCTATGGGGAACGTCAGTTGGGCGCTCGACTGGAGCCCATTGGGAGTCAAAACGTAGTAGGCGGGCTGGTCTCCGACGGTGGAATTGAATGCGTTTCCTGTGGTGATTACGAGCGTGAGGGAGGCGGGGCCCTGGGTCCCCGAAGTCGTGGAGACCGTTCCAGAGGGGAGGACCGTGGCCTGAAAGCCCCATCCGATTCCTATACCTGCTGCAAGGACCACAAGCATCGCGGCCACTACGAGCGCGCTGGTCCTCATGAAGAAGCCTAATCGGTTACGCGGGAACGAATATTTATTCCTTGGGATGATTCTCTGCGTCTAGAAAGAGGCCTCCTAGCAGCTAATGAGCTGAGGGAGTGATGGGTCCGAACCGAGCATCCTGGTCAAACCTCCCGATGGTTGGGTCCTTTTGGTGTTCTGATATTCTGGAGCAACGAGACGAAACTCTCGTCATCCCTCAGCACATCGTAGTATGGGATGACGTTTAACCATCCGAGGTCGATTTCTCGCTTTTGATAAGCAGCCTCCAAGGTCCTAATTGCTTCTTCTTTCTTCCCCAGTGCAAGCTGAAGAGTTGCGCGTGTGATGTACAGCGCTTCCTTTTGTTCCAGCTCTCTAAGGACCTCTTCAGCTTTTTCTCTGTGCCCTAAGCCAGCTTCGGCCAGACCTGATAGCATGATCACGCGGTCGTTCTTCAATACCATTGCTTCTTTTGCATCAGCCAGTGCCTGTTCGTACATTCCTTCGTACAGGTATGCGAGCCCTCGAATGAAGTGAGGGTTGGGCACGCCGGGATTGGTGAGTATCACATTGTCTAACCACTCAACTGCCTCGTCATAGCGTCGAGCGTAGGTCAAGGCCTGGCCGACCGCGATGGAAATTGAAGGTGAAAAGGGGTCTAGCTCCTGCGCCCTTCTTGCCTCCGCTATTGCTTCGTCGTGCCGTTGGTGCCATGTCAGGAGAATCGAGTACCAAAAATGGGCTAACGCATAGCTAGGATTCAGACCAATGGCCAACTTGTACCGCTTCTCAGCCTCCAGCCAGTCTCCCAGGTCCTGGCTGACATCTGCCAGAGAGACTTGGGCTTCAGCCAAGGTCCCGTCAAGCTCCAGTGCCTTCTCCGCATACTTCTTTGCATTTTGAAGCATCACGTCAGAGGAGAAGCGCCCGAAAAACGATGCCATTGTGTGATAGGTGTCAGCCAACCCCGAGTAGGGGGCACCATAACCTGGATCTAATTCGATGGCTTTCTCGAAGTATTCACGAGCCTTCCTAAATCCATCCTCTGTCCTCTCATTCCAGTAGTGCCGTCCCTTGAGGTATAGTGTGTAAGCCCCAGAGTTTTGTGTTTCACGTCTCCCCAGCCTTTGACGCTCGTCGGGCTGTAGCTTCACTCGAAGTTCTTCGGCCACCTTCGTAGCGATATCCTTCTGGACTTCGAACACATCCCCAATCTCTCTGTCATAGTCTCCCGCCCACAAATGCTCCTCTGTCGCTGAGTCTATGAGCTGGACGGATATCCGAACCTTGTTTCTCATGGTTCGGACGCTGCCCTCTATCAGCGACCCGGCGCCAAGTTCTCGCCCAATCTGATTAACTCCTTTCCCCGAACCCTTATACCGCATAGCCGAAGTCCTTGCTATCACCCTTAGCCCGTTGATTCGGGAAAGCGTGGAAATCAGCTCCTCCGTGAGGCCATCCGAAATGTATGCATCGGCGGGTGACGGGCTTATGTTCTCGAGCGGAAGCACGGCAATCCTGCGGGGCTCTAGAGCCTTCACCTTCGCCCCCGTCCCTATCTCCCAGGGCATCACCATCCTGTAGACCTCCACCGGCTCCACCACGTTCTTCAGAGTCTTGGGACCTAGGCTAGACATTGGAAGTTCGATTTTGTTCCTCACGTGGTTGTAGACATCCTGCGTCAGGCAGACGCCTCCATCTTCTGCCAGAGGCTCGATCCTCGATGCTACATTTACCGCATCTCCTGATATGTCGCCGTTGGACTCCACTACGTCCCCGTCGTGAACGCCTATGCGCAAGTGGAGTCGCTGGTCTGATGGCATAGAGATGTTGAACTCCCTAATCGCCCTCTGGATGTCGTAGGCGCACCTCACTGCGTCAAGTGCGTTAAGGAATTCTACCAAGAACGCGTCCCCGATGGTCTTCACCTCCCTTCCGTTGTGCCGCGCTATGATTGGTCTGATGACCTTCCTCTGCTCTGCAACTAGCGTGAGAGAAAGTTCTTCGTTCTTCTGTCCTAGAGCAGTGTAACCGACCATGTCCGTGAACATGATTGCCGCGAGTCTGCGTGCACCTTCAGGCAACTAGGTCTCTATAGGCTCGGATGGGTTTAGTGATAAAACCGTTTGTCGTAGACGGTAAGTCACGGACCGACAACCCTCTCTGGGCATACAATTTTTGGCGCTA
>Ga0187782_10001231_pt1 | contig 18429 bp, 17 predicted proteins | sample 0715_SJ02_MP15_2_FD_132454 | JGI IMG/M metagenome (GOLD analysis project Ga0187782, IMG submission 132454) | Tropical peat soil microbial communities from peatlands in Department of Meta, Colombia - 0715_SJ02_MP15_20_MG | ecosystem: Environmental > Terrestrial > Soil > Wetlands > Peat | place...
ATGCTCCTTAATCCCCGTTCGCGCGCAATCGCGAAGCACGAACGGTAGCAACTCGCCAGCAGTTCCGCTTCGCCGCGTTCGCCCCCGCTCCAAACTGGCCCCACCGCGTGAATCACAAACTTCGCCGGCAGTCTGTGACCCTTCGTGATCTTCGACTGCCCTGTGGCGCATCCGCCCAGTGAATAGCACTCGTCGAAAAGCTCCGGCCCGGCCGCGCGATGAATCGCTCCGTCCACTCCGCCGCCTCCCAGAAGCGAAGTGTTCGCCGCGTTCACGATGGCATCGACAGCCAGCGTTGTAATGTCGGCCTTCAAAACCTCGATCTTGCTTGTCATGGCAGAATCCTAACTCCGCGCTCCAGAGATCTCCCCGTCGCCCCCACGCAATAACAGTTTCTAGGCTGCGGCTGCAATGCTGTCGAGCGTGGCAACGGCCTCATCGGGAAGCTCCAAAGTTGCGGCCTTGAGATTCTCGCGCAGATGCTCGACCGACGAAGTCCCGGGGATCGGCAACATGTTGGGAGACCGGCGGAGCAGCCACGCCAACGCCACCTGCATCGCAGTTGCATCGAGCGACGCCGCTACGTCACTGAGCTTGGATGATTGCAGCGGCGAGAACCCGCCGAGGGGAAAGTAGGGCACATAAGCTATGCCCTGTGCGGCGAGCGCATCGACGAACGCGTCGTCGCTGCGTTGAGCCAAGTTATAGAAGTTCTGGACGCAGACGATCTCCGTCAGGGCCTGTGCCTCGGCGAGCTGCCGGGGTGAAACGGTGCTGAGGCCAATATGCCGAATCAATCCCTGCTGCTGGAGTTCGGCAAGGGCGGTCAGTGGCTCTTCAAAGGGCTCGTCTTCTGGCTCGCTAAAGCCGCCGAGACGGAGGTTGACCACATCGAGCGCCTCCAGGCCCAGGTGGCGCAGATTGTCGTGGACCGCGTCGATAATTTCCTTGCGGGAGCGTGCGTGCGGCCAAGAGCCATCCGGACCGCGGCGCGCGCCCACCTTGGTAACTATGACCAGATTGTGCGGGTATGGATGTAGGGCTTGCTTGATGAGTTGGTTGGCAATGTGCGGACCATAAAAGTCGCTGGTGTCAATGTGGTCTACGCCCGAGGCGATGGCCTCCCGTAAAACTGCGATTGCCCCGGCAACGTCACGCGGAGGCCCCCAGACGAGTTTTTTGCCATCCCGTCCGGCAAGCTGCATTGCGCCATAGCCCATGCGCTTTACAGAGATGGAGGTATTGGGAAAGGTAAACGTGCCGCAAAGATTCTTTTGTTTTGCCATGTATCTCCCCTCCTAGTCATCGAGATTAAATACCAAGTAATGGTACGGTGCTAATCCGAGACGCCAATCCGCTGCGCATCCTTAAGTTCCCGCACTCGCGCCCGCAAGATGCTCAATCCCTTGCTGCTCGGCCAGCTGCCAACCCACTTATCCTCGCCCCCCAACTTTCCTCTTTCGCCGCACGGCGATTCTCTGCCATACTTGATTGTGCCCCCCTTGTACGTCCAACCACCCCAATCCAATTCAGAGGTTGCATCCATGTCGGCAAAGTATGTCTTTGTGACAGGCGGCGTTGTGTCCAGTTTAGGCAAAGGCCTCGCGGCCGCGTCCATCGGTTGTCTTTTAGAGAGCCGCGGCCTCCGCGTCAACCTCATGAAGTTCGACCCCTACCTCAACGTCGATCCCGGCACCATGTCGCCTTTCCAGCACGGCGAGGTCTTCGTCACCGACGATGGCGCTGAAACCGACCTCGATCTCGGCCACTATGAGCGCTTCACCCACGCCCCCCTCTCACGCGACAACAACTACACCACTGGCCGCATCTACGAGCAAATCATCTTGAAAGAACGACGCGGCGACTACCTCGGCAAAACCGTCCAGGTCATTCCCCATGTCACCAACGAAATCAAGAATGCCATCCGCAAAGTCGCCTCCAACAATGCCGACGTCACCATCGTCGAAATCGGCGGCACGGTGGGCGACATCGAGTCCCTCCCCTTCCTCGAAGCCATCCGCCAGATGCGCCAGGATCTGGGCCGCGAAAATACCGTCTTCATCCATCTCACCCTCGTCCCCTTCATTGTCGCCGCGCAGGAGCTTAAAACCAAGCCCACCCAGCACTCCGTCAAAGAACTGCTTTCCATCGGCATCCAGGCCGACATCCTTCTTTGCCGCTCCGACCGCCAATTGAGCCGCGAGATCAAGCAGAAAATTGCCGCTTTCTGCAACGTCGAAGAACGCGCCGTCATAGGCGCCACCACCGTCAAATCCATCTACGAGGTTCCGCTCGGCTTCGCCGAAGAGGGCGTCGACTCCCTCATCCTCAAATACCTCCGCATAGATGCGCCCGGCGCCGACCTTACGCGCTGGCTCGATCTCGTCAACCGCGTCAAGCATCCTAAAGACGAAGTGTCTATCGCCATCGTCGGCAAGTACGTCGAGTACGAAGACAGCTACAAATCGCTCAAAGAAGCGCTCACCCACGGCGCTATCTCGCAAAACCTCGAGCTGCGCGTTCACTGGATCGAAGCCGAAGGCCTGGAATCGCAATCGCCCGACGACCGCAGCTATGAATCGCAGTTAGCCGGCTACGACGGCATCCTCGTTCCCGGCGGGTTCGGCAAGCGCGGCATCGAAGGCATGCTGAACGCCATCCGCTACGCGCGCGAGAAACACGTTCCCTACTTCGGCATCTGTCTCGGCATGCAAACCGCCTGCATCGAGTTCGCCCGCAATGTCTGCGGCCTAAAAAGTGCCAATTCCAGCGAATTCGACCCCGCTGCCGAGCACCGCGTCATCTACAAACTGCGCGAGCTGCTCGGCGTTGAAGAAATGGGCGGCACCATGCGCCTCGGCGCCTGGACCTGCAACCTGCAAGAGGACACGCTTGCCTCGCGCGTCTACGGCGGCCAAAAAGAAATCAGCGAGCGCCACCGCCATCGCTACGAGTTCAACCGCGAATACGAAGCGCTGCTCACCGGCGCCGGCCTGCGCATCTCGGGCTCAACCCCCGACCAAACCTACGTCGAAATCGTCGAGATCCCCGGCCACCCCTATTTCCTCGGCTGCCAGTTCCATCCCGAATTCAAATCCAAGCCCTTGGAGCCGCATCCGCTCTTCCGCGAATTCATTGCGGCGAGCTACGGGAACCGGCTGCAGCGGCTCGCCTCCAATGTAAGCGAAACTTCAGCCCTCACCAATGCGCTGTCATCGTGAGCGATCAGATGAAGTCTGCCAACTAGGCTAGAACGGGCAGCAATTCTGTTCGCGCAAGATCGTAGTTTTCCAGGATCTCTTTGGCCCAACTGAGAGCCGTCGCAGCCGGCGAGACGGGATTCTGCGTCCGCGAAGGAAATCCGTCATACGTGCGCCCATCAAGTTGCCGTCCAGTTCGCTTCTTTTGGACACCGCCCCATTGCTTGAAGAAGAAGGGAATCCCAGTGTCAGCGCACTGGTCGCGAATCGACGTGACCCACTCCCTTTTCAGCGGCCTTGCCCCGTGGCCGCTCTCGCCGCCGACAATTACCCAATGAATCCCAGAGAGGCGCAACTTGCCGAGCCCCTCAAGCAACGGCTCAATCGAAAGAAATCTCACTTTTGGGCAAATCCCGAACGCGTGGCGGTTAGCAGCCAGAGGCGTATGACGCGATTCTGAAGGGACGACTCATGGCGAAGCGCCGTCTACGCCCCTGTACAAGGCCTCTTTGGCCCAATGGAAGAAAAGAATCCAATCGACATCGTCGTTGATTCATTCAGCGAGAGGTTGAAGAAGGTAGCAGGGTTTCGATACGTCCCAAGACCGATGCCGATGCGAAATTCGAAAGACGCCATTGTTTATTTCTTGTTCTTCGCGGCGCACAAGCCCGTTGCCGCAAATATCGTGGAAGAAATCTTCGAGAAGTACGCGCCTTATAGAGGGAGTTCAAATGGCTGAGCACTCAACCATCGAATGGACCGACGCAACCTGGAACCCGGTGCGCGGCTGCACGAAGATCAGTCCGGGGTGTAAGCACTGCTACGCGGAGGTATTTGCGGAGCGTTTTCGAGGCGTGCCGGGGCATCCGTACGAGCAAGGTTTCGATTTGAGGTTGGTTCCGGAGAAACTCGCAGAGCCTCTGCGCTGGCGTGAGCCGAAGATGATTTTTGTGAACTCGATGAGCGATCTTTTCCACGACGGAGTTCCCGACGAGTACGTCGAGGCGGTCGCGCAAGTAATGGTAAAAGCGAATTGGCACACCTACCAGGTGCTCACGAAGCGTTCTACTCGGATGGCTAAGCTGCTGAATGGCCGGTTGCGGTTCGCTGCAAAGGCTCCGCATATTTGGTGGGGCATAAGGGTCTAGTATGCATAAGGCCCTCTCGTAATTCTGGTAACGGATTCCTGGAAAAATCTCGCGCAAGAGTATGCGATTGCAATCCCCATGGTGAACATGCGCGCTTGGATTTCCCGTCACTATCTTGCCGAGTTCTTTCACGCGCGCCTTGTCAATGTCGATGAAATGTAGAGTATCAAACGGAGGATCGACGTTAAGTGCGCGCTGCGGGCTGCCTTCAATCAGACGACCTGTGCCTTTTGCGCGGTGGTATCCAGCTCCGGCGAAGCCGTCGATATACACGGTCTTCATGCGATGTGATCGAATGATCTGGTTGTAGGGCTTGGCGTACTCATTGAGAATGGAGAGCTTGATCTCTGACCAATACCCAATCTCGTCGATCTTCACATGGGTCGCCACGGCTGATATTTTCGTCTTCTATTTGCCTATGGTCAACGATCCTGGACCGCTGGCCTTCGTTCGAGGAACCACGCGCCTCACCCCACCACCACCGCCCCCTTCACCCTCCCCGCCAGCGCCCGGTCAAAAGTCACCAACCGAATTCCCGCCGCCATCGCAAATGCCGCCAAATACCCGTCCGCCCATTGCTTCGTCGAGCTTTCGTTGCGATCGGTCTGCTGCCGGAATAGTGGATCGATTCCGCGCGGCTCGTCGAGCATTCGATTGCCCCGATTCTCGAGAAGCGCGTCGAACATCCCCCATGCCTCGCGCTGCGTCATTACATCGGCGCCCATCGCGGCTTCATTGGTCAAAAGGCGCAGCAGCCCGAGCTGGGTAAACCGGCAAAAGTATGCCACGGCCTCGTCATCGAGGGATTCGCTCCATTTCCTCGCCGCGCCGTGGTGCGGATGAATCTCATGCGACAAAGCGAACCACACGTTCACATCAGGGAAAAGGAATGTACTCGTAAACACCCTCCTCGCCCAATTTCAGCGAACCGGGATTCTTCGACCGCACCACGGGGAACCGCGGCTTTTTCCGGTCCGCCGCCCGGCCACTGCTCTGAAGCCTCATCGAGACTCCTTCCAAGATGATTTCGCGAATGGTCGTCCCCTCTTGCGCCGCACGCACCTTCATTTCACGGTAAATCGGGTCAGGAAATTCTACGGTTGTCCGCATAATGTTTCGCTCCCAAGCCGGACGTTTACATCACGTAAAAGCAGTTAGCTCATCGATCTGCTCGTTGGTCAGGTTCAGTGTTCCCGGATGCTTGGAACGGATGACCGGCACCTGGAACTTTCGATCCGGACGTGCGGGTTCGCCAGCAGCGTGAAGCTCCCGCTGAATCCCTCGTAACACGATCTGACGCACGGCTGTACACTCCTGCGCCGCCTTGATCTTCAACTCGCGATAGGTCTCGCCCGGAATGTCGATTGTGGTTCGCATAAATACATAGTAGCATATTTATGCCTTTATGCATTAGACCTTCACGGCGTTCCAATCCGCTCCGCCAAATCCGGCGCAACCCGGCTGAAGTGCCGCACATTCCACGTATAGATCCGCTCGGCATTCACCTTGCGAGCGCAAGCTAGCAGCAGTGCGTCGTAGATTGTGCCCCCGGCAACTCGCGAAGTTGCCGCATCCCGAATAGCCGTCAGATACTCTTCCGCCATAAGTGGGACCACCATCATTCTGCGCGCAATCTGCTCGACGAGCCGCAGCGCGGCGTCAGGCCTTTGTCGTCTGCTTGCCCTCACTACCGAGAAGTTCGCATAGGCTTCGGCCAGGCTGTGCGTGCCGCAAGCACATGTGTGCGGAGCGGCGGCTGCAAGCAATGGCCGGCTTTCAGCGTGTCTCTCGTGGTCGCTATCACTCGCTGCAATCAATACCGATGTGTCAAGAAAGACTCTCACGCGCTCGCTCATAGCTCATCGGAGAGCCCCGCGACAAATCGCATCCGGCGTTCTCTCTGCTCCTCGATTTCCCGATTCACGTCTTCAACCGTGCGCTTGCCCCCGCCAACCAGCACCAGCAGCCCGTCCCGCATCTCCAGGTGCGCCTCTTCCATGGGCGGTTCCATGATAAGCACATCCCCGGCACGCTCCACCCTGAGCCGTGTCCCTGCCCGCAATCCCATCGCGTCCCGCATCTTCTTCGGAATCACGATCCGCCCTGCCTTATCGATTTCCACAATGGAGTTCACAATACCGTTTTACCATAAAAAATGGCGTTTTGACCCCGCTGCTAAACAAAACCTCCCCAAAATTTCCCCCTTCTCACACGCAAGCTCATGCGCATTTCACACCCCTCTCACGTCTTTTTCCCCGGAACCACACGTCTCTTTGACCAGATCCGAAACACGCGTCCGAGCGGAATAGACCATTCCGTTATTCGCCCGCGGAAGGCCCCCTCTTGGTTATTGACAATGACTTCGCGTTCGGCCTATTGTGTTTTGGTTTTTGAGTTTTGAAAGGAAGGGGTCCCCATGGTCGCCTACTTTCAGCTTCAGCCCGCTGAAGCGGAGCTGCAACAATTGGCGGAGGAGTATTGGCAGAAGGCTGGCGAGAGAGAGCAGGAGCTTGAACGGGCCGCGTTCGAAGCCGGAGAGGCCATACGTCACGGAGACTACTCGCTTGCCAACCTCGAAGCCATCGTGCGCTGGAAGTCCGAGCGCGCCGTGCAATATCTGATCGGCAATTCGACGGAAAAAATCCGGCACGCCCTCGCCATCGCCGCCTCGCCCGATTCCACTACGGAAACCGCCGTCAGAGCCCTTTATGACCTCCACGGCGTCGATCTCCCCGTCGCCTCGGCCATCCTGGCCGCAATCTTCCCTGAGCGCTACACCGTCCTCGATTACCGTGCCCTCGAAGCCCTCGGCCACGCCCGTCACGACGTCCACTTTTATGAGGAGTACCTGGCCTATTGCAAGCGCCTTGCCGAAAGTGACATTGTCAAGCCGCAGAGCGATCTGCCTGGCCCCACCCCGCTGCGCACGCTCGACCGCGCCCTCTGGGAGTGGTCCCGCAATCGCACTGGCTAGTCGAGCTGACGCTCCATTCCTCGCGTTGCAATCACCCAGGGAAGCCCGCAGAGCAGTCTGCTGGCCTCTCACCTCTGACCCCTGTTCCCTGATCCCTGTAAAATTCCTCCAGTGACCCAATCGTCGCCGCACTCGTTCGAAATCGGCCCCGTCCACGTCGGCGCGGGCCGGCTCTTCCTTATTGCCGGTCCCTGCGTTATCGAATCCGAACCCCACGCCCGCAAAATGGCCGAATCCATCCAGCGCATCGCCGCCGATCTTCGCATCCCCTACATCTTCAAAGCCAGCTACGACAAGGCCAACCGAACCAGTGTGAAGAGTTTCCGCGGTCCCGGCCTAAAAGAAGGCGTCGAAATTCTCGGCCGCATCGCCCGCTCCACCGGCCTGCCGGTCCTCACTGACGTTCACGAATCCGCTCACTGCGAACTCGCCGCCGAGGCCGTCGATGTCCTCCAGATCCCAGCCTTTCTCTGCCGCCAAACCGACCTGCTGGTTGCCGCCGGTCTCACTGGCCGCGCCGTGAACATCAAAAAAGGCCAGTTTGTCGCCCCCTGGGACTTGAGTCACGGCCTCGAGAAAGTTCGCTCCACCGGCAACGAACGCGTCTTCCTCACCGAGCGCGGCACCACCTTCGGCTACAACAACCTCGTCGTGGATTTCCGTTCGCTCGCCATCATGCGCGTCTTAGCTCCGGTCGTCTTCGACGCCACCCACTCCGTCCAGCAGCCCTCGACGGCCAACGGAGTCAGCGGCGGCCAGCCCGAGTTCATTCCTCTGCTGGCCCGCGCCGCCGTCGCCGCAGGCATCGACGGCCTCTTTCTCGAAGTCCACGACTCGCCCGCCATCGCCAAATCCGACGCCGCAAACGCCCTCGACCTCAATCTCCTCAAACCCCTGCTTGAAACTCTCCTCGCCATCCACTCCGCCGCCAGCCCGTGAAACCCAGTCTGCCGCAGAGGCAATCGAATGAACACCATTTTTCAACCAATGGCAAACTGTCAAATCGCAAACTGTCTCACCAGAGGGGTGCACCCTAATGAACGTCAATCCCTCCCCAATGATCGGCCACTCCGCACTACCGCCTAAGTTGTTGATTTCTTAGCCCATAATCCCCTAAGTCCCTCTGCCCCGGCTTTGCAGATTATTTCTCGCTTCCTGCTACTCTTAAATCGAGAATGAGCGAAGCGGGCTCTGCTGGCAGCGCTGCTCCGCTAAGCCGTTTGCTCGGAATAATCTGGGCTTTAAGCCATTGAAAAGATTCGAACTTAACCCGGAATCCAGCGCAGAACTCGCTGAAAGTAAGGAATTTCCCTAAAAGATACCGGGTGGGTTGTGGGGGGGTAGGGTGGTTGAGAACCACCTGCCCCATCCCATGATGGGTGCGGACGAGGCCGATGGAAGTCCATCCCCTGGGCATGAGTGATCTCTAATCATCTGCGATCCTGGCGGGCAAACCCATGTGAATCATGACGGAGCGGAAACTTCCGGCAGTTTTCGCCGATAAATAAATCGATCGCGGTTGAGCGATGTGGGAGGGCATGTCTCTTTCCGATGCGATTGCCTGTCGAGTCCGTCGCTCCATCCCCCGCCTCACCTCCCTTGCGCCTCCGGCCAAGCATACAGCGCGTCTACGAGCGCTACTCCCTTGACGACGCCTTCGGTCATTTGATCTTCAAGGGATCCATGATTCCCTGCCAGTTCATCGATATCAGCATTGGCGGTTGCAGAGCCCGCATGGAGACCCCCTTCGCTCCGGGCGCGTTGGCCCAAGTTGAAGTTGTCCTCCTCACTTTCGGGCTGGTCTTGCGCATCGGAGGCATCACCGAGTGGACCCATGATTGCGATCTCGGTGTCCGCTTTACCCTTCCTTCCGCGCACTCGAAGAATCAGCTCGCCAGTCTCATTACTTGTCTGATGGACAAAGACGCAGCAAAAGCCGTGCAAGAGACGTTTGGCAAAGCCGCTCTCGATCAGGGATCCAAGTCCATTCTTGTTGCCCAAGCCGTCGCCGAGGAGCACTCGCGCCCTGCCGCCGATGATGCGGCTGTCTCTTCCGGCTCCGGCGAGTCCCCTGTTTCCGTCCCCCAGCAGGCTCCTGAGCCCATGGACGGCGCCGGAGAATCCGGCCCACTCCTCGCAGTCGAGGACGAATGGCCGGCCCTCATTCGCTTCCTGCACGAGAGAACCCATGCGGAAGGATTCATCACGGGATTGAGTCTCGACGCCTGCACAATCCGAACCGCTGCTGCGCTTCCCGGAACGCTTCATTCTCGCGTCGAATTGAGCTTTCAAATCCGCGGCCTCCCGTTCCAGTTGCAGGGAGCAGTGGCCAACTGCTGCGATAAGCGCACCGCGCGTGTTTGCTTCCACGACCTCAGCCGCCGGAAACGCGAAGAACTCGAACAGGTGCTGGACGAGCTGCGCGAAGCCGCGAAAAAGAAAATGTAGCTCCATGGAATTTCGATCGCTCGCGGCCCTTCGTCCATCTCGCGCGCCTTCCCGATCGCTGCCAATCACCTCTCTCCGCACTGGGCGGCTTCGATGGTCTTTCCGTCCAGGACGAAGCACGACGCGCCGTTTAGATCCGTCCTGAACGTGCGCACATGCGCCTCCTGCAACTCCTCCAGCACCTCCTCTCGCGGATGCCCGTAGCGGTTGTGCAATCCGCAGGAAATCACTGCGTACACCGGATCGACGCGCGCCAGGAACTCCGGCCGCGTCGATGTGATGCTGCCGTGATGCCCAACCTTAAGCAGCGTGCTTTTCAAATCCGGTTCCGCAAGCATCGCCTCCTCGATCGGCGCTTCCGCATCGCCCTCGAGCAGCACCGATGTCGACCCATATGCCACGCGCAACACCAGCGAATCGTTGTTTGCCGGCTCCGCGCCGGGCTGGTAACCGCGAAACGGGGCCAGAACCGCCAGCTGCGTGCTGCCGAAAGTGAAAGCATCTCCCGAGCGAAAACTGCGCACACCCACGTCGAGCGCGGCGGCTTCTTTGAGCAGTGCTTCATACTCCCCGAATCGCGGATTGTTTCCCACCCACAGCTCGCGGGGACGAAAGTTCCTCAGCACCGCCGGCAATCCTCCCATGTGGTCGGAGTGCGCGTGGCTTAGCGCCACCGCATCCAAGCGCCGGATGCCGCGCGACCAAAGCGCCGGTGAAACCACCTCCTCCCCTATATCGAACTCCTGCGGAGCCTGTCGCGGCCCCCCGCCAAACCCGCCGCCATCCACCAGCAGCGTCTTGCCGTCCGGCGTGATAACCAGCAGCGAATCGCCCTGCCCCACGTCAATCGCTTCCATCAACATCGCCCTGCGCGGCCGATCCACCGGCCGTGGCACAATTGCCGCCACGGCGGCCAGCGCGAGTGCAAGCGCTGCCCCGCGTCTTATCCATCGTCCTGCCGCCCGGCCCGCGTTTCTTTGCGCCAGCGCAATCGCCGCACCAAGCAGCGCGATGAACGCGGCCGACTGCCACATCGCCGGGCTGGGAATCCTGAATTCTCCCAGCGCCATCGATCCGAACATTCGCACCAGACTGACCCCTGCGTGCATCGTTAACGCGACCACCATTGCGGGAATGAACGCTGCTGTCGGCCACACCAACAGGATGAGCAGGGTTACAAGCGCCGCCGGCATCAGCACGCTCAGCAGCGGCAGGATCAGGAGATTCGCGGGGAGCCCATAGATCGTAATGCGATGGAAGTTCACCGCCATGGGCAGGGCCATCGCCATTTCCACCACCCAGGAGACAAGGACCAATTCCATGAACCGGATGGCAAACCGCACCGCCCATGGAAACATCCGCCGCGCGATCGCGCGGTTTGCTGCGCGCTCCAGCCGTCCGGCAATCATCCGCATGGTCACGCGAAATTGCGCCAGCTTCGGCTCGAGCTTCACATCGAGGGCAATCAGCCCGAGGTCGCGCGTGGCTGTCAAATACGGGTGAATCGTCTCCCGCAGTAGCGGCGCGGCTACTCCCGCAATCGAAATCACGGCCAGCAGCGTCATTTCAAGGCTCGAGTCGAATAGGCTTCGCGGGCTCGCTGCCATCATCGCGAGCGAGGCAAATCCGATCGTATTCATCGCGTTGCGCTCGCGATAGATCAATCGCCCCACGATGTAAATCGTCACCATTAGGAGCGACCGCTCCACGGGCGCGCCGAATCCGGTGAATAGCGCATAGGCAAACGAAGCGGAAATCGTCAACAGTGCCGCAGGCACTCGCGGTAGGCGCAGCCGCCGTGTAATCCAAAAAATGCATCCTGCCACAATCGCCAGGTGCAGGCCTGAAACTACCAGCATGTGAAAGGATCCGGTGCGCTCGAATCCCACGCGCAGCGAATGCGTCAGATAGGTGCGATCTCCGGCCGCCATCGCCGCTAGCATGATGGCGTCATCCTCGTCCAGGCGCAGCGGGGCGGGCAGATTCTTCATTGAAGCGGGCAGCGCCAGCAGCCTCGATGTTGACTCGTGCTGCCACCCGCTCGCCCAACACCGCGGTTGTGCGCCCGGCTCCCTTCCCGTTCGCTCCATGTGATCGACGCGAACTGTGGCCGTCGCCGTGATCCCCTGATCCAGCAAATAGTCGGCGCGATTCCACACCCCGGGATCGTGATACACCTCAGGCCGCAATAGGCGAACTGACGCTCGCACTCGATCGCCGCAACGAAGAGCCTGCGCACTGCTGTCTGCCGCCGCGTCCCTCGGCCATCGCACCGTCAGGCGCACTTTGCCGCTCACCGCTGCCTGCGCGTCGCTCTCGTCGTTCACTACCTCGACGCTCGTCACGCGCAGGTCGATTCGTTGCGATGGGCCGGTGTTGCCAGGCTCGTCCACATTCTGCTCGAGCTCCGTGCGCACGATCCCTGCGTCGACAACGGTTCCTTCGACCGTCCGCAGCAATCCGTCGGAGAGCGCGGCCAGCTCCGGAGCCGGAGCAGGGTGCGGCTCCATATACCCGCACCATGCGCCCAACAGCACCCAGAGCGTCGTCATCGGAATCCAAACCGCGCGTTCGGCGCGAACTGCGGCGACGCTGCACAACGCCGCCACCAACATAAGCGCTGCCAGAACCATGGGGGGCCGCAACCACACCCAGCGCGCAATCGCAATTCCCGCCGCAAAAAGCCACGCCGCGTGAAACAGCGGCATGGCATTCAGGCCGGCCGCTCCTTGTGTTGCGTTGGAGAATTCAGATTGCATTGGGCTGAGGAAGAAAGTGGCTATGGGGATGATAGCCTATCGCAAACTGCTTAAGCGGGTACACGCGCCCGCCGGCTGGACTTCATCGCCGCAGTCTGACCACGGATTCCAAATGAAAGGTCTGGGGAAAGAGATCGGCCAACGCGATATCGTCGATCGCATATCCTGCGCTGAGGAGGGCGCGCAAGTCGCGCGCCAGTGTGGCCGGATCGCACGAGACATAAACCAGTTCCTGCGCCGAAATCTCGCCGAGCCTGGCCGTGATCTCCGCGCCCAACCCGGTCCTTGGAGGGTCGACAACGATCAAGTCCGGCCGCTCTTTTCGCCGCGCGGCCCGCAAGAAATCGAGCACCTTCGATTTGACTGCGGTTCCGGCTGTCCCGTGCAGGTTCTCTTTGAGTGCTTCTATCGCCGCAGGCGCAGATTCAACCGCGACCACCCGCGCGAACTCGCTCGCAAGCCGCCGCGCAAACAAACCCACGCCCGCAAACAAATCCCACGCGAGGCCGCCGCTGCGCCCGGCCGCCACTCGGTCCACAAGGTCGTTCAGCAGCCATCGATTCACCTGGAAAAACGCTCCCTGATCCACACGATAGTCAAACCCGGCGGCGCGATAGAACAGGGATTCTGCGCCCCACATGGCGATTCGCCGCGAGGCTGAGCCCTTGGGGTCCGTGGCCGCAAGCTCCGCGCCCTTTGTCTCGGGAACTCTCTGGGCCAGCATCCGCGAAAAGTCGTCATCCCGAAGTGCCCAATCGCTCGCAACGTTTGCACTCGCAAGCAGCTCTGTTTGAGCCGCATTGCAAAAAAGAGATAGCTCGCTGGGCCGCGCTCGCACCGGCAAATTCCGTGCAATTTCGCCCGCGTGAAGTGCGGCCTGCGCCAACAGCGGCGCCGCAATCGGGCACTCGGCAATCGCGCCAATCCTGTGCGAGCGCCGGCCGCGGTAACCTACATTCCCCTCCGCATCGAACGCAACGCGGATGCGATTGCGATAGCCCCAGGGCTCGCCTGCCAGCACAGTCATGGTTTTCGGCGCATGAACGCCGGCTCGTCCAAGCGTCTCGCGTAAAATCGCCTCCTTGATTTCAAGCTGTGCGGCATACTGGGCGTGCTGATATTGGCATCCGCCGCATGCCCCGAAGTGCCCGCACGCGGGCGCCGCCCGCTGTCGCTCGAAAGCAACAATCTCTTCCAACTCGGCGGTCGAATAGCCCCGCTTCTCTTCGACAATTCGCACTCGCGCCCGCTCACCCGGAAGCACGAGCGGCACAAACGTGGCCTTTCCCTCGATGCGCGCCAGAAACGCTCCCCCATAAACAGGCCTCTCAATCTCAACGATCTGTGGCTCAGGCGAGCGCTCGGCCGCAAGCGGCTGCTCTTCAGGCGCTCGATTTTTCCAAGCGGATTGCACTGTCGGGCCAAATGCAACGAAATCCCTGCAACGGCGGGGGATTGAACCGCTTCGTTCGATCGGAGGTACAGCGGGATTCAGTCTTCGGTTTTTCATTGCTGGCTCATATAAAACAGGCTCAAACGCGGCAAATTGTAGTGAACCAGCAACTGCTTTTGCACAAACTGCCGCTCCACCTGCCGCAGTTGCACTGCGCCCATGCGATTGCGATAGGGCGCGAGCTCCCGCGCCGCGTGCTCCTTTAGTCCCACCAGCAATTCCTCTGGCGCAGCCGCAGTCAGCGCTGCAAAGAGCTTTTCCTCAAGCACGCTCAGCGTGCGTTCCAATGCCTCGAGATCGACCGCAGTGCGCTTCTCGCCAGGGGTGGCCGCTACTCCTGCCGCCAGCTCGCACAGCCTCGCCGCGGTTGCATTGCACGCTTCGCGAGCCACGGGAGACGCTTCCAAAGCCTGCGACGCCGCGGTCAAATGCTCAGTTACCCGTTCATGTTCGAAACCGGACTCGAGATCCGGTCGCACCGCCCGAGCCGAGCCGGTCGAGGCCTCGCTCAAATCCACTGCCGCCTGCATCACTGCCTGTGCGCACCACGCCAACCCGTTGATCCGCTGCATGCGGGCCCGCTTTTTTCGCGCCTCATATCTCTCGAAAGCCTCGTCGATTCCGCGCAGCACTGCCTCCAGCGGAATTCCAGCCTCCCGCCAAGTCTCGATCAGCGCCCAATCCAGAGTGGAAAGCAGCAGAACCGAGCCCCGCCGCTGTTGGAAGCGCTCTTCGATCTCCGTAAAATAATTGAAGTAGTTGCGCACGATTCCATCCTAAATTCTGGGAGAATATCGATGGCAACCGTCGATCTGCCAGCCGCGGCATCGCACGCCGCCCTATGCTCATGGATCTTTTGAAAGCCGGCCGCGCGCCTCGCCGTCAACTCAAGAACTCTGCAATGGCGGTCACCACCGTCTCCTGCTCATCCTCGCGCAGTTCCGGGAAAATCGGCAGCGCCAGCACTTCCCGCGCCGCGCGCTCGGCCTCGGGAAAATCCCCCTCGCGATAATCCAAATCTCTCAGCGCTTGCTGCATGTGCAGCGGGATCGGATAGTAAATTTCCGATCCAATCCCGCGCACCGTCAAAAATTCGCGCAGTGCATTGCGGCGCGCCACGCGAATCGTGTATTGGTGCCACACGTGCCGCGCGCCCGTAATTTCTCGCGGCAGCACCACGCCCCGCGTTGGATAGGGTCCGGCCTCCGCCAATCCTGCCTTGGCGAACAGCGTGTGGTATCGTGCAGCCAATCCGCGCCGCGCCTCATTCCACGTGCCAATGTGCCTTAACTTCACGCTCAGCACCGCTCCTTGGAAACCATCCATTCGCGCATTCCAGCCAAGCTCGTCGTGGTGGTAGCGTTGCCGCATACCATGCTGGCGCAGACTTTTCACATGCCCCGCCACATCGTCGCGGTTCGTCGATACCATCCCCGCGTCGCCCGCAGCGCTCAAATTCTTCGTCGGATAGAAGCTGAACGCCGCCGCATCGCCAAGCGCGCCGGCTTTCGTCCCCTCCCACTCGGCGCCCCAGGCCTGCGCCGCGTCTTCTACCAAGACCAACCCGCGATTCCGCCCGAGCTTGGCCAACGCTGTCCAATTCGCGCACTGTCCGTAAAGGTGTACCGGCAAAATCGCCTTCACGCTGCGTCCCCGCGCGCCGTTGAGAACCGCCTCAACCGCGTCCGCCGACAAATTGAACGTCGTGGGGTCGATGTCTGCCAGCGCCGGCCTCGCTCCTGCGCGAATAATTGAGCTAACCGAAGCAAAAAAACTGAACGGTGCGGTCACCACCCCTGCGCCTCTGCCCACCCCCGCCCCGGCCAGCGCCAGCCATAACGCATCCGTGCCCGAAGAGCACCCCAGCGCGTGCGCAACACCCAATTGCTCCCCCGCAGCCCGCTCAAACGCCGCAACCTGCTCCCCGAGAATAAACTGCTGCGTATCAAGCACCCGCCCTAACGCATCCACCAGTTCCTCGCGCAGCCCCTGGTACTGGCGTTTCAGGTCGAGCATCGGCACCGGCTTCGGCGACGGCTCCCCTACCACGGCTAAAGACCTCAACCAAGAACGATTGTAACGATCTCTTCCTTGCACACCTCGATGCTAGCAGCCGCTTGCTTTCGACCGTCCCACGTCACACGCGCCAAAATCGAGCCTGTCGCACCCGGCCTGAGCAAAGCCTCGGAACCCGGATCCGCCCCCCGGTTAGCCGAAACAGGGACGCGCCAGTGCCTGCCTTCCCAATTCATCCCACCCATTGCCCGGAATCTGCACCATTTCCCTCTCACAGTTGAAAAGCTCCGAAAACCTCTATAATGTTGTCACATTGCGGGGTTTCCGCCGGATCCCGGGTTTTCCGGAACCGTCCCCGCTATTCTGTAGCACGACGCAAGACCAGTTGCACACAACTTCATTAAGAAAGCAGGAGATCGGCTCATGGAGAACAAGCCGGCACAAAATATTCAGGATACCTTTCTGAACACGGTTCGAAAGGACAAATCCCCGATTACGATTTATCTGGTGAGCGGTGTCAAGCTAACCGGCAAAATCCGGTCCTTCGACAAATATTCCGTGCTCCTGGAAAACAACAGCCAGGAACAACTGATTTTCAAACACGCCATATCAACCGTGGTCAGCAATAGGAGCGTGGTCCATAGCGAGCACCGTCCGGCGGCCGTCTCGACGGGCTTAGGTCCGTCTCCCGTGCCGGTGCAACCGATATCCCAGGCGACCGCGGAAACTCGATAGAGCGGATGCCTCCTCGATTGACAGGCGAGGCGAATACAATTGGCGTCGGTAGCGGCCCCCGGTCGTCGTCCCCATTTTCCGGGGCAGATCGCCGCCGGGGCGAGACAGCGCGTTCCCTAACGGCAGATCGTGACGGCCGCGGCAGCCGCTCCGAACGCGGTGTTCTCGTCACCGTAGAGTTTGCGGCTGGCCTGCGCACCAACTTGGCCGGCGCGGCCGCGGGAACACGGGGAGTGTGTCCATCCGCCGAGTCGGTTGCAAAAGCCGAAACACCCGGCCCCGAAAGTTCACTGACTTCCCGCTTTGCGCAATCTTCTCGATTCGGCCGGCCGTCCTCCGCCTCGCCCAGCCTCGACCCCGAAGAATCTCTCGCCGAATTTCGCGATCTCCTCCTCAGCGCCGGCGGCCAGGTCGCAGCCGAGCTTATCCAACGCCGTCCCCACGCCGATCCCGCCACGCTCATCGGCTCCGGCAAAGTGGAAGAGACCGCCGCCGTCGCCGCCTCCACGCAAGCCGACCTCGTGGTATTCGATCACGATCTCTCTCCTACGCAACTGCGCAACCTCGAATCCGCCTTGTCCTGCCGCGTCCTCGACCGCACCCAGCTCATCCTCGACATCTTCGCGCGCCACGCACGCACCCGCGAGGGTCAGCTTCAAGTCGAGCTCGCCCAGCTCGAATACTTGCTCCCCCGCCTCACCGGCCGCGGCAAAGCCATGTCCCAGCTCGGTGGCGGCATTGGCACCCGCGGCCCCGGCGAAACCCAGCTTGAAACTGATCGCCGCCGCATCCAGCGCCGCATCGATCGGCTCAAATCCAACCTTGAATCCGTCCGCCGCACGCGCCGCCAGCAGCGCCAGCGCCGCGAGGCCGTTCCCGTCCCCACCGTCGCACTCGTCGGCTACACCAACGCCGGCAAAAGTACGCTCTTCAATTTCATCACCGGCGCTCAGGTGCTTTCCTCTTCGCGCATGTTCGCCACCCTCGATCCCAAACTCCGCTCCGTCGAGCTGCCCAGCCGCCGCCGCGTTCTCCTCTCAGACACGGTCGGCTTCATTCGCAACTTGCCGCACGCGCTCGTCACCAGTTTTCGCGCCACGCTCGAAGAAGTCGCGCAGGCCGAGGTTCTTATCCACGTCCGCGACGCCGCCTCCACCTACGGCGACGAGCAAAAGGCCCAGGTCGAAAAAGTTCTCGGCGAACTCGAGTCGCTCTCCAAGCCCCGTATCGAAGTCCTCAACAAAATCGACCTGCTCCCCGAAGACGCTCGTCAACAACTTCTCGAATCCGCCACTTCGCGCGGAGAAATTCCTCTATCCGCCCTCACCGGCCAAGGCATCCCCGCGCTCCGCGCCGCCATCGACTGCGCGCTCCACTCCGATCCCGTCATCGAAGCCGATCTCCGCGTTCCGCAGCACGAAGGCGCCGCGCTCGCCTCGATCGAAGCCGGCATGATCGTCCACTCGCGCGAATACGAAGGCAACCTCGTCCACCTCGCTGTCAGCGGCCCCGCCTCGCTCATCGGCCGCATGAGGCGCTTCCGCGCGCGCGACGAACACACTACAGAATCTATGTAGTGAGGTTATAAATCAACCCATACGGGTCCCTCACATAGCACCGCGGAATCTCCGGCTCGTATTTCACAACTTCGCATCCCGCAGCCACAAGCCGCTTCTTCGCGACCTCCACGTCGTCC
>Ga0187782_10001232_pt1 | contig 18429 bp, 11 predicted proteins | sample 0715_SJ02_MP15_2_FD_132454 | JGI IMG/M metagenome (GOLD analysis project Ga0187782, IMG submission 132454) | Tropical peat soil microbial communities from peatlands in Department of Meta, Colombia - 0715_SJ02_MP15_20_MG | ecosystem: Environmental > Terrestrial > Soil > Wetlands > Peat | place...
AAAACTCGAGGCGCTCACGCCCCAGGCCTGGTTGAGTTTGCCGATATCGTTTTCATATCGCTGGCGCAGGAACTCACCGGACCTGAGGCGCCCGGTCGCGCCCGCCGGTAGCTTCAGATATAGCTCGAGCATGGTTTCCTTGCCGCCCCAATCCGGTCCCCAGCGCAGTTCGTTGTCGCTGAAGTATCCCAGGAGCATATGATCGAAGCGGCGCGGCTGGCAGATTTTCCCAGCCAGTTCGGCCGCGGCTCTTTCGAAGCGCGCGTCGAAGTAGTCGGCAGGCCTTCTCTGTTGCCAATCCGCTCCGGCGCGCGCCGCCACGTCGAGAATGACGGTGTACGGAACGCCGTGGGTCCAGAGCACTGGGTCCGACCAGGCGCCGAGGGTGTTAAAGCCCCATTGCCGAATTCGTGCCAGCGCTGCAAGGCCCCAGGCATTGCGGTCGGGATAGCTCTTACCGAGCGCCTCGCAATACGGACACACACCGGTACCGCGGATCCGATCCGACTCATAGGAGATGTTATCGACGCCCAATGAAAGCGTCGCCTCGCCCTGCGGATCAATAACCCACCACACGCCGTTTCGATTCTCCGCGCGAAAGAAACCCTCCTGCGCGAATGTCAGTGTCGCACCAACGAGAATTAATAAGCCGCAAAAAACCATCACGCTGTGACGCATCACTCGTGAACCTCTCATCGCCGCACTCCTTTCCTGCCACGCAGATCCACTGCGCGGGATAATGTACACCACACCAGGCCGACACTGGTAACTGGAAAATTGAAAATGGGAAGCGCAAGGTGGGCAACGGAAAAGGGCCGGAGGCGGGGTGCAAGCGCAAATCCCCGCAGGGGATCCATATAGTAGCCGGGGGCAACGCCCCCGGAATCGTGCTGCTCTTGACAACTCTCTCCCGAGTGCTATTCTCCTTTCGTCTTTCCTTTTCTCAAAACTCCGCGTTTCAGGCGGTGTCATCATGCGTAAATGGCTGGTATGCCTCATTGGGTTGGGGATGCTGAGCGGAGGGGCGGTTTATTCCGCACAAGCCCAGCGGTTGGTCGGAGAGGCCTCCCCGGCCGGCGTGCGGGGCCGGGCCACGGTCTCCGAGGCGATCAACCGCACGCAAGCCACGAATCCGGTGCGCGACTTGCAGGTCTACCTGTTCGAGACGGCATCGGTGAAGCCGTTCGAGGACCTTCAACGCAAGTGCCGCCGGGCGATGGCGCAGCCCAAGGCAGATGCCGACTATACGTATCGTCTCTGCGAAGCTGCTCTCGCCGAGGCGGTGCAGTTGATCCCCACCCTGCCGGCGGTCGCCACGGCGAAAACCGGCGCCGACGGTGCGTTCTCCTTCGATCATCTCGCGCCCGGCAAGCTGTACCACGTGATTGGTGTGAAGTCCGGCGAGGACGGCAGCCCGATCGTTATCGTCGTGAAAACCGCACGCCTGCGCCCGGGCCAGCAGGTAGTGGTCGAACTTTCCGAGAACGCTCCCTGGACCGGGCCGGCGATCGAGTGACGTTGACGGAAGGCGACGGCCCGCAGCTTAAGGCTTTCCTTGCCGTCGCGCTTCCAGCGCACGTTCCTGGAATATCGCACGCGCCTTGCGATACCGCTCCTGTGCAGCCTCGCGGTCCTCAGTGAAGTAACCCGCCCAATTACCGCCAGGCGACGTCTGCCTGAGAAGGTTGTCAATCCAATCGACAAAAAATTGAGCGTCGGAGGCGCTGGCGCGAACCGGGCTGCCGTTGACGATGACGAAAATCGCGCCGGTATGCGTGCGGTGTCCGTTCTGCCAATCCATCCGCCGGGCGGCGAGCCAGCCGCTGTGCCGAAAGACGAGCGTGGTCTCGAAAACCGCAGGCGAGTCAGGGGCCACCTCAGCGGTTTTCGAAGCCACCACGGCGCCGTTTTGCACCACTTCGATCCTGCCCACGTCGTTACGGAGCGAGCGCCACTCGACGTGCACTCGCACGGACCGAATCCCACCTTGATGAATTTCATCGCCGGGTTGCGACGTATCGTTCACTTTAAGATTCAAAAACTCGTTGTGGGCGTTGCGCGAGACCACGGTTCGTCCTTTGGCCAGGCCATCGATCCACTGGTCGTAAGTCAGATGGCCATCGAGGATGCGGACATAAGTCAGGAGCGTTCCGAGCGGCTCGTTATAGTTGCACGAGTAGTCCGTGCCGGCTACGAGCCCCGGACGAAAGCCGGTGTTCAGGAGGCGATAGTAGGCTTGCAAAGCGGAATCGCTCCCGTGGACATCCTCCATCAGAAAGGCGGCCGAACCGAGCGCCGTCTCCACCGGATACTCGAGGGGCGCGCAGCAGTCGAGGGAAGTTGGAATGCCGTCCGGCGGCCCGTAGAAAGCGAATGGCAGGTACTGCAAGTGTGCGAACCCGGCAACGGCGCCTTGTTTTTTGGCCCACTCGAAAATCGGGTAAGTGTACTGCGCGAACGGCTGTCCCCCCTGTTTCAGACCGAGCAGGATCAGGTGTCCGCCGATCATCTTTCTTGCAAACGTCACGCCTTGCGGATCGTAGTGCCATTCCGCGTCCCAATGGACGAGGCGCTGGGGAGTGGACACGCTATGGTTATGCCCGTCGATCATGGCGAGGTCCTGGTCGGCATATTTGATTTCGCCGTTGCCCGCGTCGGCCAGCACCGAAATCACCGCCAGATGATTCACCTCCATCATGTCGAGCAGTTGCTGCGGCGTCAGCATCGTGGTCTCATTCGACCGGCCGCACCCGATTCCCCGGTGCACGTGGGCGTCGCCGGCGAACCAATCGGGCGGCTCCGGCCCTGGGGACTGGCCATGGGCGAAGCCGGTGATGAGCAGAATCGATGCGAAGAAGGTTGAGATAAGACCGTGCGTAAAACGGGTAATCCGCATGTGGGGCCTCATGGCGCTCTGCCGGAGCCCGCCACGAGCGTGAAGACGGCCTCGGCGGGGAGATCGATCTCGGCGTGGCCTGCCTGCACGGCGACAGTCATAACTCGCTGGCAGTCGAGTTGGCGCGTGGTCTCATAGAGATCCCAACTGGTGGGCATGGAACCGGTCTCAGGCAAGTCGATTTGAAAGTGGTTCGGGCCGCCCTCCTTCACTCCGACCAGCACCAGTGCGTCCGGCGCCGGGCCCTGGAAGGCCGAGACAATGAGGCCGGCGGCTTCGCTCGTAGCGGCGATTCGTCTCCAGCCCGGCCGAACGAAATGATAAAGCTGCCGGGTGGCGTAATAACTCTTCTTCGGCGAGTAGACATGGCTGGCGCTGCGGAAGAGGCCGTAGAAGCAGAGCCGCCGGGCGCACTCCTCGTAGTCGTCAAAGGCGTCGAAGTAGAACAAGGCGTTGGCGCCCTGGTTGAGAGCGGCGAGGGCGCGGCGATTGGCGGCGAGGGAGAAATGCTTCCACTGGTTTTCGAAAGTCTTGTCTTCGTCGTTCAAATCGCCGTACTCCGTGAGCCAGACCGGAAGGCGCGAATACCTGCTGGATTGAACCCGCTCCACCTGCGCGCCGACCGATTGCTCGCCGTAGGTGTGAAAGGCAAAGGCCCCGACCTGCTTCATCAACTCGCCATCCCTCAGTATAGGGTCAGTATAATCATTCGTGATAATCGCATTATCGGCAACAGCCAGCCGGACATCACCCAGCCCATCTTTCTTCAGGCCGCGGGCCACGGCCGCGAGAACCTTGGGGGCTTCGTCCGGATCGATCCGCGGACCTTCCGGCGGATAGCAGTCCGTTTCGTTGAAGGGGCTGAAGTAGTCGTAGTCGATATGCGCCTGGGTGCGCGCGTATTCCACCATGGTGTCGACTTCCTCCGCGAAGTCGTCATAGTGTGCCGGACTCAAATATCCCTGCAAGTCGGGCGCGACCTTGGGCTGGCAGACCGAGTGCTTAGGGGGTGGAGGGTTCTTGTCCGTCATCCAGCCGGGCACCGGCCCCATCAGCGCCAGCATGGGACGGATGCCGCGCGAGTTGAGGTAGCGCAAGCCGTTCCAGGAGGCTTCAAAGATGGGCGTCGAGTAGCGATCGTTCCAATACTCCCAGTCCTTCGGCCCCGGCGTCTCTTCCCAGTTGGAATAGACCAGGTAAACCACGACGCGGAACATGGTGACGCCGAGATCGTCGATCAGCTTGTCGAACATCGGCTTCTGGTCGTTGCGGAAATAGGGGCCTGTGTAGTTGATGCCGAAGCCTTGAATCTCTTGAAACTTGCGGGCGGGATCGATCGAGATCCGCGCGCTGGCTTGGTCAGTCTGGGCGCGGGCCGGCGCCAGGATGCAAACACCGATGAAAAACGCACAGATTAGGTATCGAGAGATAGTCATCATCGACTCCGACGTCTGAAAAAAACCAAATCGAGCTTTGGTAGTGGGTCAGTTTGAAGTAGAGGCGGCTTTACGCCGCCATCTGGCGAGGTAAACTCGCCGCTACAATTTCAAACTGACCCACTACCCGAGCTTTTGGAGACTTGACACTGAAGTCCCTCGGGCGGCTATTATACCTTTGAACATCGAATGCGGTCTGTCGGGGCGCCGTTGCAACACTGACCTTGCGAAAGGCAGGCTGGTCAGGAGCATTACCGGCGTGGCGGGATTTATCTTGTGTCTGCCGGTGATAGCTGTGAATGGTGAAATCTCGGCGGGAAGGGCGGGGCTTCAGCCCCGCCGCGCAACGCGCCCGTTGGAGACTGGGCTTTAGCCCCCGAAGCGAGGCGGCTTCAGGGCCTAAAGGCCCTACGGTTGGCCGGCCCCAGGGCGGCGGGGCTGAAGCCCCGCCCTTCCGGGCGGCCTCAACCCCGCACGGGGTTGACCAGAGCGGTTCGGCCCCTTCAGGGCCGGGGCTCATCGGGTGTTTTATCCGACCGTGGGTTTCACCCACGGCTATTTATAGTGCTCCCCTTTGGGGAGCCGGGCTGATGGCTGAAAGCTGACGGCTGACAGCTTCGTTAGGGCCAATTTTATGGCATGGCACTCAATTCGCAAGAACGGCTTAGGACCTTTGACGACACTCGACCTCGAGAACCGCTGGCTGAGAGTTCGCGTGCTTCCCGAGCTGGGGGCAAAAATCTATGATCTCATCTGGAAGCCGACGGGAAAGAACTTTCTCTGGCATAATCCGCGGATCGCTCCCCACACTTACCCGATGGAAGCGGACTTCGACAATCATTGGTGTGGTGGATGGGATGATGCCTTTCCAACCCGTGGTGAATGCGTTTTCCGGGAGCAGCGCTACCCGAACTTGGGGGAGCTGCGTTCCCTGCTCTGGAAGATCGATTCGGTGAGCCGCCGCGGAAAAGACCTGGAGGCGCTACTTTCGGCCTTCGGGCCCATCAGCCCCGTCAAAGCCATCAAGACAATTACGGTGGAAGGGAATTCGCCCGTGGTGCGCATGCACTACCGGATTATCAACCTCGGGCCGATGTCGATTGATTTTATTTGGGGCACGCACCCCGCACTCGCCATCAACGAGCACACGCTTCTGCACATTCCCGCCAGGCACGGCATCGTCGCGCAATGCAGCCAGCCGGGCTGGGGCCAGCCCGGCCAGCGCTATGACTGGCCGCTGCTCGAGGCGGAGGCAGGCAGGGCGGAAATGGATAAGGTCCGAACCATGGATGCCAATATATGTTTCGGCCATTACGCCGTCGATCTCGAGGAGGGCGTATATGCCGTCGAGGATGTTTCCTCCGGTGAGGGTCTTCTTCTGCGTTTCCCCCTCCAGCAGTGCCCGAGCTTATGGCTGTGGCTCAATTACGGCGGATGGCGCGGCTATCATCACGTTATCCTCGAACCCTGGACGAGCATTTCGGCAAATCTCGCGCAGGCCTACGAACAGAAGACCAGCCTCTCTCTAAAGCCCGGGGAGGAGTTTGCGACGGAAATGAAGGCCACTGTCTACCACAAGCCCGAAACTTGGAAGGGCGCGTTAGGGAGGATGTGAGGCCAACGTGAACGAAATCTCAACTCCGGCGGAAGCCCAAGCCGGCGCTCCGGTGCCGCGCCTGCGCCGCGTCCTCACTCTCTGGGACCTGATCTTTTACGGCATCGTGCTGATCATGCCCATTGCGCCGGTGCCGATGTTCGGCGTGGCGCAGGTGCTCTCCCACGGCCATTTCGTCACCACCATTCTGATTGCGATGATCGCCATGATGCTCACTGCCGTCAGTTATGGCAGGATGGCGACCCTCTATCCCACGGCCGGGTCCGCCTACACCTACGTGGGGCGCGGGCTCAATCCCCACCTGGGGTTTCTCACCGGCTGGGCCATGTTTCTCGATTACCTGATCCAGCCGCTTTTGAACGGCATTTATGGCGCGCTAACCATCCAGCGGTTTTTCCCATTTATCCCCTACGCGCTGCTGGCGGCGCTTTTTGTGGGGACAATGACCCTGTTGAATTTGCGCGGCATCCGAGCCACGGCGCGCGCCAACATCATCCTCCTCACCATCATGTGCGTAGTGATCGGCGTTTTCATGATCCTGGCGGTCCGCTACCTCTTCCATTTCCAGGGCTGGCCGGGAGTTTTCTCCTACCAGCCTTTTTACGATCCCAAGACTTTCAACCTGCGCGTGATCTGGACCGCCACGTCGTACGCCGCCTTAACCTATATTGGGTTCGACGGCGTCACCACCCTCGCCGAGGACGTGGAGAATCCCAAGCGCAACGTCATGCTGGCCACCGTCTCGGTTTGCTTGTTCACCGGAATCGTCGGCGGCCTCGAGATCTACCTGGGACAACGCGTTTGGCCGGACTTCCATTCTTTCCACAACACCGAAACCGCATTTATGGATGTGACGCGCCGCGTGGGCGGGCCGCTGCTGTTCCAGGCCTTGGGCGTCGTGTTGATCCTGGCCACGATCGGCGCAGGCCTGACCGGGCAGGTGGGCGCCGCGCGCCTGCTCTTCGGCATGGGCCGCGACGACGTGGTGCCGCGCAAGCTCTTTGCCTACCTCGACCCCAAGCGCAACACGCCCACCCGGAATATCTGGCTGATCGGCATCGTCGCCTATATCGGTACGCTGTTTGTTTCCTATGAGCAGGCGGGCGAGGTCCTGAACTTCGGCGCCTTTCTGGCGTTCATGGGGGTTAACCTGGCCACCTTCTGGCAATTCGCCGTCGTCCAGCAACCCGGCCGCAAACGGCGCTGGTTTGCCGACGTCGTGATGCCGCTCATTGGATTCGTTTTTTGTCTCTGGATATGGTTGGGACTAAAAATGCCTGCCAAAGTCATCGGAGGAGTTTGGTTTACAGGTGGGTTGATCTACTGCGCCATCAAGACTCGCGGCTTCCGCCAGCGGCCGATCATGATCGATTTCAGTGAATCGTGAAGTCATTTGTGCTTTGCGATATGCGATTTGTGATTTGCGATTGCGGATTTGTGATTGGTGATCGAGGGTGAAATCACAAATCACAAATCAGAAATCACAAATACGGCCATAACGTACTTTAGTACCCTTGAAGCGCCCGGCCTTTCCGGAGACAATCGGGCTGGTCAGAGCACCGGAGTTGGGTGCACGCGCGTACCTGGCGTGGCAAAGGGCTGCCCGGGTTCCCTCAACCGGCAATTCTTTGCTGGGGTGCAATATCGCGCTTCCCATCGCAATTTACTGTTGCTGCGGCCTTGAAGTCGTTGTATATATATGTCCCGTAATTCTCGATTTCTGGTTCACCGGAGGATATTATGGCTTGGTCCGTCACTATGCTTGCCGCGGGTGTGATCGTGGTCGCTCTGCTGGCAATCTATGTCCCTACGATTTACATTCGCAAAACTAATAAGCTTATCAACCTCTTAGAGAAGATTGAGGCCAACACTCACAAATAGCTGCTCAATTCCTGTCAACACGCCACCGGATAGGCTTGCCGTAAGGCTTGCGCTATTGTCGCTCTTGCCACGTGCCTTCGGCTAGAGGTGGGCTTTTCCTTACCCTAGCCGAAGGAGCGCCACAGCTCCCTGCCTCGGCCGTGGGTGCGCGGCATCGCCGGAACGGCAAGGTGTCCTGCCACAATCCCAACCTGGCTCCCACGGTCGGTAATTGGCAGCCCGGAGCGGTTCGTGTGCCGGAGTTCAGAACCTCGCCCGCGAACCCAGGGGTTCCGTGTGGGAGCTCGACCCCGTTCTCCCGCGGAGTCGTGCGCGGCGCCGCCTCCCGATTCACTTATTCCCTCACCCACCGACTGCAGTCAGCCGAAGATATCGGTAGCAACCAACTCCCGAAAGGGAGTGGATAGCTGACTGAAAAGGAGCTGACAGGGATTAGGATAGTCACCAGCCGTTAGTCAGGATGTTCACCCTGTCAGCTCCCATCCCGACAAAAGGAGAATCAGATGCCGGTGGATGCGCAACTTGTCACCGTTCAGCGGGACGTCGGGCAGCGGGTTACGTCCCTCACAGATACGATCGCGGCCCTCGCCTTCGTCATTGAGGCCAAAGATCCCTATACGAGAGGTCACTCGGAGGAGGTTTCATGGTGGGCTTCCAAGATCGCCCAACAGGTGGGGCTTTCAGAAGAAGAAATTGAAGACATCAAGCTGGCGGGCCTCGTGCATGATCTGGGCAAGATCCACGTGCCTGAGGACGTGCTGCAAAAGCCCGCGCTGCTGACCGCGCACGAGTTCAGCCAGATTAAAAGCCATACCGTCTGGGGCGCGAAGATCCTGGAGACGCTGAAGCAGAAAGGGATCGCGCGTATCGTGCGTCACCACCACGAGCGCTATGACGGCCAAGGCTACCCGGACCACCTGGTGGGCGAAGAGATTCCGCTCGGGGCTCGCATCGTGGCGGTGGCGGAGTCTTTCCACTGCCTGGTTCGCGGCTCGATTTACAAGATTGCTCGCTCCGTGGATGAGGCGGTAGCTGAGTTGAATAGTTGCTCCGGCACTCAGCTTGACCCGCGAGTTGTGGGCGCGCTGCGCGCCTGGCTCGAAATCCACGGTGATTTCACCACGCTACAGTGAGCCGCGGGCGCGAAGCGCCTTGCAGTGCGGCGGCTTGACGCCGCCTTGGAATCGCTACGCTGCGCCGAGCAGGTAGGCGTGGGGGAAGGCGGCGTCAAGCCGCCGCACTCCAAGGCGCCTTCGGCGCAAGCATTTTCAGGGCAGCAAAGGTTCTCTACTCGGTACCGTTTCTTGACCCTTGTGGACTCGAACGGTATATTCAATTTCAGGGCTGGCGATAGCAAAGCCGAAAAACGAAAGGAACTGCGATTGCCCCTGAAGCGGCGTTCTCCCCAAGCTATTTCATGGCTCTTTGTTGCCCTCATGGTCCCAAGCGGCGCGTGGGGACAGGTGGCGGCTTCGATTTCCGGCACGGTTGAAGATGCCTCGGGCGCCGCTGTACGCGGGGCTACGGTCACGGTGAGAAGCTTAGAGACCGGGGTCATCCGGACCGCGACCACCAACCCGATGGGCGGCTACACGATCGTTTCTCTGCCCATCGGGCCCCTGGAGGTGAAGGCGGAGAAGACCGGGTTCAAGGCGACAGTCCGCACTGGAATTAATCTCACGGTCGGACAGCAGGCAGTGGTGAATCTGCGGCTGGAAGTCGGCGAGTTCCAACAGCAATTAACTATCACGGGTCGAACGCCCTTAGTGAACACAAGCACCGCCCCGCTCTCTGGAATAGTGGGCGAGAGTGAAATCAAGGATCTGCCTCTTAACGGACGCAGTTTCGACAACCTGATCACCCTGAATCCCAGCGCCCTCAATTTCAGCTCCGAGAAGAGCCCACAAACCATTACCAGCAACGGAAACATTTTCTCGGTCGAGGGGCGCAGAACATCCGAGAATGTGTTCCTGCTGAACGGCATTGAGTACACCGGCACCAGTCAACTCGCCATCTCGCCCGGCGGCGTCAGCGGTGAACTCCTGGGCATAGATGCGGTGCGGGAATTCAACGTTCTCACGGATAGCTACGCGGCGGAGTACGGAAAGCGCGCCGGCGGGCAGGTTGCCGTCGTGACGCAATCCGGCAGCAATACTCTGCATGGATCTCTCTTCGAGTTCCTGCGTAACAGCGGGTTGGATGCGCGGAGTTTTTTCGACCGCGGCTTCGTTCCGCCCTTCCGGAGGAATCAGTTTGGCGGCGCCCTAGGCGGACCCCTGAAGCAACCCAAGCTCTTCTGGTTCGGCAACTACGAAGGATTCCGGCAGAGCCTGGCGGTGAGTAATGTGAGCGTCGTGCCCGATCAGTTGGCGCGCCAAGGCTCGCTGCCCAACGCCTCGGGCGGCTACACGCCGGTTCAGGGTCTCGATGCCGCGATGCTGCCCTACATGTCTTTTTGGCCCCAGCCCAATGGCGCGGAGTTGCTGGCCAGCGGCTTGCCCAGCGGTACGGCGCTGGCGTATAACAACCCGCGCCAGGCTGTGCGAGAGGATTTCGGAACCCTGCGCGTCGACTCGCCGATCAGCGCCCGGGACCTGCTTTCGGCGGTTTACACATTCGACGACGGCCACAGCCTGACGCCCCTGGCCGATCCTTTGTTCGGCTCAGATCTGGCGTTGCGCAGCCAGGTGGCCAGCTTCCAGGAGTCGCACGTTTTCACTTCTCAACTGCTCAACGTGCTGCGCGCCGGATTCTCTCGGGCGGCTTTCCGGTACGAGCCGTCTTCTTTCGCCGCGTTTCCCCCCAGCCTTTCTTTTGTGGCTGGCCGGGGGCCGGGGGGAATCGTTATCGGAGGCGGCTTAAGCACGACGGGAGCGTCAGCCATCACGTCGGCGGGGCCCAACAACGCCGCCCAAGCCTGGAATTGCAGAAACCTCTGGACCTACTCCGATGAGTTGGAGGTTACCAGAGGAATTCACCAGCTCAGCTTCGGCGCCTGGTTCCAGCCCCTCGAGGACAATGAAGATACGGCTTCCCGTCAACTGGGCCAAGCGAGCTTCGCCAGCTTGCAGAGTTTCCTCCAGGGCAACGTGAGCAGCTTCCAGGCGGTACCCGACCCGACGGAATTGGGTTGGCGGAGCTTGCTCGGCGCCTGGTACGTCCAGGACACCATTCCGGTGCGGCCGAATCTCACGCTCCGGGCGGGCCTGCGGCACGAATTCACCAGCGGCTGGAACGAAGTGGCCGGCCGGGCCGCCAACTATCTGGTCGCGAGCGACGGCGTTCTTGAGACGAATCCACGCGTGGCGGATTCGGCCTTTACAGAGAACAACGCCCAGCGCTTGTTCGAGCCCAGGCTGGCGCTGGCCTGGGATCCGTTCGGGCGGGGGACCACCTCCCTCCGCCTGGGGTTCGGCACCCACCATTCGCTGCTTGACGACCTCAGCTATCTCCTCAACGCCCTCCCACCTTTTAATGGCTCGATTTCCTTTTCCAGCGTCTCCCTCGCGTCCTTTCTGCCCATCTCGCCCGGGGTGCCGCCGCCGCCCGCATGCGGCGCGGGTGTGCCCAGACCGTGCAGTGTTTATGCGCCCCAGGGAGTGCAAGCCAACGCCAAAACGCCAACGGTCGAGGAGTGGAGCATCTCCCTTGAACAGCAACTCAGCCCTAACACCATGCTGCGCCTGGCCTACGCTGGTTCGGTGGGGTATCACGACCTGTTAAGCATCGATCCCAACACCATCCCCGCTCGGCTCTGTGCCAGTGAGAGTGGTTGCCCGGCCGGCGGAATCGCGGGCGCCAAAAGCTTTGTGGCGCAGGGAATGGAGTATATCCCGGTTGGGACTCGGCCTAATCCGGACTTGTCCTCGGGTTTCTTCTGGTACACCGAGGGCAACAGCAATTACAACGCCTTGCAGTTCGAGCTCCTTCGCCGGCTGGCGCAAGGCCTGCAATTCCGCGCTAATTACACCTGGGCCAAGGGCCTCGATATAAACTCCGCCTTAACCGGCGCCCAGGCGAATAACCAGGCACAAATGGTGTTGGACCGCAACGATCTCGGCAGGGACTGGGGCCGCTCGGCGTTGACCGTCGCCAGCCAGGCGAGTATCTCAGCCCATTACGAATTCCCCGTTGGCCGCTCTCAACATTGGCTGTCGAGAGCCGGTGGTTTCGTGAACGCCCTGATCGGCGGCTGGCAAGCTAACGGGATTGCAACGCTGCTCAGTGGCTTCCCATTTACTCCGCAGGTCGGCTCGAATGTCTCCGGAGATGGCGATACCAGAAATCCCGACAGGCCGTCGCTGGATCCCGCCTTTAACGGACCGGTTCTGCTCGAGAAGCCAAGCCAGTGGTTTAATCCTGCTGCCTTCATTTTGCCCACGCCAGGGACCTACGGGGACCTGGGCAGAGGGGCGCTCACGGGCCCGGGCTTGGCCGACCTCGATGTGGCCCTCGCCAAAGACACTGCCCTCTCCGATCGGATGAAGCTCCAATTCAGGGCGGAATTCTTCAACGCCCTGAATCGCTCCAACTTCACCACACCCAATCCCATCGCGTTCGCGAACGGCTCGGTCAGTTCGTCGGCGGGACTCATCACCGCCACCGCCACAACCTCGAGGCAGATTCAATTTGGGCTGAAGCTGCTGTTCTAGCCGGGATTTCTCGCCGCGGTTGGCAGGGCGGGGCTGAACAAGCTGCGGAAAAGGTCTCGTAGCACTGGGTAGCGGCGGGTTTATCCCGCCAGTTCCCCTTTGATTTCAACGCGCGATGGCGGGGTAAACCCGCCGCTACAGCCTTTTTCGGCGACCTGTGAAGCCTCGCCCGTCCAACCGCGGACTGACCTTCTCGCTGGTCGGCGAATCAAGGGACACCTATCCACAGGCCGATTCATCGACCCTCCGAGTTTTTCGGGTGGGAAGCAGTATTACATTAGCCCTGTTGAGGCGTGGCGCTCCGGCGGCCTTGGTTTTTCCGTTAAGGGCATGAACGGCAGTCTCCACATTCTCGGAGACGTGAACCAGTTCCCGCTGGTTCGTTTCGCCGCCCGCCAGCGGCCGAATTCCTGCCAGTATCTGACCAACTCCCTGGCAGCAATCTTGTGAGCATCGGCGTGCTCCGGGGGCAATTCAGGAAGAGCCTTATGGGACATACACACCTCCCCTCGAATAGATCATTATACCCCATCCAAACCGGCCGATCACTCCGCGAGTTCGGGCCTCGCGACCTCAGGCGGCTGCTGTCTCTTGATGGAACGCGAGGTATTGCGCGGCCTGATCCTTACCCATGAACCGCTCGAGAATCTTGGCGTCTGTGCGGGTAAGATCCACCAGGATGAGCGCATCGAGCACGTTGCTGAACCTTGGGTCCACGTTGAAGTCCAAAACCCTCGCGCCCAGTTTTAGATAGTGCTTCAGGAGGATGGGAACGCCCGCGCAGTTCGATTCGATGTCGGAGATTATAGCGGAGAGTTCGTCGAGGTCGTTCCCAATCAATGCCACGGTCTGCTGCGCGAGGTCGCCCTTTTGGGAAGGACGAAACGGCATTTTGGGCTTTACGGCGCCTGAGAGGTTGGTGAGGCCATGATAGGATCGCAGGAACGAAACCATGAGGTGTTGAGAGAGCGGCTGGTACCGATTGCTGATGCTCACGGCGCCGAAGAGGACTCGGTAGCGGGGATTCTTGAATACAAATCGGCCGATCGCCTTCCACAACAATGGCAGCGCTCCCAGATTGCGCTGATACTCCGGGCGGATGAAGGTTCTCCCCATCTCGAGCGCGCAGTCAATTTGTTGTTGGAAGCCTGAGGTGAAATTGAATAACGTGCTGGTGTAAAGGCCCCGCAAGCCCGCAGCAGGCAGAATTTCGTCGGTCGGACCGAGCCGGTAGGCGCCCACCAACTCGCCGGCGCTGCGATGCCATTCGAACAGGTGGATATAGGTGGAGTCGAATCCATCCAGATCGCGCGCATTCCCTGAGCCTTCACCCACGGCGCGGAACGAGACTTCCCTGAGTCTTCCGATCTCCTGCAAGGTTCGGGGGATTTGTCCCGCGCGCGCGTAATAGGCCACCAGATCGCCACTGCTCACGAGTCGCTGCGAGGGCGGCAGGCCTTCGATCTCCTCCCTCATCAGCCTGTCCGGGAGGGCGGCCGCGATCGGTTCCTGGGTCATTCTCGGCAGGCGGCCGGGGAGCAGAAGCTGCAGCGGTTTAGAGGGCGGCGCCTCGCGGTGTGCGAGTGCGTAGGTGCGATGATGGAGGTAGGCCATCATCTCCCGGTCTGCCCTGAAGGCAGCCAGTTTGTCGAACGGTATGGCGCTGCCAATCCGCAGCCCAATGGTTTTGTCGCGCTTGTTCAGAAACTCGGCCGGCAGCAACGCCGTGCGCAGGCGCGGGTGAACGAGCCCCAGGACTTGAAAAGCGAGTCCATTGGCTCCGCTGAAACACACCGGCAGAGCGCGCGCGCCGGTGGCGCGGATGATCCGTGCAATCGAATCGCTCCACTCCGGGTCGGTCACGCTGCGCGATGCGAAGTCGAGGTGCGAAACCTCGCCGGCAGGGAAGACCGCCAGCATGGCGCCCTTTTTCAGCCAATGCAGCGTTTCGCGCAAGGCCCGGATATTGGTATAGGTCGAGGACGGGCGCCCAAAAGGGTCCACCAGGATGAAAAGGTCGCGAAGCTCCGGGATATTTCCCAGGAGAAAGTTTGCCATCACCTTCACGTCGGGCCGCATCGAACGCAGGACGGCGGCCAGAATAATTCCCTCGATGGCTCCGAAAGGATGATTGGAGGTGACAACCACCGGACCGTCCTGCGGGACGTGAGCCAAGTCGCCGGGCGAAACCTCGTAATGGACTCGCAGCGCTTCGAGCAGCTTCTCGTGGAACTCGCGGCTGCCTGCGAGGTGCAGCGTCTGGCAATATAGCGCGTTGAGCTGCCGAAAAAGCAGCACCCTTTCCAGCGCGCCGCCCACCGCCGGCGACAACGGCTGGCGCAGCGGGTCCTCCCATTTGATGTTCAGTTTTAGCAGAGGCCTATTCTGGCTGTTCTGGGCTTGCATATCGGACCTCCCGTCCAGGGCGTCAGAGACAGTCTCTATTGAGCATTTACACCAGCCAGATGAAGGCTGTGTGAAGGAAGAAAGAAGTAACGGTGAACCTGGACGCGGACCTGCGGCCACTCCGCGATTCAACCCTTCGGAGTGAGGAAAATGACGCTAACCAGTAGCGCCCTCTGGTAGACACATCTAATATACTAGAGGAGGAGATTTGTGCCATCCCCAGGGCTTATAACCCGGCGCAGGGTTCTATGGCTGATTTCTGTCGCTCTCGGCCTGCCGATCTTGCTCACCGCCATCGCGGCCTACTATTTCTGGCGTCATTCACCCATCAATCGAGAATGGGTGGTGCGCACGCTCGAGAAGCACTACCAATGCGACGTCGCCTTGAAGAGCTTTAGCGCTTCGTTTTATCCCACCGTGAACCTGTCTGGCGAGGGACTGGTTCTAAGACGCCGCGAGCGGCCGGACCTGCCGCCCATAGCCACGGTCGAAAAGTTTTCGGCCAGCGGGCTTTGGCCCGAACTGCTGCGCCAACCCAGGCACTTTGGGCGCATACGCTTGGACGGTCTGGTCATAGTTGTTCCCCCTCGCTCCAAGCGATCTGAGACCAAAAAGCAAGAAAAGACTGCCGTCGCCGCGGCCTTTATCCTGGATGAGATCCTGGCGGACGATGCCACGCTGAGCATCCTCTCCTCCGACCCTGCCAAGCCCCCACACGAGTTTTTGATTCACAAACTCCGTATGCAGTCGGTCGGCGCCAACCAACCGATGTCCTTCCAGGTTGCCTTGACCAACCCCGTGCCGGTGGGGGAGATTCAGTCTCGGGGGAAATTCGGCCCGTGGAATACCGATGAACCGTCTCTGACCCCTGTCTCCGGAAGCTACACGTTTTCGAACGCGGACCTCTCCACGATTCACGGTCTGGGCGGGCGCTTGAGTTCGCGGGGTGCTTACGAAGGCGTGCTGGGCGAGATCCGGGTGCGAGGTGAAACCGATACACCCGATTTCGATCTCGGAATCAGCGGCAATAAGGTGCCTCTGAAAACTCAGTTCAGCGCCGTCGTCGATGGCGTGAGTGGCGATACCATCCTCGATCCGGTCAACGCTCAATTGCAGGGGTCGAAGATCGTGGCGCGCGGCCGCGTGACGAGCGTCCCGGAAGGGAAAGGACGATATATTCTTCTAGACGTGACCGTGGGGCCCGCCCGTCTCGAGGACTTGCTCCGCTTGGCCGTGAAATCCTCCACACCGTCGATCACCGGCGCCCTGAACGTGCAGACGAAATTCGATCTGCACCCCGGCGAGGAGACCGTCGTAAAACGCCTCAAGTTGGATGGAAGTTTTACCCTTCGATCCGCCCACTTTACCGATCCCGACACCGAGGCGAAGATCAACAGCCTCAGCCGCCATGGACAGGGCAAGCCCCGCGACCAGACCGTCCAGAATACGGTGTTTGACCTGCAAGGGCGTTTTGCGCTGGCCAAAAGTGAGGCGAACTTTTCCAGCCTCTCCTTTAGCCTCCCCGGCGCGGCGCTGCAACTTCAGGGTGGATTCGGACTCGCCACGCAGGCTCTCGATTTCCATGGAACACTTCGGCTGCAAGCGAAAGTCTCTCAACTCACCACGGGAATCAAGTCACTGCTCCTCAAGCCGGTCGATCGCTTGTTCGCACGCGACGGTGCGGGCACCGTGGTCCCGCTCGAGATCAACGGAACACGCGAACATCCGTCGTTTCACGTCGAGTTTGGCAAGGTGCTCAAGCGGCAGGATTGATTCCACAGATGAGATAGGGAAAAACCTAGAAACGCCATTCCCTTTTCCCTCAGGCTTAGACGTTAAACTAAGGCTCTTGGCTGTTAGAAGCCCGCAAAGCGGGCGCCGTCATTTAGCCCACGGCGCAGCCGTGGGAGAACGGTCGCCCACCAGAATCTGTTTAGCCCCTTTAGGGGCGACATCGTATTACCCGTAGGAATCCTGATGTCGCCCCGAACGGGGCTAGGCCGCTCCAAGGCTGCGTTCCATCCCCACGGCTTGCGCCGTGGGCTAAAGGACGGCGCCGCTGCCGCGGCTTCGGGGGGGACAAGTTGCTTAGTTTAACGTCTATAGGGGAGTTGGGTGAGGGGATCAGGCGGAAAGAAAGGTTTTCTCTAATTCCCGAATGACGTCCTCCGGCATCGGCGCCAGGACGCCGATGGCTCGGCAGTTGATTAACGCTTCAGCGGTGGCTTCGAGCACTTCCAGCCGATCGTAGGCCTCGAGGATGTGGGAGCCAATGACCAGCACGCCGTCATTCTCGAGAATGGCTGCGGGTTGGCTTGGCGACACCTGCCGGGCCAGCGACTCGTTATCTTGAAATTGCACGCCGTACTTCACTGTCCGGACTTGCCGCACCACAATATGACTTTCCGGGATGGTTCGCGTGTCCAGCGGGACGCCCGTGACACTGAACGCCGTGGCGTTGACGGGATACGCGTTGATGATGGCATGCACTCCGGGATTCTGGCGGTAGATCGCCTGGTGGTTGCCGCTGGCCTGGCTGGGCAGCTTGCCTGCCTCGGCCCCGCCGTTGCCCACCAGCACTATTTCTCGCGCCTCCAGCCTGCCGCGGTCCACCTGGAAGGGAGTAATCAGAAACGAGGATTCGTCCAAGCGGACGGAAAAACTACCCTGGGTGCTGGTGAATAATCGCTGGCGATAGGCGCGGCGCACGAACTCGCAAAGCTTCTGCCGCAACTCTTTTTCCAAGGTGCTGGGCGCCGTCCTTTCCAGTTCCGCCATGCTGCTCGAGCGGTGCGCGGCCAATTCGATCTCTGGGTCGCTAAGATAACGAACGCTTCCGATTTGCCGGGCTTTGATGATCGTCTTGCCCGTGAACTCCAGCGTCTCGAAGCGATGGAACGCGTCCTGGAGATTGTCTCCGGCCGTCACCACTCCATGGTTTTCGAGAATCGCGCAGGAGCGGCCCGGCCTGAACGCTGCGCCCACGTTCCGCGCCAAAGCCTCGCTGCCGGGCAGTTCGTAAGGGGCGAACGCCACCTCGCCGCACACCGTGCGGGCCTTGTGGAACAAGCGCGTGTTCGGAACCTCGTGAACCAGGCTGAAGGCGACGAGAGCCACGGGATGGGCGTGCACGATGCCGCCTACGTCCGGCCTCGCCCGGTAGATGGCCAGATGGAGAGGAAGCTCTGAGGAGGGCGGATGAAGCCCTTCAATCCTCGCATCGGCGTGGACGCGCACGACGTCCTCGCGCCGCAAACTGCCCTTGTCCACGCGCGTCGGCGTGATCCAGATATCTCCGTTCTCGTCCCGCAGCGAGAGGTTGCCGCCCGAAGTGGTGGTCATCCGATATTCGTATATCCGCTCCATGGTCGCCAGGATTTCGTCGCGCGGATGGGCAAAGGAATAGGGTACGGTCATGAGTGGATGGAACCTCGAAATTCGAATTTCGATTTTCGATTTTCGATTTTCGGCTCTTACGCTGCGATGTTGTAAGGATTGAGGAACTCGAGCCCTGCTTGCCCTTCCAGTTCCGAGGCCGGCTTT
>Ga0187782_10001233_pt1 | contig 18402 bp, 16 predicted proteins | sample 0715_SJ02_MP15_2_FD_132454 | JGI IMG/M metagenome (GOLD analysis project Ga0187782, IMG submission 132454) | Tropical peat soil microbial communities from peatlands in Department of Meta, Colombia - 0715_SJ02_MP15_20_MG | ecosystem: Environmental > Terrestrial > Soil > Wetlands > Peat | place...
AGCCTGCGCGCCGAGGCCCCTGATGTCCACGCGGACGGCGCTCCTCCAGGCCGGGTTCGAGGTCGTCACGCTGTTTTCGCCTGAGCACGGGATTGGAGCAACCGCGCCGGACGGCTCGCCCGTAGCCGACACGACCGATCCTCTGACAGGGCTGCCCGTGCGCAGCCTGTACGGCGCCGATTTTCGGCCGACGCGTGAAGCGCTCGCCGGGGTCGAGGCGCTGATCTTTGACCTGCCTGACGTGGGGACCCGCTTCTACACCTACATTTGGACGCTGTCGTACGCGCTGGAGGCTTGCGCCGAGGCCAAGCTCCCCCTGTGGGTCCTCGACCGCCCGAACCCTTTGGGCGGAGACCTTGGAGCCGCCGAGGGGCCTCTGTTCGACGAATCCCTCCCCGGCGGACTCGTCGGGCGGTGGTCCATTCCAGTGCGTCACGGGTTGACCGTCGGCGAGCTCGCGATGCTCTGGAATTCCGAGCGCCGGATCAATGCGGACTTGGCCGTAGTAGCAATGGAGGGATGGAGCGGCCGCTCCAGCTGGCCGTCTCTCGGGTTGCCGTTCGTCCCGACCTCACCGGCGATGCCGTCGTACGACGGTGCGCTCCTATACCCGGGCACGGGGCTGCTCGAGGGGCTTTCCGTCAGCGAGGGGCGCGGCACGGTGGTGCCGTTTCGAGTTGTCGGCGCCCCGTGGCTGAACGGCGCTCGGTTGTCAGCGGCGTTCGATGCCTGCCATCTTCCCGGAGTGGCAGCGCGACCCGTGTCCTTCACGCCGTGCTCCGGCCGGTACGCGGGACAGTGCTGCACGGGCGTCATGCTCCACGTTACCGACGAGCACGCCTTCCGTCCGGTTGCAACCGGGCTGCGGCTCATCGCGCTCATTTGGATGCTGCATCCCGAGGAGTGCCGGTGGACGACGTATCCGACTGCCGCCAACGTGACGGGGGCCGGGCACTTTGACCGCCTTGTCGGGCGGCGTGACATCCGGCCCGTCCTGGAACATCATCCCGCCGATGTCACGACCCGAATTGCTGACTGGACAGATCCGCAGGGGTGGCCGTCTCGAGTTCACCCCCACGTGCTCTATCCGGTCGGTTCGACCTCGTGAATCTCGGAGGCACGGAGCGACCAATCCTTCTCGACAGCCGAACCGGACGCTTCCTCACCCCGGCGTGCGCACCGTCTGTGCGCCGGGTCGACGGCGGCTTGGTTCAGCCGAAGGCCGGCGTCATGGGAAAGGTTGCCCGAAGCGTTCGCGGTGGGCCACTTCGGACAGCGGCTTCCGCTGCTTCTTGCCGCGCCGACGCGGGCCCGCGGGATATCCAAACGGGAGAACCGCGAGCACGTCCAGGTCATCCGGGATGTCCAGGAGGGAGTTGACCTCGTTCAATCCGAGAAAGCCCACCCAGTTCGATCCGACTCCCGCCGACCAAGCGGTCAAGATCATCGATTGGATCGCGCGGCTCGCATCGGACACTGAGAACCGCGTCCTTTCAATGGCGACGACGACCGCTAGGGGCGCCTGCGCGACATACGGTCCGCTTCGCGCGAGCGCTCCCAGCCGGCGCAGCGTCTCGCGATCCTCGACGACGACGAAGTGCCATGGTTGACTATTCATGCTGCTGCCCGTAAGACGCCCGGCGTCGACGATCCGTCGGACGATGTCTGGCGGTACAGGCTTGGTTTGGTAAGCACGTACGGCCGCCACTGTTTGTACGGCCTCGAATACCTCCATGGCGCTCCTCCCCTCCCGAACTCGTGGACGCCGCCGCAATGCGTATGTGGAGCGAGTCTCGCCCGGGCCGGTCACTTGGCCGCGGATGGATACCTTACCCGCCCGGGTCTCTCGGCCTGGACCGTCAGCGGTAGTGCGCGAAGCGCGAGCTAGGCGCCGAAAGGCGTCCCGGCACGCAGGGCGTCCAGGGTCTTGCGGATCGCCTCGCGGTGCGCGGTGACTCGACTGCCAAACGCGCGGGTGAACTTGCTCGCATCCATGACGAACGGACGCTCAAACTGGTACAGGACTTCGACGCCTTCGCGAATCACGGGCGAAAGCAGGCCTGCCAGGATCATTACCGGCCGGCGGATGGTGCCGTACCGGAGCGGCGTGCCCTGTTCATCGAATACCAGCCCGATGAACTGCCGGCCGGTGAGGGGCTCGCCGGCTGGCAGATGCCAGATCTCACCCGACGACTCGTCCCGCTCGCCCAGCGTCACCAGTCCCCAGGCGACATCCGGCAGATAACTCACCGTGTGCGGCGCATCGAGCCTGCCCGGCCACCAGGCCTTCCCCCCGCGAAGCGCGGGCTGAACGACCAGGAGCATGGGCACGCTGATCGCCCGGGGGCCAAAGAAATCAGAGGCTCGTCCGATGGCCACCTTGACGGCGCCTGACCGGTGGGCATCCAAGAGCAGGTGTTCCAGTTGGGTGCGCAGGCGCCCTTTCCGGCCTCGCGCGTTACGAGGTGTCGTCTCGGTCATGGGTCCGGTTACGGGCCCGTACATGTAGAGGTTGTCCATGACCACGAGCTTTGCGCCCGCGGCGGCTGACGCCGCAATGATTGCGCGCGTGATCGGCACGAGATGCATCGACCACAGATGATAGGGCACATTTGCACAGTGGTAGACGACGGCCGCGTCCCTGCAAGCGTCCCGCAGGCTGTTGACATCGGAGGCGTCCGCCTGGAAATGTTCCACCCCCGGAGGGATCTCGGCTTGCCGCCTCCGGCTTATGGCGCGGACGTTTCTGCCTCGCGACACCAGTTCCCGCACGACCGCGTTTCCGGCGCCTCCCGAAGCCCCAACAACCACATGTAGTGTGCTCATCGCACGGCACGGTTACCGGGTCGGTGAGTTGTCATAGGCGTGCTCCGCGGCTCGACATGTTCTCGCAAGCCTCAACCTTCGCCCGCCGACGTCCCGGCCAGCCGCGCGAAGGACGGGCGAAGAGCAGGATAGAGCGCCCGATAGGCCTCGTAGAGCCCGTCATACCGGGCGCGGACATTCCGGCGGGGCTCCGTGCGGCTCGCCGCACGGAGGGTTGCCTCGCAGGCGTCCTCGACGGTCGGGAACAGACGCAGGCCGACAGTTGCGAGCAGGGCCGCGCCGTAGGCCGCTCCCTCGGTGATGTTCATCACGACGACCTCGACGCCGAGGACGTCCGCAAGGATCTGCCTCCACAACGAGCTCCCCGCGCCTCCGCCGCTCGCCCGGATCTGGGTGATCTCGACGCCCATGCCACGGATGATCTCGAAGGAGTCACGCAGCCCGAACGCGACTCCTTCCATGACCGCGCGCACGAGATGACCGCGTCCGTGCGCCAGGCTCAACCCCACGAATGCTCCGCGTGCCGTCGGGTCAGGATAGGGAGTGCGTTCCCCCGTCAGGTACGGGAGGAAGACGAGGCCGTCCGCGCCGGGAGGCACGGCGTCGGCCTCCGCGTCCAGCGCGTTGTATTCGACACCGGGTGCGACCGCCTGGCGCAGCCAGCGGAGCGCGCCACCTGCGGACAGCATCACACCCATCACGTGCCACCGGCCGGGCACGGCGTGACAGAAGGTGTGAGTGCGGAGTTCGGTATCGACCACCGGCGAGTCCAGCGAGGCGAACACAACGCCCGACGTGCCGATGGTCACTGAAACCGGGCCTGGGCGCGTGATGCCGGTCCCGACCGCTTGCGCGGCCTGATCCCCGCCTCCCGCGACGACGGGCACGCCACCGGGCAATCCGGTCTCGTCGGCGCCGGGTTGGCTCACCGCAGCGCTGAGAACGGGGGACTCGGTCGGACGCGGAATCCACGTCTCCGGGACGTCGAGGGCTCCCAGCACGTCGGCCGACCACGTCCGCGCGGTCACGTCGAAGAGCCCGGTGCCGGACGCGTCCGACACGTCCGTCGCGCGGGCGCCCGTCAGGCGGTACCGCACGTAGTCTTTCGGGAGAAGCACGCTCGCGATTCGGCCGTAGGTGTCGGGTTCATGGTTCCTCACCCACAGCAACTTGGGTGCGGTGAATCCCGGCAGCGCCGGGTTGAGCGTCGCCGCGATGAGTCGCTCGCGGCCGACTCGGCGGGTGATCTCCTCGCACTCCGCGGCGGTTCGCTGATCGTTCCACAGGATGGCGGGGCGCAGCACTCGACCGTCGCGATCGAGCAACGTCAGGCTGTGCATCTGTCCGGACAGTCCGACCGCGGCCACATCACGCTGGGTTGCGCCGGCCGCTGCGAGCGCTGCCCGGACGGCGACACCCGTGCCGCGCCACCAATCGTCCGGATGCTGCTCGGCCCATCCCGGCCTGGGCGTCTCGAGAGAATAGGCTCCGACGCCCTGCCCGCGCACGCGCCCGGCCTCGTCAACGGCGAGGGCGCGGGCCCCCGTGGTGCCCACGTCTACCCCCATCACCAACCGCGTCGCCACGCCGACCTCCCCCCACTCACGTGCCGCCGCAATGCGGCAGCTCCCGCAGCATGTCTCGCGCACGGTCACCGCCGGGACCGCTCTCGGGACGGTTTCGTTCCTCCTGCTTGTGGTTCGATCCGCGGTCCTGCGGCATCGAGCTACCCCTTCACCGCTCCGAGCGTCAGGCCGCGGACGACGTGGCGCTGCAGCGCCAGGGTCAGGATCACGGTCGGAATCATTACCAGCGTGGCCGCGGCGCTCATTTCATTGTACAGCGGGCCGACCTCGGTGTTGAACCCCGCGATGACGACCGGCAGCGTCTTCGAGTGCACGCCCGAGAGGATCAGCGCGAACAAGAACTCGTTCCACGACAGGAGGAACGCGAAGATCCCCGTCACAACCAGCCCGGGCGCGGCAAGCGGGAGGACCACGTCGCGAAACGCGCGGAACCGCGTGCATCCGTCCACGAATGCGGCCTCTTCGATATCGCGCGGGACCTCGTCGAAGAACCCGATCATGAGCCAGATCGTGAACGGAAGCGCGAACGAGACATACGCGAGGATCAGGCCCGTGTACGTGTCCAGCAGCCCGAGACGCAGCATCATGAGGAAGTAGGGGACGACAAGCGCGATGCGCGGGACCATCCGCGTCATCAGGATGAGGAACCTGACCGTGGCGGCGCCGCGGAACGCGAAGCGCGAAAAGCCGTACGCGGCGAGTGCGCCCAGCACCATTGCTCCGAGCGTCGTTCCGACGGCGACGATGAGGCTGTTGGCGAAGTACTGCAAGAACGGCACCTGGAACAGGACCTGCCGGTAGCTGTCGAACACCGGCGTCACGAACCACCGCGGCGGCCGGATGTAGAGCTGCAGCTCGGTCTTCACCGATGCCGACAGCATCCAGAACAGAGGGACCAGCGTCTACGCGAGCACGACGAAGGCGAGCACGGGCGGCCCGGCCGCGCGAAGGCGCCGTTTCACGTGGCGCTCTCCCGGGCCAGCAGCCGCAGCAGCACCAGCGACATCCCGGCCACGAGGACGAGGGTGAGCGTCGACAGGGCGCTCGCGAGCCCGACGCGTCCAAATCCGAAGATGCGGTAGTTGAGCATCTGGATCGTCTCCGTCGCGGTGCCCGGACCGCCGGATGTGAGCACGTAGAATATGTCGAACTCGCGGAAGGCGTCCATAGCGCGGATCAGGACGGCGACAACCATGATGTACCGCAATAGCGGGAGTGTGATATGCCAGAACATTTGCCACGGGCTGGCGCCGTCGACCATCGCCGCCTCGAAGAACTCGGGAGGCTGGCTCACGATACCCGCGTGGAGGACCAGGAACATGAACGGGATGGTGCGCCACGCGTCCAGCAGGACGAGCGCCACCATCGCCAGTCCCGGATCGCTCAGCCACGGCGGGCCCTCCATCCCGATCCGGCGCAGGTAGTAGTTGACGATGCCGAGATCCGGGTGGAACATCAGCCGCCACATGGTTCCCGATACGACCGGAGTGATGAACAATGGCAGGAGGATCACGGGGCGCACGAGATCGAAGATGCGCGCCCGCTGGGCGAACACGACGGCCAGCAGCAGCCCCGCGATGAGCTCGAGGCTCACGGCCCCGGCCATGAAGGTCGCAGAGACGATCGTGTCGTGTACGAGCTGCGGGTCGCGCGCCAGCGCCAGGTAGTTCTGCAACCAGACGAGGTGAGTCTCCGACGGACGAACGAGCCACCACGAGTACAGGCTGATCACCACCGCGTACGCGAGCGGGAACAGATCGATCAGGAGCAAGAACACGATGCCCGGGGTGAGCCATGGGAGTCCGCCCCGGGCGAGACTTCGCATCCGCCTCTACGTCTCCATGATCCGGTCGATGTTCCCCTCGAGCTCCCAGAGCCCGTCCGCCAGGGGGGCACGCCCGTGGTGATCTTGGCCGCGGCGTGGCGGAGCGCCTCCCCGATGTCGGGCCATCGGGGAACGCGGGCCCGCTCCCCGGCGATCTTCAGGTTCGCGAGCAGCGAGTTCGCTTTGTCCTCCCTCGGCCGGGTCGCACCAGTCTTCGCTAGTCTCATGCGTTGTCGTGCGCTTGCTTTCGCGACAATCATGACGGGGCCTGCCGCCCGTCGGCCCGGGGTGCGCTCGGCCATCTCCCTCGAACGATGGCCGGAGTCGCGATTGCTTCGCTCTCCGTCCCCCCGGTGCGCGCGAGATCACCGTGCAACACGAGGATGGCCGGAGCCTCTTTGGGGCGGCCAGGGTGAACAGGCCGAATCAGGCGGGGAACGCTGCATACCAAGCGAACAGGCGGATCGTGCCGTCGGTCCGCATGGCGGAGTGGGAGACCTCGTTGCGCACCCGGACGGAGTGTTCATAGAACTTCCACGGATGTTGTATTAGACTTTTCCTAGAGATCGTGACCCGGCAGGTCTGATGGAACGAGAACGGATGGGGATGGTTTATATTCAGTCCGGCGAGAGCGCTTCGGATGTGGGGCTGTGCGGCCGCGATGGCCGCACTTGCCGTCATCCCGGCGCGGTCATCGAGAGCCGCCCCCGGCGTTGCCCACCTACAGGGACCGGCCGCGGGCACCTGGGTGTCGCGCACCGCCTGCTCTGGCCCCAGTTGTGAATCTTCGGGATCGTCCGGCACTTCGGAGAGGGGCAATGATCAGGGGGCCGGGACGGGTGGCGCGGGCGGCGGCGGCGACAACGGCCAGAGCAATGAAGCGGGCGAGGGTGGCAACGGCGGCGCGGGAGCAACAACTCCGGCGGTGCCGGCAACGGCGGGGCCGGCGGCAGCGATGGCTCGGCAGGCAACAACAACTGACGGGCAGCGGCGCAACCGCCAACTGTCTAGGCCAGATAAGGCAGGATCTGCCCGGCTGCGGGTGCTCCGTTCGGACGGCTGCTCCCCAGCGGCGTGCCGCGGGTCGGTACGCGGGTCTGGCGTGATCCGGCGGCGCGCGGTTCAGTCCGGGCCGAGACCGAGCTGCCGGGGATCCCGGGCATGCGGAAGCCCGTCGCCGTCGGAAGGCAGGTGCTTCGGCGGAGATCCGACTCGCTCGCCGACCATGCGGCGGCGGTGCTCGACGATCCGGTTCGCGACGTGGTCGACCGCGCTCAAGAGCAGCATCGCGGTATGAGACCGTTCCCGATAGTCGGCCGGTCCAAAGGCGTCGATGCGATTTTGCGCCTGCAGTTCCCGGGCTTGCTCGAACCCCTGTTCGGTGCCCTCTCCGTACACCGCGTACGCCTGCCCGCCGTATTGTTTGATGATGGAAAATACCGGGATGTCGCTCGGACCGTCCGCCACATAGATCATGTTCTCGATCGGAATGCGTCGATCTTCCGGCTTGATCTTGGCGTTCACGTCGATCGTGGGTTCCTTGTTGGTGCCCTTGTTGATCTCGAAGATCGCTCTCGTCTTTGTCGTGTTGTCGATCACATAGCCCAGCTCGACGATCTCCGAGGCGGTCGGCTCGGCATGGAATAGCGCCTGCTGCCCCTTGGGCTCCAGGTAGTCCGGCGGCGCGACCGTTTCGACGAACTCACAGCCCCACACGCCGTCGATGTATTCCGCGATCCTGCTGCCGAGGATCATCTGCCGGAGCCCGATGCTCACGATGTAGTGTTCCACGTCGATCTCGGCCTGACCGTACTCGGCGTTCCGCGCGACGTGATCCTTCACTGCCCTCAGGAACTCGGGCAGTCCCGCGTAGAATTCGAGCTCCGCGCCGAGCCGCCGCAGCAGCTTGTTGTTGAGGCCGGCGAACCTGCCGCTTCGGACGTAGGTCAGGATGTGGTTGAGATACAGGGTGTCCCGGGAGATCAACTCGAGGCCCTGCTTCCTGTAGAACTCGGGGAGCCCGTCTACCTCTTTCCAGAACTTCTCCTCGTCGACGCCGTAGTGGCGAAACAGCGGGGTCTCCATGTAACCGGGGATCAGCGTGTTGTCGAAATCCCAGATCAGCGCGATGATCGTTTGTCTGAACAGATTCTGGAACACGGTGCGCCTCCGTTTCGAGGGCCTGCGCACGACGTCGAATGCCCAAGTTTCCGCCAAATGCGGACATCGGGACGCCGACGTGCGACCCGAGAACACCGTCCTTGACTCTATTCTAGCGACGTTTCAAAGATCGGGGCAGGCCGATGGAGTGCCTCCTCCGGTGCGTCGATGTCGCCGGCGAAGCGGGCGGGTGGGGGCGGGTGAGCGGTGGGCGGTACCCCCGAAGCGCGGCGCCCGGTGGACCGGGGGCCATCGATGAAGGGCGGACTCGAGTGGGAGAGTGCAATCCGTACGTGTTCTCGGTCGAGAAGCCCTTGGTATAATACTGCAAAGAGAAAACCGGCAAGAAGCCGCATGATGGGCGGGTGGGCGCTCGTGCTCGTCCGGGCGGCCCCGAGGATGCGGGCGTGGGGCCGCCCGGCTGCCGTGGTGACGCGCCTCGCTCGTATCGGACGACCAACGGCGCCAGCGTGAGCAGCGACGAGCCCGCAGTCCTGAGCAGCATCACGGAGGGGGCGGAGCATGGACCTCAAGGATGTCGTTCGGGAGAAGTACGCCGAAGCCGCTCGGCGCGTGCAGCCCGGCGGCACCGCGGACTGTTGCGACAAGGATGCGCGCTCGGGCGCCGCGCCGTGCGCGTGCGATCCAATCACGTCGAACCTGTACGCCGCAGCGGACCTCGCGGGATTGCCCGTGGAAGCCGTGCAGGCTTCGCTCGGGTGCGGGAACCCCACGGCGCTCGCGCAATTGGTGCCCGGTGAGATCGTGCTCGATCTCGGGTCGGGCGGCGGGATCGATGTCCTGCTGTCGGCGAAGCGCGTCGGTCCCACCGGGAAGGCGTACGGACTCGACATGACCGATGAGATGCTCGCGCTGGCGGAGGAAAACCGGCGCCGGGCTGGCGTGGACAACGTCGAATTCCTCAAGGGAGAGATCGAGCACGTTCCGCTCCCCGACCGGTCGGTCGACGTCATCATCTCCAACTGCGTCATCAACCTGTCCGCCGACAAGGATCGGGTCTTCGCCGAAGCTTTTCGAGTGCTCCGGCCCGGCGGGCGCCTGGCGGTTTCGGACGTGGTGGTGCGCGGCGACGTCCCGCCGGAGATCCGGCGGAGCATGGAACTCTGGGTGGGGTGCGTGGCGGGTGCGCTGGAGGAGCGCGATTATGTCGCCAGGCTCAGGCGTGCGGGATTCCAGGAGATCAGCGTCGAGCCGACGCGAGTCTACGATATCGAAGATGCCCGAGCGTTCCTGGCCGGCTGTGGGATCGATGTGGAGAGGGTCGCTCCACTGGTCCGCGACAGGTTCATGAGCGCGTTCGTGCGCGCGAGGAAACCCGAAGCCGCTTGATCGAATGCATGGGACACGGGCGGAGCCTCACGGTCGTCCCGTGCCGCGTCATGCCGCATACCGGGGCGGGCAGCCCGCCCCGAGAATACCGTGAGACATGACGCTGTCGCTGTGGGGTTTCGCCGCCTACGTACTGTTGTATCTCGCGGTTGTCACCGGCACGGCGATGTCGTCGCCGTGGCTGCGGCGGCGCCTGCCGATGGCCGCGCGCAGCAGCGGGACGCACACGATTCTCTCCCTCGCGGGGTTGGTCGCGTCCGCCGTCCACACGCTCAAGGACGTCGCGGCCCCGCAGGGCTCCCAGTTCCAGGTGTTGCTGTTCCTGGCGCCACATGGGGCCGTCGGGCTGGGCCTGGGCCTCGGAGTCGCGGCGCTCTACGGCCTCGCGGCGGCCACCGTGGTGGTGTACCTCCGGCCCGCACTCGCCGCGCCGTTGTGGCGCGGCGTCCACGCGCTGGCCTACCCTGCATTCGCCGTCGCCGCGTGGCACAGCCTTGCGATCGGCGCGAACGCGTGGCTCCCGGCCGTGCGCCAGATGTACGCCGTCACGGCAGCGAGCGCGGCCGGGCTCGGGACGGTGCGGCTCGCCGAGCTGCTCGCGTCGGCCGGCAGCAGGCGGAGGCCCCGCCGCGCGACCGCTGACCCCGGCCGGGCAGGAGTCCGTTCGGAGCGTTGAGAAGTTCCGCGCGATGGCTCGTGTCAGGGGGGAAGCGGTCGCATGCCGTCCGTCCCGTTCGGGGCCCGGGGACGCGGCGGTGTGGATCGATCGCGAGGCCGCCTATATCTTGATCGCCCCGACGCTGCTCGGCATCCTGATCGTGGACCTCTACCCGCTCTTCTTCAATACGGTGATCAGCCTCGAGCAATGGAAGATCAGCACCGCGCACCCCGCGTTCATCGGCCTCACGAACTACGCGGCCGTGTTGCATGACCGCGAGGCGCTCCACTCGCTGTGGGTCTCGGTTGTCTTCACGCTCGCGTCCGTCGCCGGCTCGTACGTGATCGGGCTCGGCCTCGCGCTGCTGCTGAGCCGGCCGATGTGGGGCCGCGGCGTGCTGCGCGCGGTGTTCATCGTGCCGTGGGCGATGCCGGCGTTCGTCGCTGCGCTCGTGTGGGGGTGGATGTACAACGACCAGTTCGGCATCCTGACCGCCCTCGCGCACGACGTCGGCATCCGGCATCCGCCGATCTTCCTGAGCGCCCAGTATGCGCTCGCGTCGCTCATCGCCGTGATGATCTGGAAGAGCTTCCCATTCCAGTTCGTCGTGCTGCTCGCCGGGCTGTCGGCGATCGACGACGAGATCCAGCGCGCCGCGGAGGTGGACGGGGCCACGGCGTGGCAGCGGTTCTGGCTGGTGACGTTTCCCCTGCTCCGTTCCATTTCGATGATCGCGGTGCTCCTCGCGGCGATCAACGCGTTCCAGTATTTCCCGATCCCGTGGATCCTGACCCAGGGCGGGCCGGCGAACGCGACCAACGTGGTCCCGATCGCCGTCTACAACACCGCGTTCCTCGGCGGTGATTTCGGGATGGCCGCCGCGATCGCGACGCTGATGTTTGTGTTCGTGCTGGTCATGGGAGCCGCGTACCTGTGGCAGTACGTACGCGAGGTGCAGTCCCTTGGTTAGCGGGCGCGCACGCCGCCGAGCCGCAGACACCGCGGCGTTCGTCGGCGTCATCGGGCTTGCCGCGCTGGCTCTGTTCCCGTTCTACTGGATGCTGCGCACCGCGTTCACGCCGCAGGCGGGCGCGTTCTCGCTCCATCCGACGGTGTGGCCCGGGACCGTGACGTGGCTCAATTTCGTGCGCGTCCTGACGTCCCCGACGATCCCGTTCGTGCTGTACTTCAAGAACAGCCTGATCGTCTCGGCGTCGACGACCGCGCTCGTGATCATTGCCGGCTCGTGGGGCGCGTACGCGCTCGCGCGCATGGACTTTCGGGGGAAGAACGTCTTCGCCGTGACGCTGCTCCTGATCCAGATGTTCCCCCCTGTGGTGTTGCTGATCCCGCTCTTCCTCGTGATGGCGCGCCTCCACCTGGTCGACACCTACCTCGGCCTGGTGCTGGCGCTCGTCACCCTCAACCTGCCGTTCGTGACCTGGCTCCTGCGCGGCTATTTCCTGGGGCTTCCCAAGGAACTGGAAGACGCCGCCCGTATCGACGGGTGCGGGCGCTTCGGCGTGCTATTTCGGATCGCCTTGCCGCTGGCCGCGCCGGGCGTCGCCGCGGTCGCGACCCTGTCCATGGTGAATTCGTGGAACGACTTCCTGTTTGCGTTCGTGCTGATCAACAACGACGCGCGGAAGGTGCTGGCGACCGGGCTCGCGGCGTACGGACAGGCGAACAACGACTACACGGCGCTGTTCGCGATGGCGACGCTCACGACCGTGCCGATCGTGGCGCTCTTTGTACTGTTCCAGCGGTACCTGGTGGGCGGTCTCGCCGCCGGCTCCGTGAAGGCATAGACGGGAGGACGCGGCAGCGCGCAATCGGGCGTGTACCTGATCGTGGCGGGCGCATGGAGACTCTATGATAGGGGGAGGCGATCTTTGGGATCGCGTGATTTCGGTACGAAGCCGGAGTCGGCTCGATGACGCGCACGTCATCCATGCTGTGGGAGGAGGCGGACAGGATGGCGGTGAGAAGGTCTCGGCGGGCATTTGTCAAGGATGCTATCGCGTTAGGATTCATGCCGGCGGTCGCGGGGCTCGCCGGGACGGTTGGGTCCGGCCGGGCAGAGGCGGCGGCACCGTCGCACATCAGCTTCTGGAGCCGCGAGAACTTCAACAACGGGGCGCGTGAGCCGCTGCTCAAGGATCACGCCGCGGCCTTCGACAGGGCGCACGGGACCACGACCGACGTACAGTTCATGGTGTTCCAGGAGTCGATCGCGAAGATGCTCGCGGCGATCACCGCGGGGAATCCCCCGGAACTCGGCGAGCAGGGGCCGGACGTCGGCACGCAGTTCGCGGCTTCGGGAGCGCTGATGGATCTCACGGCGGTCGCACGCGAGCTCGGCGGCACGTTCCTGCCGCTCCAGCGAGACGCGTACGTGACGTACCAGGGAAAGGTCTACGCCATCCCGTGGTACAACGAGACGCGGGTCCTCTTTTATCACAGAGACCTCCTCGACCGGGCCGGCGTCCGGCCGCCGACGACATGGGCGGAATGGATCGCCGCCGCGCAGAAGCTGACCACCGGCGACCAGTACGGGTGCGGCATCGCGGTGGAGGGTACCTGGCCGGGGCAGATGTGGATCCCGCTCGGCATCTCGAACGGCGGCCGCGTGATCGACAAGACCGGCAAGATCGTCTCGGACAGCCCGGCGATGCGCGAGGGGCTGCAGTTCGTCACGGACCTCTACCTGAAGTACAAGGTGGCACCGCCGGCGACGCCGACCTACAAGAACAACGACGTGGTGCAGCTGTTCCTGCTGAAGAAGATCGCGATGTTCTGGTACAACGGCGACCTACTCCAGACGATCGAGCAGCAGGCCCCGACGCTGCTGCAGACGGTCGGCGCAACCATCACGCCGGTCAACCACGCGGGCCAGACGAGCCGCTCGTTCCTCGGCGGTTTCGATCTGTTCGTCTTCCAGAAGTCGGCGAACCCGCAGGGCGGCCTCCAGCTCCTCAGGTGGATGTACGACCCGGCGTGGTACACGCAGTACGTCGTCACGACGGCGGCCTCCGCGCTGCCAGTTGTCAAGGCGACGGCGAACACGTCGTTCTTCCAGCAGAACGACGCTCGGAAGGCGCTGGTGACGCAGCTCGCGACCGCAGTCCGCTACGGCGGCCCCGACTGGGGCAACACGCCGTGGACGGGCGAAGCCGAGGGCAAGCTCCTGTTCAGCCAGCCGATGGTGGACGTGATCAACGGCAAGCGCTCCGTGGATCAGGCGATCACGGACATGACGGCGGCGCTGAAGGCACTCGCCAAGCAGTGACGCGGTGCCGCGCCGCCGGGCGGTGTGCCCCGGCGGCGCGGCTACCGTCCGGCATGTCGGTCAGGGCACGCGCGCGGCCCGCTTTGCGTAGTGGTCGCGGAGGACGCCAAAGGCGAGCTTTTTCGTCGTCTTGTCCTCCGCGATCAGGCCCTTGCGGTTGAAGCCGCGCTGGTAGCGTGTCTGCCGGCGTTCAGACCGGTAGTCGTACAGGATCCACGGACACACGCCCCGCACGTAGGCAGCCCGGTCCAGGATCTGGAGCTGCCGGCGGTAGACCTCGGCCTGGCACTCCTCCGTGAACAGCTCGTCCGCACCACCGTGGAACCCCGCGAGCGCGTCGGCGCCCATTTCCGTGACGACGACGGGCCGGTCCGGTCGCGAGTTGGCCAGCAGGCGCTCGAGGCCGGCGAAGTCGCGCTCGTACCAGCCGAAGTACTCGTTGAGCCCCAGGATGTCGAGCCGCGCGGCCAGGCGGTCCTCGATACGAAACGCCTCGCGGTTGATGAGGCACGCCGCCCCCACGAGCCGCGCGGGATCGGCCGCGCGTGCCGCGGCGGCGAGCCGAGACATGAACGCGTAGCGGGCATCCGTGTCCGCGTTCTCGTTGCCGACGCCCCAGACCACGACCGACACCCGGTTGCGGTCACGCGCGATCAGCTCGAGGAGCTGGTTCTCGGCGTCCGCGTAGGTGTCAGGGTTCGCGAAGTCGATCGCCCAGTAGACGGGGATCTCTGCCCAGAGCAGGCACCCGTGCTCGTCGGCGAGCTCCGCGACCCGCTCGTGATGCGGGTAGTGGACCAAGCGGAGGAAGTTGCAGTGGAGCTCACGCGCATGCGCGAGCCGCCGGCGGATGTCGCCATCCGACGTGACCTTGCCGAGCGCGACGTCGTCCTCGTGCACGCAGATGCCGCGCAGGTACAGCGGCTCGCCGTTCAACAGGATGTCCGTGCCGTCGACCCGGATCTCCCGGAACCCCACGCGGTCCAAGATCCGGTCCTGCCCGAACCGTGCCTCCACCTCGTAGAGCCGGGGCGTCTCGGGCGCCCATCGCGCCGGCGCCGCCTCCGCCGCCGCGGTCCCGCGCCCGTCGGTGACCGGCACGTCGAACGCCACACCGAGTCCTGGAATCGCGACGCGCGCCGTCCCGGAGACGGGGTCGGAGAGGACCACCTCGGCGGCGATGCCCCGCGGAGCGAGCGATACGTGGAACGCCCGGATGAAGACGCTCGGCAGGGGGACCAGGTCGATCTCGCGGTAGAGTCCGCCGTCGTTGAACCAGTCGAAGTGCCGCATCGGCACGCGGTCGGCTCGGCGCTCGTTGTTCACCTGGATCAGCAGGTGGTTCGTCCCGTTCCGCACGCGGGCCGTCAGTTCGACGAAGAACGGCGTCGACCCGCCCCGGTGTGATCCCAGGAACCGGCCGTTCAGGAACACGCGGGCCTCGTAGTTTGCCGCGCCGACGCGCAGCACGAGCCGGTCGGCGCGGGGCGCCCACTCGAAGTCACGAGCGTACCAGGCGGAGCCCTCGAAGAAGCGCCGGTCCGGTCTCGCGCAGGTCCAGCACGCGGGCACGTCCAGCGTCTCCGCGCCCTCCCCGTCGTAGTCCCGCGGGCGGTCCCACGTGCTTGGCGGCGCGGGCTCCAGCTCGAACCAGCGCTGGCGCAGTCCCTCGTCGAACAGGTCGGGCGTGAAGCGCCATCGGCCGGCCAGCGAAAGACGCCGGCGGCCGCCCATCGCCACCGCATCGCGCCACCCGATGCCCGGCCCGGCGAAGGCGTCCGCGTACGCCTCGTCGTGCAGGTGAGCAAAAGGGTCGCGAGGCCCGGTCATCCGTCGCCGCCCAGGCGGTAACCGATGCCGACCATGCGGCGGAATCGCCACGGCCGCCAGCCCGGCCAGCACAGGTCCGTGATCATCGCAATGGCGATCCAACGGAACCACGTGGAGAACGTGTTCGAGAGCCCCTGTGGCTCCTCGTACCCGCGGACCCAACCGTCCTGTCGCCTGATGCCGAGGCGCTCGTCCGGGAACCCGCCGTCGTCCGTCTGGAAGTCGAGCAGCGCCAGGAGCTTGCGGCGCAGCCACGCCTCGATCTCGAGGCGCCGGTGGTCGATCAGCATGTGGCCGTGAACCAGGAGGTCGACGAGGTCCACGTCGATGCACGCCGAGTCCACGTCGGTCGGGTGCGCGAGCGCGTAGTCCACGGCCTTGTCCTGGTAACGCAGCGGCCGGCCGGTCGCGTACCACAGGTGGTAGCAGTGCATCGACCCGGCCATCGCATGCAGGCCGGCGAGCGGGTCCGAGAGCTGGCCGACGCCCCAGAACCCCGTCGCCGGCTCCTGCAGGCGGTCATGCCACTCGAACAGGATCGTGAGCGCCCGGTCGATCGTCGCGGGCTCGGCCAAGCGGAAGCGGCGCATCAGGAGCAGGAAACTGCCGAGGTTCACGATGTTGTTGCCCTCTTGCCACGGATCGCGCAGATCCCGATCGGCGAGCCACGCCTTCAGCGTGACGGGGTCCAGCCATGGGCGGGCGAAATCGAGGAGCGGTACACGATCGGGGTCGAGGGCCTCGATCGCGCCGAGGCTGTAGTTCGTCACGTGGAAGTCGATGTATCGCCGTGTCTCGGCCGGGTCGGGTTTCTTGAAGATCTCGTCGTCCCGCATGCCGGGCACGCGGAAAACGCCGTCCGGCCGGCGGTGCGACTCGAGCCAGTCGATCAGCGCCGCGCGGGCGTCCGCACGGAGATCCGACGACCCGTCCAGCAGATGCCCGCACAGCACGCCGTTGTAGGTACCCGGCAGCAGGACGCCCGGCCAGCGCGCAGGATCGTGCGCCGCGCTGATGCGGAGGACGCCGCGCGGCTGTCCTGCAGCCTGCATCGTCTCGAGCCAGCCCAGCGTGCGCACGCGGGCATCCGCGACCCTGGCCCTGAGGCCCGATTCCGTCTCGATCGCCATCCTGTCTCCCCATCGGGGGTTCCCGTCGTGTCCGGTGCGTCCCTGCTCCGTGATCGACGAGGAGACCTCACGAAGCCGCCGAAGCAACGGCACGGCCCGCTCGGGCCGGCTGCGCCACAGCGTACCGGATCGCTGCGCTGTCCGAGGCGGCCCGGAGCGGGAGGGAGGGGGAGTCGAGGTGGCGCAAACTGAGGTGCGGGTGGATTTCAGCCGCCGCGAGGGTGCGCTCCGGCCGATCTGGCGCAGCATCGGGTACGATGAGATCAACTGGACGTACACGCCGCGGGGCCGGGCGCTCTACGATACGCTCGGCCGGGTCTTCGGCGGGCCCCTCGCGGTGCGGAATCACAACGCGTTCACGAGCGGCAACGGCTTGAGCGCACCGGCCTGGGGGTCGACCAACCTCTACCACGAGCTCCACGACGGACGAATGGCGCTGGACTGGCGCTGGGCCGACCAGATCTACGACGTGTTCGTCGAGCACGGCTGCGAGCCGATCGTCGAGCTTGGCTTCATGCCGCGGGATCTTTCGCGCGAGCCTTCCGCGGATGCGCGCTTCGGGGCCGGGCACGATGCGGGGCGCGAGCCGTATGAGGGCGGGGCGTGGAAGCACCCGCCAAAGGACTGCGGGCGCTGGCGCGAGCTGTGCCGGGCGTTCGTTGCGCATCTCGTCGACCGGTACGGCGGCGCGCGCGTTCTGCGGTGGCGGTTCGAAGTCTGGAACGAGCCCGACATCCCCAGCTACTGGAAGGGAACGGTCGAGGAATACTGCGCTCTGTACGACGCCGCGCGGGCGGGCGTGAAGGAGGCGCTGCCCCGCGCACAGGTCGGCGGCCCGGCGACGACGGCGCGCGGCACGGAGTTCCTGCGCCAGGTGCTCGCGCGGATCGACCGCCCGGAGTTTGCGTCGTTTCACACAAAGGGCGCGCACTATGCTCCCCGGCGCCATTACAATCCGTTTCTCGAGGTCCCCAAGGACTCGCCGTCTCTCGGCCGCATGCTGGACGACGTTCGGCGGAACGTCGCGGCGATCCGCGACCGGTTCCCCGATGTGCCGATTCTCGTCGACGAGTGCGATCCCGCCGTGGGAACGATCTATGGCGTGTTCGATAATCCGAACTTCATCGTCTGCAACACCACGTACTATCCCACGATGCTCTGCGCGCTCGCCGACGAGATGCTTCGCCTCGGCGAGGTCGAGCTGTTCACCACCTGGGCGTTCTACTTCGAGGGCAAGCGCTGGTTCGAGGGCAACCGCACGCTCGTGACCAACGAGAACGTGGAACTGCCGGTGCTCGACGGGTTCCGCATGCTTGAGCGGCTCGGTGACCACCGCGTCCACGCGCAGGCCGAGGGCGCCGGCGTCCTGGCCGGTGATCGGGCGGCGATCGTGTACCGTCACGTGGACGCGTGGTGGAAGGACGCGACCGTGCACATCGACCTGTGTTGCGAGAGCGCGGGCCGTGCGATGCGATTCTGGCGTCTCGGCAACAGCCACGCCCGGTGGCTCGAGCAGGGCTCGCCCCAGTCTCCCTCCGCGGCGCAGGTGGAGGAGTTGCGGGTCGCGTCCGGCCTCAAACTGGAGGGGATCGTGCCGACCGATGGCGGGCGCCTCGTCCACCGGCTCGAGCTGCCCCTGCATGACGCGGTGCTGTGCGAGGTCGTTCCGTGAACCTGGGCCTTGTCGGTTGCGGCGGGATGGGCCGGCGTCACCTTCACGGGATCGCCGAACTGCAGCGGGTGCAGGG
>Ga0187782_10001234_pt1 | contig 18401 bp, 13 predicted proteins | sample 0715_SJ02_MP15_2_FD_132454 | JGI IMG/M metagenome (GOLD analysis project Ga0187782, IMG submission 132454) | Tropical peat soil microbial communities from peatlands in Department of Meta, Colombia - 0715_SJ02_MP15_20_MG | ecosystem: Environmental > Terrestrial > Soil > Wetlands > Peat | place...
CCCCGCGCCTGCTCCGGCGACATATAGGCTACGGTGCCCATCACTGCGCCCGAACGGGTCAAGCTCTCGGCCACGCCCGGGGGGTTGGCCAGCTCAAGGGTCCCGAGTGTTTCCGCCTCCTGCCCGGCCTTTGGCGCCTGCTTCGCCAAGCCAAAGTCCAGGACCTTCGCGTGGCCACGCAGGGTCACGAAAATGTTGGCTGGCTTGATGTCCCGATGGATTATCCCCTTCGCGTGGGCCGCATCCAGCGCGTCGGCAACCTGGATGGCGAGGTCCAGCACCGCGTCCGTCTTCAGCCTTTTCCCTGCAAGACGGTCCTTCAGGGTCTGCCCCTCCATAAACTCCATGGCGATGAAGGGATGCCCCTCGTGCTTGCCGATCTCGTGAATGGTGCAGATGTTGGGATGGTTCAGAGCGGAGGCGGCCCGCGCCTCGCGGCGGAAACGCTCCAGCAGCTGCGGGCCTTGGGCCACGTCGTCTGGAAGGAACTTCAGCGCCACGAAGCGGCCCAACTCGATGTCCTCGGCTTTGTAGACGACACCCATTCCCCCGCCGCCGAGCTTCTCCAGGACACGATAGTGCGATACCGTCTGGCCGACCATGATGTGGGAACCCTGTACTTAGGATTCATCTTAGGCTGCCACTTGCGGGGGAGTCAACACACAACCCGAGCGGAAAGTTCATGCCGACCACGAGGTCGCCAAAGTGGGGGTCAGTCTGCGAGGTGGCCAATCGGGCGTCTGATCGCGGACTGGTCCTCCCTTGTCGGCTAGCGTTTACTAATGGCCAGAAGCACCGCACACCGAGGCCAGGGACTTTTACCGCGGCCTGCCAGTGCCGCCGCTACGCTTTCAGGCTGCGAAGGTAGGGGACGCTAGCCAGCGTCAAGTCCCAGTCCATTTCGACAAAGTAGTTTTTGACGCCGCCCGTCTTGGCAGCGGCAAAGAGCTTCTTCCAATCAATGGAACCTTGTCCAATGGGCACAATTTTCTTCTCCGTCGTTGACCAGTCATAGAGATGAAGCGAAATGAAGCGCCCAGGATATTTCGTTAGATAGCTGGCGGGGTCGTAGCCGAGTTGGATCACAAGAACTTGAAATTGCATTTTGACCAGCTCGGGATCCAGCCTCTTCATCAATTCGTCATAGATCAACACGCCTCCGATTTCTTTGAATTCGATGTTGTGGTTGTGATAACCAAGCTGAATGCCTGCCTGGCGCGTCCGTTCGCCGAGCTTATTCATTTCGCCGGCCGCTTGTGCCCAGTCGGCCAGGGTGGCGTCATTACGCCAAAGGGGAACGGTCGCGATGATCATTTGTTTCAGACCAAGCTCCTTGGCGAAGGCGATTCTGTCGTCCAGATTCTGCTGGAGTTCCGAGATCTGGAAGTGGCAACTCTCACATCCCAGCCCTGCATTGTTTATCGTGCTCTTGATTTCTGAGGCTTGCATTTTCGCCAACGGACCGAAGCCGTATTTCTCAAAGCCAGCCGGCGAGCACATTTCGATCATCTGATACCCCCCGGCTGCAATCTGGCGCAAAGTGCCTTCAAAGTCCTTTCCGATCGCAACACGAAGTGGAAAGGTTTGAAGCCCTAGTGGCAATCCTAGCGGGGTGGCTTCGAGTTTCATCGCCGTTGCGATCCCCAGGCCGCTAACGTAAAGGAATTCTCTTCGCGAAATGCTCTGCATGTCAGTTCTCCTCTTACAGGGATTGAGGCTCCCAGCCTTTCCGGTATTCGCGGGACAAGTACTTGTTCGCTTCGGGGACATTGGTGATCTTCCTGTTCTCGCTGTCGTACAGGAGTTTCCGGCCCGTGCGTAATGCGATGGCATACAAGTTGACTGCCTCAGTAATCGGGCCGGCATTCAGGAAGCTTCCTGGTGATTGCGGCCCGCCTCGGGTCGCCGCCATCCATAGGCGCAAGCCCGGCGAAACCTCGCCCGGTCCGGGTTGCCGCCGAGCAGGCGCGGCCGGGCGCCCCTGCATCCTTTTTTCGGGGATGAGTCGCGGATTCTCGAGGAAAAAGGCGGCGAATGCTTTCCCCTTGTCGCCGACGAACATCAAGCCTTCGGGCGGAAGCTCTTTGTTATCCTCTTCCAATTCCGGCGGCGTGGGGGGTCGCATACCACCGTCATACCAAGTCAACTCCATGGCCGCCCTATCCCCTTTCGCCGGATACTTGAAGCGGACAACGCTGGCCGTCGGAAAGGAGAAGTCATTTCTGGTCCTCCTCGGGACCACATCATTGAAATCACAGGTGTGACTCAGTCTCGGCTCGACGCTGGTCGGGGCTCCCAAGTCTAGCGCATTGAAGACGCTCCAGAGGCTGTAATGGCCCATATCCGCCATCGAGCCGCCTCCGAAGTCATACCACCCGCGAAAGACCATGTGCGTGTAATTGGGGTGATAGGGACGGGCGGCTTCCGGACCCAGCCACAAGTCCCAGTCGAACCCTTCCGGTACGGCGGGTGTGTCGGTCGGAATACTCGTGTACTGCGGCCAGACGGGGCGGTTCGTCCAGTTGTGGACTTCCCGGAGCGTGCCAAGGGAACCGTCCTTAATCCAGGCGAGAATTTGCTCCATCGATCCGTTGGCGTCCCAGGGCATAAAGTGCGTGGCAACGCCCTTTTCCCGGGCGGTGTCGATCACCAGCCGGGCTTCCTCCAGGCGATTGGCAATGGGCTTGTGCATGATCACATGCTTGCCCTTCTTCATGGCGGCGATGCTGATGACGCCGTGCAGATGGTCCGGCGTCATGATCTTGACCGCATCCAGGTCCTTTTCTTTGTCCAACAACTCGCGAAAGTCCGCGTAAGCAGAGCAGCCGGCGAATGTTCCGCCCGGCCGCTTCGCGGCATAGCAGGTCTCCACGATGTCTTTTGCGACCTCCCGTCCTCCCGGAATAACACCCTCCGTGTTCCAGTCCGGCTTCCCCAGCGCGCTGCGAATCTCCTTGAGAAGGGAATCCCTTCCCCAATCCCGATACCCGACGGCGTACTTCGAGGGGTCGCAAACCGAAACGATCTGTATCTCCGGCGCGGCCAGCAAGGGCAGCATCTCCCGCAGGCCCTGCGTGCCTGTGCCAATGTAAGCCAAAGTGATTTTGTCACTGGGCGCGACAACCCCAGATCCTCCCAAAACATAGCTTGGGACAATAGTGAACGCCGCCGATGCGGCGGCCGTTCCGAGAAAATCGCGGCGACTAATCCCCGAATTCATTTTTCCACCTCATGTGCCAAAGATTTAATCCCTTATCGCCAGTCAATGCTCACGTCCACGATCACCAGCGTGCCCCGGTTGTGCTTTCAAGAAGACCACTCCGTGCCCCGCCTCAGATATAGAAAGCCAAGTGCCGCGCTCTCGAACGGGAGAGTGGCATGCCCAAATGCGAGCCGGACCATAGAAGGATAAAAAGCAGAGCACGGATAAGTGCCACCACCTCAAAGCCTGATCCATCATAGCCAAGGCCGAGCACTGCCGCCTCCTATAAGACATCAGCGCTTGGTGTGTCAAGGAGAAAATGCAGGGAGTTGGGTCAAGCCGGAGCGTAAACCCGGAGGTATAATCCTATGCCTCGAAAGTTTGGTTGGCCGACCAACGACCCACCCTGGAGGCACAATGAAACTACTGGTTTTCTGTGGATTGCTTTTTCTCGTCCCGATCACTGCGTCCCTGCCAGGGCCGCCGCCTGCGACGCATCGATTGGTTCCGTCGCCCAAAACTGTGACTTGGGGTTATTTCGATCCTTCCACCCCGCCCGTGCTGCGGGTTCGCTCGGGAGACACCGTGGAGGTCGAAACGCTGCCCGCCGGTGGAAGTGCGGCATTAGAAGCGGCGGGCCTGCCTCGTGATCAGATGCAACCGGCGCTTTTGGAAGTTGAACGCGAGGTCAAGGATCGCGGAGAAGTACCCCACATTCTCAGCGGCCCTATTTGGATCGACGGCGCGGAACCAGGGGACACCCTAGAGGTGAAAATCCTCTCCATCGAGCCCGCTGTCCCATATGCGTGGAACAGCTTCACGCCGGGGAGGGGCTTCTTGCCGGACGACTTCCCGTACGCCCATTTCAAGTTGACTCCACTCGATCTGACCCGCAAAGTGGCGCGATTTTCGGATGGAATTGAGATTCCGCTTCGACCGTTCTTCGGCGTCATGGGAGTGGCTCCTCCGGCCGCCACTGGCCGCATCAGCAGCGGCCCACCCTGGATTCACGCCGGGAATATGGATAACAAGGACCTTGTGGCGGGAACGACTCTCTACTTGCCGGTCCACGTCAGCGGCGCCCTGTTTTCCGTGGGGGACGGGCACGTGGGCCAGGGAGACGGCGAAGTGTGTGTCACAGCCATGGAAACGGCCTTGCGGGGGACCCTGCAGTTTTCCGTGCGCAAGGACCTTCATCTGCGCTGGCCTCGCGCCGAAACTCCCACCCATTTCATCTCCATGGGTTTTAACGAAAACCTGGAGGAGGCCGCGCGCATCGCCCTCGAAGAGATGCTCGACTTCTTAGTGCAGGAGGAACATCTGAATCGCGATACGGCGTATATTCTCGCCAGCGATGCCGTGGATCTGCATATCACGCAGCTTGTGGATGGTAAGAAAGGAGTCCACGCCCTCTTGCCAAAGGCGATCTTCGTTCGCTAAGGGCGACCACCCCCGGGCTCGCGCCCGGTGGTGCTGCAAAAGACCGGCGGGCGCAGTGGGTGGTCCGTTTTGGCGATACGCCAAACGCCGTCTATACCACCTCGCTACCCTACGATCACAAATTGTGACCATCGCAACGAATGAATAGGAACGCCACCCCTACGTTCGCTTCATCGCCTGTTAAGGAGGACTATTGGATCTACTCAAGCAGTCAAGGGTACACGCCGAGCATGCGAACTGCGCCGTCTCCGCAGACGCCGATGAAGCTCCCGCATGTCAGGGGGAATGTCAGGAATGTCGTCAGTCATCGTCAGTCCTTTTTGTCCCGCTGGGCATGAGACCGACGCTAGCACTTCAGGAACGCAGAGTTAAGCAGCGTTGCAGAAGGGACACCGAGATTCCTCTGTAGATCGAGTCGGACCCTTGACCGATATGTCCGTGAAGCTGCCATTCCGTATGCTCCGCTGCCGAGACGGGGTGCGCGGGCAAATTCGATTTCTTCGTTCCCAACTGATAACATGGCTCCGTCAGAGGACCGTGAAACCTGAGTGGAACGGCAGGAGTGTCCATTCATGAACTTTCCACGCGGCATCTATGAGCGCGACGGCGTCATCTACATTCGCTTTGAAGACGATCGTGGGAAGATCGTTCGCGAAAGCACCCACCAGTCGTCTGTCAAAGTTGGGCAGGAAATCCTTACAAAGCGGAAGACGGAGGTGGCCGAGGGGATATTCTTTCCTGCGCGCCGGCACGGGAAGGTGATGTTCTCAGAACTTGCGAGTAAATGGTGGAAGGAAGACGGCCCATACACACGAAGTTGTTTCCGCTTTCTACGAAAGCGAATTGACCAAGAGTTCGGATCGCTCAAAGATATCAACACCTCTCCGAGTCTTTCAGAAAGCAGACCGTGGACCTGATCGCGAGCGTCTTAACCGCCCCGGCAGGTGACACACGCACTGACACAGCGCGTTTTAAGGGTATGGGAAGTGCTTCGCAAAAGAGGTGTAAGGGTAAAGAATCCAAGAGGTTACATGGTAGGCCCGTGGGGACTCGAACCCCAGACCTCTGCCGTGTCAAGGTCGCGCTCATCAACAACTTACGGGCATTCCGCATGTAAACAAAGCACTTAAGCAAATCACGTTTGCGGGAAATTTGCGGGAATTTCGCGGGTTCTGAAAGAATTCTGCGGGAATTGTGCGGGAGAAATTCAAGCGCGGCAGGGTTGGCTCGCTCGCACTTCCCAAAAGTGAACCATCGCATTTCCATCGCCCTCGTTTCCGCCACGTGACGGTGCCGACGTGCGAATGCTGACACAACTCTTAGGATTAGTCAAATTCCACCGTAAGACTTGTCCACAGTAAGACTCCGCTACCGGCACAACGGTTTAGGAAACTGGCTAAATTAGGGTATCTCGTTGACTTTGCGGCACGGTTGGCAACCCTAAGTCATTGAAAAACACGTTCAGTACGCCCAAGTTGTACCCGTTTTGTCCTCGAGGATTATTGCTTGAAAGATGGCCAGACTCCGGTAATGGCATTTAATGGGGCATTGCCGCCGTGGCCCGATCAGTGGGCCTTTTTACGGTCAAGGCATTGGGTCTCCCCATGGTCCTCTGGCCGAGTCTCGAAATCCTCTGCTTTCGAGACGGATGCCATACGATTCAGTCTGGATTTGGCGGATTCAAAAGCGAGTGGTGAGCCGCATCATAAAGCTGCGTGACGGGCCGATGGCGTTACCGGAGAAGAGTCCCCCAAAATCGATCACTTCCAGCGCGTTACTCAGGTTCTGGACGTCGGCCTGGAAGCGTACCAAGCGATTTTCGTGACGGTAGAGATCGATGCCTGCGGAAGCATTTTCGGTGAGGTAGGGACTGATGCGGTCGCGACTGAAATCGAGATGATTGATCACCGCTTGACCGTATTCCGTGGCGTAGAGTTGCGGCGACTCATCGGGTTCGAAGGGCAGTCCGCTGTTGTAATCGCTTCCCACGGCGACCCAAAAGCGCGGGGTGACTTGATAGCGGAAGCGGGCGCGCGCCGTGTTCCGCTGGTCCTGGGAGTCGGGCAAGTGTCCGGTGAGCTGCGTATTGATCAGGTTGCCGTTCGGCCCGACGGAAACGCCGCTCTCCGATCCTAGAAGAAGCCCTCCGACCACGGGCAGCCAGCAATCCCCTACGATGTAGGAGTAACTGGCGAAGCCGGAGAATCGCCACCAATGTGGGAGCTCGAGCTTGCCCTCGGCGCCGTACAGGATGGCCTTTCGGAAGGCGATGGGGAAGCTGATCGCGGTGTTCAGAATGGAATCGTCGTCGGCGTAATTGTTCACGTCGCGGCGGAAGTAGTTCGCATCCACCCGCAGTTTCCCCAAGAACGCCTTGGTTAGTCCCGCTTCATAATAATTCCCGTGCGAAGGCAGAACGTCCTGCCGGATCGAAATGGGATCGAAATCCAGTACGGCTGGAGAACTGGATAGGAGAATATTTTCGAAGGACGGCGTCTGGAAAACGCGGTCGTACGAGATATGCAGGTTCAGGCCGGCGGCCGGAAAATAACGCGAGGCGGCAAGGCGCGGACTCACGGCATTCTGGTTGACCAGCAACTGGTAGTGGTCCCAGCGGAGCCCGGCGTTGACCGTCCAATTGCCGAGGCGGATTAAATCCTGAACATAAGCCGCCTGTTCCAGGTCCGGGCGGGTAGCGGCAAAGGCGAACGTGCTGGCCGTGCCGGGGTCGAACAAGCCTAAGTTAATCGGGCACTGGGGGGCATTGGCGCCGAGCGGGCCGGAACAATCGGGAATCGCGTCGCTGAAGTTTTCATGCAGAAAGATGTTGTCGGATTCGACGCCTGCCTTCCATTCCTGCTTGCCGCGATGAATGCCGAGGCTGGCATTGAAGTAAATCTCCTTGAAGTCGTTGTGCTGGGTTACGTAGATAGGCCATGACTCAGGGTTCGAATAAAAATCGTTGTTGTTGTCGCGCGCCATGCCGCGCAGCCAGCCGATGGTGTTCGAAGAAAAGATGTGCTGGTAAGAGACGTTCCCCATGGTTTCAAAGTTGCCGCCGTTCTGCAGTTGCCCTCCGGGAATGTAAACGCAATCGCTGGGCTCCAGGCTGGCAGGGACGGTCGGACATCCGGCGGTATTGATCGCATTCGGCACCCAGACTCCGTTTTCCTGCACAAATTCGTTGGGGATTTCATAGCGCGCGAGTTCATGACGGGCGATCAGCGTGAGACGGTCTTTCGGCGTAAGCTCCCGTTCATAGCTGAGGGAAACGCTGCCGGTGGTGCCGCTGTTGGTGTAATTCTCGGACACCACCGGATTGAGGTAGTGGCCCGTCGTTTTGCCGGAGGCAGTCAGTCCAAGGGTATTGCCCTTCCATGTATATTCATCCTGGGTATTGATCCCCGCCGTATCAAAGCTGCCGCCGAAAGCGGTGAGTTCGCCGTGAAATCCCGGGTCTTCACTCTTGAGGGTATTGACCTCAACCACTCCGCCCATCTTTCTGCCGAATTCCGCGGGGATCCCGGCGGTGTAAATGGCGAGGGATTGGACGTCAGCGGCTTCGATCTCCGGGCCGAAGCTGGGCGAACGGTTGTCGGTAAGCGGAATGCCGTCCAGCACAAATTGCGTCTGATATTCCGAGCCGCGGGGGTGGAGAACTGCATTGCCTTCGTAAAGCCAGCCCGGTTCCGAATTCACCAGGTCCTGCATGGAGCGGCCGGGCAGCGCGGTCAAGCGGTCCTCGATCGTCTCCAAACCCATCACATTCACTGAACCCGCGCGATAGGGATCGACGAGCGTGCCCACGTTCAGCGTTTGGGAAACTGGAGCCACTTTCAACCGAATCGAACGGTCCAAGGGTAGAGCGGAGCGTATCTCCAACGACTCGGAAAGCACAGCAAAGGACAACGCCTGGATCCGCACTTGATAGATTCCATAAGGCAGTCGCTGGACATTCAGAATGCCACGATCGTCGGTAGCGAAGGTGTGACGATACTGGATGGACTCACTCGTGATCTCGACCGTGCTCTTCACGCCCGATCCAGAGGGATCGGTGACGGTCAAACGCAATACGCCGGTGTTGCTTTGCGCAAGGAGGGGAAAAGTCCATAGAAATACGGCAATTCGCGGTGCCTTTTTCATGTTTAGACTCTGCGACTACGCTGCAACTCTATTCATTCAAGACACGGCTTCATTCCTCTTGCATATATGGATCTTCTGTCCATTACGATCTTGTTCAGCCTTTTTCAAGGCCGTTCGCTTCAATCGGCATGACAGCGTAGTTCAGGGAAGGAAAGCTGAACAGATAACGGCCAAAATGAATATCATGATTCAAGAGGTATCATGGGGGACGGTCTAGCTAACGAGTTGTTGTATTCGGAAATCGAGGCCCGACAGGTGGCGGTGCAGCCCTCGGCCCTGGAGTGCGAGGTCATCCGCCTCTTCGATCAGTATCGCGAGCCGCTTCTTCGCTATACTCTGTCCTTCGGTTTACGCGTGCAAGATGGCGAGGAAGTTATCCAGGAGGTCTTTCTTGCGCTGTTCCGGCACCTGCGGAAAGGGAGATCGCGCCGCAACCTGCCCGGATGGGTATTTACCGTGGCCCACAACCTTGCCCTAAGGCAGCGCCAGACCAATCAGCGGTTTGAAGAACGACTTCGGCTCGACGATGAATCAGCTCGCAGTGTTTCCGACGATGCTTCAGACCCCGAGGCCCGGGTGCTGTTTAAGGAACGCGAGAAGCGACTGCTGGACGCCGTTCAGTCCCTTCCTCAGCAGGATCGGGCCTGCCTCCGGCTGCGCGCCGAAGGACTGCGGTATCGGGAGATCGCACGGGTCCTGGGAATTTCTCTCGGATCCGTCGCGAGTTCGCTCGCCCGCTCGCTGGCACGCCTGATGTGTCTTGATCAGAGGTTACAACATGGGAAATAAATCCTCTCACCTCGCGGATGAGGAATTGCTCCGTTGGATGGATGGGGAATTGCGCCGGCGGCGTGCTGGGATGGTTCGCGCCCACCTTGCCGCATGCTGGGATTGCCGCTCTCGGCTGGCGCAGATTGAGACCTCAATTCACGAGTTCATGCGCGTCCATCAATCGTCAACAAGCGAACTGCCTCCCAGCGCTGGCCCGCGCGCGCTGCTCCAGGCGAAACTCGCCGAACTCGCCTCAGGCGAAGATGCCGTCCCCGAGGACACGGAGCGCCGGGCGCCGAGGGCGTGGGCTGCGGCTGCCTGTTTGCTGGTGTTCATCGTGGGCCTTATCTTACTTCGCTTTCGTACGAGAGGGTTCAAGCCGGAGACGCATCCGAGTGCGTCTTCCTTGCCAAATCCCCGCCTGACGCCGGGCGCGACCACGACGGTGGACATCAGCTACCTCTGCTCGAAGCCTCACGATGAAGTCGTCCGTTCGGTGCCGATTGCCTTAGAGGAAGCCGTTCTGCGGGAATATGGCTTGCCGCCATCGCGAGAGCGGAACTTTGAGATCGACTTCCTGATATCTCCAGGACTAGGAGGCGCGGAGAACATCCGTAATCTCTGGCCCCAGCCTCGTTCCGGTACGTTGTGGAATTCCCTCGCGAAGGACCAGCTCGAGGACTATCTTCACCAATCGGTTTGCGCGGGGAGGGTCAGCCTCCAGACCGCGCAGAGGGACATCGCCGTCGATTGGGTTTCCGCCTACCAAAAGTATTTCCACACGAAGAGGCCGCTTGCTGCCGTTTCGCGGATGTCTCTCGCGAGCCCCAGAGCCTTTGCGGTATTCTTCCAATTCAGAGAGCCTTCTCAGCTGAAATGATATGTTGATAGCCCTGCACAGGGTCTCCGCTCTAATTCCGTCAGTCTTGACGGAACTTTCATGCCGCCTCCAGCCGAGTTAAGCTCATCTAAACTAGGAAACACGCGAGATCTGATCCAATGGGGTTTGAGGCTATGCGGTTGCTAGCCAAGCGAAGCATTAAAACCGCGCTGCAGATGCCAGCGCGCTCTCTAATCTCCGGTGCCGTTGTTCCTGTGATGCCATTGGCGATGCGCAAGCGAATGGTGCTGAAGCTCGGCAGCCGTGGTTTTCTGGCCAGATCCTTCCTGGTCGCGGAACTGCTCGCGGACCTCGCCCGCACGGATCCCGCCGAATATCATCGTTTTCTCTGGGAAAACCACGTGGGTGGCCCCGCACACGCGAAGACCTACGAAGTTTCGCACCGCTTCGGTGATGAAAAACTGCGCACCTCGCGACGCGAACTGTTTCAGTTCCTCTGCTCGCAGCTTGGGCGGCGCGGCATGGACCCCCAGAAAGAGGTCAAGTCCGTGTTCGACGTGGGCTGTTCTCTGGGTTACGTGCTGCGCTTTGTCGAGACAGATGTATTTCCAGCTGCTACATGCCTGCGCGGCATGGATGTGGACCGCTACGCCGTCGAGACGGGAAATACCTACTTGCGGCAAGCAGCTTCGAAGATTGAGCTCGTAGCCGGCGATGTGAGCGAACTGGACCAGATCATGGGGGAGCGCACGTACGATGTGGTTCTCTGTTGCGGTGTGCTGATGTACCTCGATGAGGATGCCGCGGCACGCGCCGTCAAGGCGATGTTAGATCACACTCGAGGCTTACTCGGGCTGATCAACTTGGCCGATCCGCGAGCTGACAACGCCCAGTTGACATGCTCGTACGTCCGTTCGGAAGACCTGGGCTTCGTCCATAACGTCGGTCTCATGGTTCGCCAGGCGGGCGGCCACGTGGTCTTTCGCAAATGGACCGGCCCTGGTGAAGCGGCTCGCTACACTCGTAACCCGCCGTTGTTTACGCTGGCCCGGCCTGGAACCGACCCGCGAGAACCGCAGGGTTTCGTTCTGCACTAGCCCCGAGGACCGGGTCGTGGATGAGACTTCCTGATTAGGGTCGAGATGTTATGGAGGAGCTGATACGATAGGAAATCATTATTGGGGCGGCAAGCGTTCGGCGGGGACGGCCCGAGGCGAGGATGGGTCAGACAGCGGCTGGCACAAGGATAAGCTCGCAGAATTTCTTCAAATCGATATTACCGCCGGAAACGATTGCGACGATCGGACCCCGGCCGGCGTTGCCCGTCAAGGCAGCCGCGAGCGGCAACGCGCCAGCGCTTTCGGAGATAATTCGGGCCTTCTCCGCCATCAGCCGCATCGCCCTTTTCGTTTCCTCCAGAGTGACGACGATGGAGCCATCCACCAAAGGTTTCATCCGCTGCCACATGCGCGGAAAGACGCTGGGGCCGCCCGCGCCGTCCACGAATGAAGACTTCCAATCTGCGAAGACCTGTGGTGATCCCATTTTGAACGAGAGCGCCACGGGAGCGGCAGTCTCCGGTTCGGCGCCCCAAACCATGACCTGCGGCTTGAGCGCCTTGAGGGCGCTGGCGACTCCCACGATGAGCCCGCCGCCGCCGATGCTGGCAATCACCGCGGCAGTGTCGGGGGCGTCTTCAAGAATCTCGAGTCCCATGGTCGCATGCCCGGCGATGAAGTTGTGATCGTCGAAGGGATGCACGAATGTCCCTTCGACGCCGGGAAACGAACGCTCCTCAAGCGTCTTCCAGGCGACATCGTAAGAAACCGGAACGAGTCTCGCGCCGAGCGCCTTCATGCGTTCAATCTTCGACGCCGGCGCCGTCTCAATCACCACGACCGTGCACGGCACCCCGCTGTTTTCGCGGCGTAGGCGACGCCTTGCCCTGCATTTCCGGCGCTGATCGTCCACACTCCGCGCGCACGCTCGGACTCGGGAAGCATGGCTACGGCATTGGCGGCGCCGCGCAGCTTATAGGCGTTGATCGGCTGGAGGTTTTCGAGCTTCAGCCGGATGTCGGGGTAGTCCGGCCCCAGTTGCAAACGGATGAGCGGCGTGCGCACAATGGTCCCGGCAATGCGCTCGCGCGCTTCGAGTATTTCCGCCAGCAATATGGGGCGGACTTCTTCCGGTGTGGTGAATGGCAAGCCCTTCAGCTCGTCGGTCATGACCCCTCGGTTTAAGGGACTCGATCCTGACACTGCCTGTGCCGGTTCGTGGCGATCGCGAACCCGCAAGCACCACAGCATCCCCTCCACTAAAACATATACTTCAACGAGAGCTGAATCAACCTCGGCGTGCCCCCAGTTTGGATAATTCGGGCAACGGAAACGGGGCTCTCGATATCGCTGGCTGGCGCATCTCGGGAAATCAAAACCCGATACGACGCACAGCTTCGCTGTACGCCAGCCACGAGAAAAGGGTTCCTGACACCCTTCATCACCTTAATCACACCCATTTCGCGCGATCGGATGCTCGCGAGGCAAACCAAAGCGCGATGTCCCTCATCGAACAGCAGGAGCTCATGGGCTCTGAACCGGTTCCTGGTTTGGCCTGCGTGGTGCATTGTTGCAACGAGCGCAAAGAGAGGGACAGCGAAGTTGGAACGGTCGAACTGAAAGCTGCGATGAGGAGACTTTGGCATGATGATCTCACCACGAACGCGCAACGCGTTGGTTTCGGTCTTTGCTTTGTCACTCGCCTTTGTGAATTTGGATGCGGCCCCTGCCGCTTCTGTAGAAAGCCAAGTCTTAGCCCGAGAGTTGCGGTCGGAACACATCGCACACAACAGAAGCGGCGTCGATCCGGTAAGAAGAATGCTGGTTTATCTCCCTGCCGGTTATGACCCATCTTCATCACGGCGTTACCCGGTGATCTATTTTCTTCCTAACCCTTTCGAGGAGAGCTATCGTTACGATTTCGATCACCGAGATGCGCAGGGACTGTTTGATCGCGCTATTGCCGACCGTGTGATCGAGGAATTTATCCTCGTCGCTGTTGACATGAATACACCGCTTGGAAGTTCGTGGTATGTGAACTCTTCGGTCACCGGCGACTGGGAAGACTTCATCGTTCAGGAACTGGTGCCTTACATCGACACGAATTTCAAGACCATCTCCAACAGGGATTCCCGAGGCATCGCCGGAGTATTCATCGGAGGATATGGAGCCATCCGCTTGGGCATGCGGCATCCTGCCGTTTTTGGCTCGGTGTATGCCATGCACCCGGTAGGGACGGGAACAGGCGTCGGCGTTAGCATGACGATACCCAAATGGGACATTTTAACGAAAGCCAAATCGATGGATGACGTAAAGAAAGACGGGGGAACACGCATCTTCACCACCATGTTTCAGGCTCATCTGCCTAATCCAGCCAAGCCGCCCCTGTTCATCGACCCGCCGGCGCGGCAGGAAAATGGCCGGTTGATCATCGATGCCAAACTAATGGATCGTTTCCGCAACAACTTTTATCTGGAAACGATGATTCCGCAATATGCCGATAACCTCAAATCTCTTCGAGGATTCAAGTTTGACTGGACGCGCAACGACGCGAATTTTGACCACGTGTATGCCAACCAGGCCTTTACCCGCAAGCTCAACGAATTCGGAGTCACTCACAGCGCGGAAGAATACACCGGACCGTTTGACGACTCGAATTGGGGCGGTGACGGCCGAATCTATACTGAAGTTCTGCCTTTCTTCCGCACACATCTGGTTCTTGCGGAGAAGGATGAGCACAGCCAGAGATAAGATTGATAGGCAACTGAGTGCATGTCATTCCCCTTGTCAGTTGACGAAAGCTGCCACTTCGCACAGGGTCAAGGTGAGGCTACTTTCAATTTGTCTTGGATTTGCTAGAGGGCCGGGCGACGGCATACATCTCCGCGGCGATCTCGTAGAAAAGCGCGTACTTGTCGTCGCCTTTCTGATACAAGTCGAAGTGTGTCCTCCCGGGAATAAACGTGAACTGTGCCTGCCCATGCAGGCGGTCCAGCAAGGATTGCAGCCGGTGCGCCGCGCTATCCAGGTAGAAGGTGTCGTCAGTCCCGACATAGAGGTGAATTTTGCCGTGGAGGTCGGGCGCGAGCGTGGTCCAATTCGTCTCAACGCGGTGTGCAATGTCGTAGTGCTCTCGCCAGTAGGCAACCACCTTCGGATCCACTGCCCCCGTGGCGCGGTTAAACATGGGGAGCGGCCGTCCGTCCGGGCCGCGTGGCGAGAAGACCCACTCGAACGATGCCAACTGCCCGCCGTAGTCGCCCAGCACCGCCTCCATGTGCGCCAACTGCTCCGCGGTTGCCAGCACCGCGCCGTGCATTCGGATCATCGGTTGTGCGGAGCCATCCGGCCGGCGATACACGTTGGCGTTTGCCGCGTAGAGGTCGACCGTGCTGAACGCGTGGAAGTCGCTCGGGTCCGGAGAGGTGGACCATGTGCCACCAAAGATCTTCGGGTAAGCCGTCTGCAGCCAGAGCGTTGCCCAGCCCCCGGAGGAGTGCCCTTGCAAGAAGCGTCCGGAAACTCGCCCGTCCATGCGGTAACGGCTTTCGAGGTGAGGAATGAGTTCCGTGGTGAGTGCGGCGCCCCAGGGGCCGTTGTTCACGCCGTCGGCGAACTCGTGAGTACCTGTAGGGCTACTCTCATCCAGGAGTACCCAAATCATCTCCGGCATTTCGCCGCTCTTCATGCGTTGGTAAAAGATCGGAGCATATCGGGCGCGCAATCCCGCCAAAGTGCCGCCGAAGCCGTGCGTGAAGTAGACGGTCGGGTAGCGTTCCCCGGCATGTGAACGATATCCCGGTGGCAACACCACCCAAGCCTTCATATGGGTTTCCCGGCCCCAAAACCTGGAGAGCACGGGGCTGCGGAAATCCAGAAGCTCCAGGGCAGAGACCACGTCCGGTAAGTTGCTGAGGGGATCGGGCGGTTCGGGCACAGTCCGGGTGAGCGTCAGTCTCGGCGGCGCTTCGCGTTCGGGGTCCCATGCGGAGAGCGCGACAACATCGCTTTCGAGATCGCCAGGCGAGCGGCCCGAATAGCTATAGGTATGGGCAACATCCAGAACCGCCTGCGCCTCGTAGTCTCCCGCAACCGCTCTTGACAGAGGTGACGGAAAGACGGCGTCATCTGCGTCGATCTCCACGGTCTCTCCAGGCGCCAGATTGGTAATTTCTCTGGCCGCGATGTAGGTCTTGGTGGGTTCCAGCATGCTCATGTCGACTGCCTCATCGCCGTGCCCAGGAGACACGAAGAGAAGCAATCGGCCGGATACCGGACCCTCGAGGAACTGCGGCCCCAGAGTGACGCGAAAGAACAGGTGCCCGGGAACAGATGTTTGTTGGCTCGCTGCCAGTGAGGCCAACACGCAGGCAAGACCCGCGGCGAGCGTTGAGCATTTTCTAAATCGTTTCATTTCCCCTGGTGAGCCGTCTTGAGATAAGCCTGCATTGCCTGAACGTACCCGTCCCGAGCAACGGCGGCGGCCCGCTGACGGTAGGTGTCAGCGTCTTGCGGCGCCCAGGTGGCCAGACCGTCGACATACCGGTTACACATGCAAAAAACCGCGGCAATCAGCACGGTGTCGTGTATCTCGAGGTCGGTTGCACCCTCCTGGCGCGCACGCTCGACGTCTTCTGCAGTCACGTTCTTTCCGCTTTGCTGGACCTTTCCCGCAATCGCCAGCAACGCCTTCAACTTCGCCGAAATGTCCGCGGATTCAAAACCCTGCTTCACTTGCCGTACAAGATCCTCGTTGCCGTCCAGATGAATGGCGGCAATGGCTCCGTGAGACGACTGGCAGTAAAAGCAGTCATTTTGGGACGAGACGTAGGTGGCGATGAGTTCCCGTTCCGCCATCGACAACGAGCCGGGCGTGTGCAATAACACCTCGACAAGTTCACTCATGGGCAGCGCGGTTTCCGGCCGAAATGCGAAGAGTCCTCGAATACCGGGCAACTTCTCGTCAAGCTTGATATGCGGCATAAAACCTCCCTTTTTGAGAGAACGTAGCGTACCAACAGAGCTGCACGGGCCGCCGGTGGTACCTCGCTCGATGGAAGTAATGAAGCCCGCTTGCTCTTTTTTACAACTTGCGCAACGCCCTGCCAATAGTTCAAATGCGTTACTTCCGCTGGAGATTAAATATTACTGGAGCGCAGAGGTATCCGTCGGCCGACGGATTCCTCTGCGGCCATTCCGGATTCCAGAAACGCGTCGGCGTGGGTAGCGCGGACCGCCGTTGCTGCGGTCCGCGGTTCTTGGTTCGGAAGAGCCGCAGACCACAGAATCGGTGGTCTGCGCTCCAGGATCGGCTGGGTGAGGTTGTCCTGTTCGCGGGAATGGAGCACGTTGAGGTCAAAAGTCGCGAGCGGAGCACCGTGCAGTGGGTGGCGCAGACCGCTGTTGTTGCGGTCCTTGGTTCTTGGTTCGGAAAACCCCCCGACGACCTAATCAGTGGTCCGCGCTCGCTTCCGTTCCCCCATGGAGGAGTCCGCCCACCCGCAAAGCGGTCACGTACACCCCCGGACGCTCCCGTAGCGGGCATGCAAATTCGCACGCCCCGCAGCCCACGCAGCGATCGAGGTCAACGTGGGGCCGCTTCAGCGTTCGCGTGTTGCCTTCCTTGTCCGTTACTTGGGCGTTCTCAAAGTAGACCGCTTTGGGTTCGACCGGGCACCATTCCTCGCACACGAGGCACTCGGTGGCCATGGCCCACGGCATGCAACGCCCCCGGTCGTAAGCCGCGGCTCCTAGCCGCACGGGCGTGGACGGCGTACGATCCCCAGCCACCCAACCCTTTTGCCGAACCGTCAACTCGCGGATCGCGCCTGTGGGGCAGATCGCGGAACACAGCACGCATTTCGGCTCACAGTAGCCAATCTTCGGCGTTACCAGGGGGCTCCACAAACCCTGGAGCCCGGCCTCGGTGAAAGAAGGCGTTAGTGCGTTGTTGGGGCACACCCTCATGCATTCGCCGCAGCGGATGCAGCGCGAGAGAAACTCGGTTTCATCCAGCGCTCCCGGCGGCCGGAGAAGCCGCTCGTTACGGTTCCTACCCAGAGCAGTTTGGACGTGCGCCATGGGAGCGACGGCCAGGCCGGTTGCCATTGCGGCGAGCGCCCGGCGCCGACCCAGGCTGGTCCCCACATGCTGCCGCTCCTTATGAAAAAAGCGGAACTTCAGGCATCCGTGCGGGCAGGCTGCGACGCAGTTCAGGCAAAGGTGGCACTCCGCCTTGCGCCAAGGCACGCCGCCGATCGGATCGTCGCCGCCTTGGCAGCCGACCAGGCATTGGTTGCATTTGCTACAAGTGGCGGAATTCTTAAGCAGCCCGAGAATCGACCACCGTGCGGCCACGCCCAACAGCGCGCCCAACGGACAGAGCGCGCGGCACCAGAAGCGCGTCACCCGCAGATTCATCGCCAGGAGCGCCAGGAAGGCGACGCCCATCATGACGCAAAACCAGTAGTGCGGTTGGTAGACGACGTAAAACTTTTTACTGGCCGCAGCTGGCAGAATTGAGATTCCCGCCGACCGCACAAACAGGCTGAGCGGGTCGATCCAACCCACCATGGTGCTGCGGCAGAGTGCCGCCAGGATCCCGGCAATCAACAGAAAGTACTTCGCGGTTTGCCACTGCCTATACCGATTTGAAGCAATCAACGCCTGGCGCCGTTTGGCGTCTGAACGGCGACCGGCCAGAAACTGATTCAAGCTGCCCAGAGGGCAGAGCCAGCCACAGAAAAAGCGCCCAAGAAAGAATGTCGGAATCAGGACAACGAGCGACCACGCCAGTCCGCGCGAGAGAGCACGCCCTGCCACCAGATTGACCAGGGCGGCTAGCGGGTCCAGCTTGAAGAAGGGATTGACCGGGTACGCAAGCGGCATACCCGCGCCTAAAAAGTCGAACAACTTCGTGCGCGCCAGTAGCCACACAAATAATGCA
>Ga0187782_10001235_pt1 | contig 18399 bp, 14 predicted proteins | sample 0715_SJ02_MP15_2_FD_132454 | JGI IMG/M metagenome (GOLD analysis project Ga0187782, IMG submission 132454) | Tropical peat soil microbial communities from peatlands in Department of Meta, Colombia - 0715_SJ02_MP15_20_MG | ecosystem: Environmental > Terrestrial > Soil > Wetlands > Peat | place...
CAAAGCTTGACGCCGTGCGGCCGCGCCGTCTCGAACAGATCGAAAAACATCTGCGCCGCCTGCGGCACCGCGACGTAGATGTCATAGCCGAGTTCCGCGGTGAAGCCGGTGCGCGAGATCGTCGCCGGCGCGCCGCAAACGCAGGTCTGCGTCGCGAAGTAGAACGGCAGCCGCGACAGGTCGGCGTCCGTCACGCGTTGCAGGATGTCGCGCGAGCGCGGCCCCTGCAGGCTCGCGACATGAATCGTGTCGAGATGGCTCGTGACCGTCACATCGCGGCCGAGCGCATGCGCATAAATCCATTGTTCGGAATGGCCGGGGCCGCCGACCCACCAGATTTTTTCCGGGCCGAAGCGGATCAGCACTGCATCCTCGACGATGCCGCCGTAATCGTAGCACATGACGGTATAGAGGCACTGGCCGTCGCGGGCCCTGGCGAGATCGCGCGGGATCAGCTCGTTCATCACGGCGAGCGCCTCGGGCCCGGCGATCTCGATCACCTCCTCCCCCGTCACGTCCCAGAGGCCGGCGGCCTTGCGCATCGCCCAATATTCGTCGAGCGGATCGGTGATCCGGTCGGGCTTGAGATAGGTGTTGTGCAGCTTGAACTCCTGCGCCGCTCTGCCGATTACCGGGTAGAACGAAGTGTGCTTGAGATCTTTGCGGAAACGGGTCACGCCGCGGGAATACGGGGGCACGCTCACATGGCTCGCAAATTCATCGCGTCGGATTGACGGATCGCTGCGCATGTCGGCGCTCTCCTTCTCTCGCCGCGCCTTTTTCACGCCTCGGCTCCGCTCGCCGCCGGCGCGGGCGCCGCGACGACGGCCGCCGCCGCGAGATCCTGCTGCGTTCGGGCAAGTTCCGCGGCCGGCACGTGGCAGCGTATGGCGTGGCCGCCGCCGATCTCCTGCAGCGGCGGAAAGGCGACATCGCAGGTCGGGGCGATCCGTCGCGCGCAGCGCGGCGCATAGGGACAGCCGCTTGTCCCCGACCCGCTCGCCGGCGGTTCGGCGCTGGGGCCTCGCCGAGCCAGGCGACCGGCGATTCGCGGCGCCGCCAGCAACAGGCTCTCGGTGTAAGGATGATAGGGGGGAACAAACACCCGCTCGGCCGGGCCCGTCTCGCAAAGCACGCCGGCGAAGAGCACCCCGACGCGGTCGGCGAGCCAGCGCACGACTGCGAGATCGTGCGAGATGAACAGATAGGCGAGGCCGTGCTCGACCTGCAGCTTGCGTAGGAGATCAATAGTTCTCGCCTGCATCGAAACGTCGAGCGCGGAAAGGATCTCGTCGCACAGCAACAGGTCCGGCTCGGCCGCGAGCGCGCGCGCCAGCGCCACGCGCTGGCGCTCCCCGCCGCTGAGCTGGCTCGGCATACGGGTGAGATAAGAGGCTTCGAGCTGCACGTCGGCGAGCAGTTCGCCCGCCCGGCGCTTGCGCGCCGCGCCGGAGAGGTCGTGAAACACCGCAAGCGGCCGGCCCAGAATCGTGGCGACGGCGTGCTTTGGGTTGAGCGAGGCGTCGGGGTTCTGGAAGACGATCTGCATGCGCCGTTTGGCGGCCGCGTCGCGCCGGGCGATCGGCGAGGGAACATCGCGGCCGGCGAACACGATGCGCCCGGCGCGCGCCCGAACCAGCCCTTGGACGGCGCGCGCGACGGTTGACTTGCCGCTGCCGCTCTCGCCGACCAGCGCAAAGGTCTCGCCACGGCCGATGCTGAAGGACAAGTCGCGAACCGCCGTCAACCGACCGATCGTCTTCCACGGCCACAGCGTGCGGCCGCGATAGACGACGGTGAGGCCCCGCACGTCCAGCAGGGGACCGTCCGTCGGCGACGGGGGAAGGCGGCTAGCCGAAATGGCGGCTCCTCCTCGCGTGTTTCCCCGCTAAGAGCGGGAGGGCGCGCTGGCGCTGACAGGCCGCGGCGTGTGTTGCGTCAGGCGGTTCCAACCGCTGGGCGGTCGTCCAGCACGACGGCTCGGCGAAGTCACAGCGTGGAGCGAAGCGGCAACCGTCCGGGAGTTCGTCCCGGCGCAGCATGCCGCGCAGGCAACCGCCCAGCTCCGGCGGCAGGTCGATGCGCGGCACCGAAGCCAGCAACCCGCGGCTATAGGGGTGCCGCGGCTCGGCGAACAGCGCGGCGGCCGGCGCCGACTCGACAATCCGCCCGGCATACATCACCGCGATCCGGTCGCAGATCTGGGCCAGCGCGCCGAGGTCGTGGCTGACATAGAGCATAGCCGTGCCGAAGCGGTCGCGGACGTCGCCAAGCAGCGACAGGATGCGCCACTGCGTGGTGACGTCGAGGCCGGTGGTCGGTTCGTCCAGCACCAGAAGCGCAGGCCGACAGGCCAGCGCCATGGCGATGACGACTCGCTGCTGTTGGCCTCCGCTCAGCTGATGCGGATATTTCCGCTCAGTTGTCGCTGGGTCTGGCAGGCCGACCAGAGCCATCAGCTCGTGGATCGCCGCGCGGCCACGGCGCGATCCGCCATGACAATCCAAAACCTCGCGCACCTGTTGGCCGCAGGTCATCGAGGGCGTCAGGCTGGCGGCTGGGTTCTGCGGCACGAAGCCGATGCGCGCTCCGCGAACGCCGCAGAGCGCCGCCTCGCTCAGCTGCAAAAGGTCGTGGCCTTCGAAAAAAACGCTGCCCAGCACGATGCGGCTGCCTGGCCGACGCTCGGCCAGCAGAGAGTACGCGACCGTCGACTTGCCGCAGCCCGATTCGCCCGCAAGTCCCAGGATCTCGCCGGGCGCGACCGCGAGCGACACCTCGCTCACCGCCTCAAGCCATCGCCCGCCGCTCCAGTACTCGACCGTAAGACCGTTCACGGCGATGAGGGCTTGCGCCAGCCCGCTCATTCTCGCAAACCGCTGACGCCGCGCTGGCCGATCATCCGTGCGAGCCCCTCGGTGAACAAATTGACCGCGATCACCAGCGCCGCCATTGTCGCCGCCGGCGCCATCACCGGCCAGAACGACGCGTTAATGTTGCTGTAGCCCTCGTTGATCATCAGCCCCCACTCGGGCGCCGGCGGCGGCGCGCCGAATCCCAAAAAGCTCAGCGCGCCGATGAAGACGATCGCATAGCCGGTGCGAATGGAGAACTCGACGAACACGGTGCCGGCGACGTTGGGGAGCAGCTCGCGCGCTGCGATCCCGAGCGCCGTCTCTCCGCGCGCGATGGCGGCCGTCACGTAATCTTCGGTTACGATGGCAAGCGTCGCGGCGCGCACGACGCGGGCGACTCGCGGCGCGAACAGGAACGCGACGGTCAGGACGACGAGGACGCCGCTATTGCCGAGCGCGCTGATGATCAACAAAGCCAAAATCAGCGGCGGGATGCTCATCACGATATCGAGCGCTCGCATGCCAAGTTCGTCCGCCCAGCCGCGCCAATAGGCGAGCAGCAAGCCAATGGCGGCGCCGATGATGACGGCAAGGCCGGTCGACGCGGTGGCCATCACGAGAACCGGCCGACTTCCGTAGACGACGCGGCTGAACACGTCGCGCCCGAGATTGTCGGTGCCGAACAGGTGGGCAAACGACGGCGCCTCGAACGGATCGCCGTCGCCGAGAGCGGCAGGGCCGTAAGGCGCCCATAGCGGGCCGGTTAAAGACACGACGACAATGCCGATCAGCACCACCGCGGCGACCGCCGCGACCGGCGGCAGAGGCAGGGCGCGCACGGAGCGACTCTTTGCGACGTTCACGCCACGCCCCGCAGCTTCGGGTTGAGCAAGAGCGAAGCGATGTCGGCAAGGAGATTGCAAAGCACGTAAACGACCGTCAGCAGCAGAGAGGCGGCAAGGATCACTGGCACGTCTTTCAGGCTGATCGAATCGACAAGCAGCCGCCCGAGCCCGGGGAAATTGAATACCGTCTCCACGACGACAATGCCGCCCATGAGCCAGGCGATGTTCAGCGCGGTGACGTTCAAGGCGGGCGCGATGGCGTTCGGCAGCGCGTGATGGAGCAGCACGCGCCGGCGCGGCAGCCCCTTCAGGCGCGCCATCTGCACATAGCCGGAGTCGAGAACGTCGATGAGGTTCTCGCGCATCATCCTCACCGCGTAAGCCGTCATGGCCGCCGTGAGCGTGATCGCCGGCAGGAACAGCACGTGAAGCGCCTCGAAAAATCCGTGCGCCTGGTCGATCAGCGCGAGCGGCGGGAACCAACCGAGCGTCACCGCGAAGATCGTCGTCAGCACGATGCCGATGACGAACTCGGGCACGCACATGCCAAAGATGACGAACGTCGAGACCAGGTGGTCCGCCGCGCGGCCCCGCGCGACGGCGGTCCATAGCCCAAGGCCAAGGCTCAGCGGCGTGTAGAGAGCGAGCACAAACGCAGCGAGCCCCAGCGTATTAACCGCCCGGCCCCACACATAATCGAGCACCGACCGATCCGCGACCAACGACCTGCCGAAGTCGCCGTGCAGGGCTGCGGTCAGCCAATGCAGGTAGCGTGTAGCCGCGGGTAGATTGAGCTGTAGTTTCTGCCTCAGCACTGCGAGGCTTTGGGGGGTGGCGTCGCGGCCGAGGATGCGCGTTGCGGCGTCGCCTGGCAGCCATTCGACGCACCAGAACAAGATTAGCGACACGACCAACAAGGTGATCAGCGCCAAGGCCACGCGGGACAGAATCAAACGGGCCATTTTTCAGCGTCAGTCCATGAACTTGATCCTCGAGAAGTCCTTGCGGAAATTTGCAGGTGTCGATGCCAGACGGCGATATTGCCGCGTGCGGCCGTTGGCGCCACGCGCCCCCGGAGCGACCTGCATGTGATCGCCGCCGTTGAGATCAACATCGTCGGCTCCCCTTGCAATCGGGTGATCTGGCGCGCCCAACGAAAGCGGAAGGATTCCGTGACGCGAGCGCTCACTATCCGCAACCCGCTCCTGCTATCTGGAATAGTCTACCAATTCAATGCAAATATAGTCGGAGCGCCGATGGGCCTGGCTTGTGCGGCGCAAGCGCCGATCACCCTCGCTCGCGAAGTCTGCTCGCGGTGGACGTAGGTTTGCGCTTGGGCAGCGTTGGCGCGGCGGTGAGCGGCGGCCCGGCGCACCCCAGTTCCTTAGCGATCCGGCCGGCGGTTTCGAGCAGAGCGGCGGTATGGTTGGCGGCGTTTGCCTCCCGCATCCGCTCCAGCGGCCCGACGACGCTGACGCCGGCAAGCACGATGCCGGTCGGGGTTCTGATCGGCGCAGCGAAGGCCATCACGCCAGGCCGCCATTCGCCGACGGTGACAGAATAGCCTCGGGCGCGGATTTCGGCGAGTTGCGCCTTCAACGCATTGGCGTCGGTTACGGTGTTGGGCGTGTAGGGCTTCAAGTTCCGGCAAACGCGCTCGATCGTCTCGGGCGCAAGATAAGCGAGCATCGCCTTGCCGGTGCCCGTACAGTAAAGCGGCGCCCGCTCGCCAATGCCGACATAGGCGCGCACCGCGTGAGCGCTGTCGACCTTGTCGACGTAAATGACCTCGTCGTGGTCGACGACCGAAAGATAGACCGATTCGCCCGTCGCCTGGGCGAGCGCCTGCAGGTGCGATCCCGCCGCCCCGGTCAAATTGACCCGGTTGAAGAAGCGAGTGCCCAGCTCCCAGAGCCGCATCGTCGGCTCATAGGTGCGGGTCCTCACATCCTGGCGAACGTAGCGGCACTCTTCGAGAGTCTTGAGCAGTCGATAGGCGTTGCTCTTGGTGACGCCGCAGAACTTGGCCATGTCGGTCAATGCGCGCGGGCCTTCGCTGAACGCCAGCGCCTCCAGCATGCGTAAACCTTTGACGATCGTTGTCTCCATGGCCCGTCCATCGTTTCAGGTGGGACCGAGGTTCCGGCCGCATCGAGGCAGCATGCGGAACCGTCACCCGGCGCATAAGACGGCCTGGGCCTTTAATCGGCAAGAGCCCGGACGCCGAACAGCCTCTGAGCCACAACTTGTTGCGCCGGCTCCCGACGCTCTCGAGGGCAAGAGTTCCCAGCGCAGGAAGAGATGATTTTATAAAATCTATATAAAATATCGATTGTCATTATGTGAAGAGCGTGCGTATAGTTTGATACAAACCGATGGCGGCGGGCGCCAACCGACCCGCGACGGGAGCAGAGAGGGGCGCAGATGGCACATTTTCCGGAACTTTCCCGTCGCGCTTTCGTCGCGGCGACCACGACCGCAATCGTCGCCGGCGCGACATCGTTCGGCGCGGGGGTCCAAGCCGCAACCCCCAAGACGTTGCGGATCGCCGCCGGCGAGGCGGATGGCCCTAAGGGCACGCTGGATCCGGCGTTCAGCACCGACGACCCAGACTCCGCGCGCATCAGCCTCGTTTACGAGCGATTGGTGATTCAGGACGATACGTTTACGCCGCAGCCGCAACTGGCTCAATCGTGGGACCATAACGGCGCGGCCGACGAATGGACGTTCAAGCTGCGCAGCGGCGTGACATTCCACGACGGCGAGGCGCTCTCCGCCAAGCACGTCGTTTACACGTTCAAGCGCCTGCTCGATCCTGCAACGGGCTCGCCGGCGACGCCCTCGCTCTCGGCCATCGCCGGCGTTGAGGCGGCGGACGACTTGACCGTGCGGTTCAAGCTCAAGAGCCCGGTGGTCGAGTTCCCGTCCTACCTCGTCAACCGATTTACCTACATTCTTCGCGAAGGGCAGCCCGAGGCCGACATCCGCACCAAGGGCATCGGCACGGGTCCGTTCAAGGTGCAGCAGTTCACGCCCGGCGAGGAACCGAGCGTCTTTGTCAAGAACGAGCATTATTGGCGGCCGGGACTGCCGAAGGTCGACGTCGTCGAGCTGCGCTCGATCCCGGACCCCGCCGCCCGCATCGCGGCGATTTCGACGGGGCAGGTCAACGTGGTGTGGGACCTGCCGCGCGTCGGGCTCGAGGGGCTCGAGAAGAACCCGAAGGTCAAGCTGATTTCCGTTCGCTCGCCGTTCGTGTTGACCCTGAGCGTGTGGGCCGACACTCCGCCGTTTAACGACGTGCGTGTTCGCCAGGCGCTCAAATATGTCGTGGACCGCGACAGGGTGAAGAAACTGGTGATCGGCGGCCACGGCGCGATCGCCGACGACAACCCGGTCGCCCCGTGGATTCATTTCGGCCTGACGGATCCGGCGCGCCAGCGCGACGTCGCCAAGGCCAAGGAGCTATTGGCGGCCGCCGGCCACCCCGACGGCATCGACATCGAGCTTTTCACCTCCTCGGCCACGCCCGGCATGATCGAGCTGGCGACGCTCTACCAGAGCCTGGCGGCGGACGCCGGCATCCGGGTGAAGATCACGCGCACGCCGGAAAGCGAATACTGGGACAATATCTGGCTGAAACAGCCGTTCATCACGTCGTCCTGGGCCGGACGCGACGCCGACGCCGCCCTCAGCGTGCCGTATCTTTCCGACGCCAAATGGAACGAAACCCACTGGCGCAACCCCGAATTCGACGCGCTGATCAAACAGGCTCGCCAGACCGTTGACGATCAGGCGCGTGGCGACCTCTACCGAAAGGCGCAACAGCTTCTCCGCGAGGATGGCGGCGTAATCATTCCGGTGTTCGTCGATTCCATCGCCGCTTCGGGCTCCGACGTGACCGGAGTCAAGCTCTACCCGCAGGGCCACCAGAAGGATTTTTCCGAGGTGGACTTCGCCGGTTAACGCCTCGGCCTGCTGCGGCGCGGGCGGGCCGCTCCCTGAATCCGATGAGGAACGCCTTCAAATATATCGTGCTGGGCCTCGGCGGCCTCGGCAGCGCCGCCGCCTATTGGTTGTCGCGCCGCGCCGGCGCCGATGTGCTCGGCCTCGAACAGTTCGAGTTCGGGCATCAGCGCGGCGAGTCAGAGGACCATTCGCGTATCATCCGGCTGACCTACCACACCGTCCCCTATGTCCGGTTCGCTCAGCAGGCCTACGCGGCTTGGCGGGTGATCGAAGACGACGCCGAAGAGGAGATCGTCGTCAAGTCGGGCGAGCTCGATCTGTGGCCGCGCGACACGACTCTCAGCGAGCGAGACTACACAGAAAGCATGGCGGCCTGCGGCGTGCCGTTCGAGATCCTCGACAACGTGGAAATCATGCGCCGATTTCCGCAGTTCGAGCTCAACACCGACGTGCATGGCGTCTTCCAGCCGCAAGGCGGCCTGGCCGCGGCGATCAAAGGCAACGCCGCCCATCGGCGCCTCGCGCGAAGAAATGGCGCCACGCTCATTGAGCGCGCACGCGTGACCTCGATCCGCCGTACGGGGAGCGAATATGAAGTGCTCACCGCCGCTGGCGCGTTCCGCGGCGAGAAGATCGCAATCGCCGCAGGCCCGTGGTCCAACCGCGTCCTACAGAATTTTGGCGCGCAGCTGCCGCTAACCGTCACCAAGGAACAGGTGACTTACTATGCGAGCCCGCATCTTGCCGAGTTCGCCGCCGACCGCTTCCCCGTCTGGATCTGGATGATCGAGGCGAACTACTACGGGTTCCCGGTCTATGGCGCGCCGGCCGTCAAGGTCGCCAAGGATCGGTTCGAGCCCGTCGATCCAGACGCCAGGACCTTCGGGCCCGACCCTGGCAACGAGATGGCGGTCCGCCGCTTCGTGGAACGACATCTGCCGCGTGCGGCGGGGCCAGTTCTGGCGACAAAGACTTGCCTGCTCACGCTGACGCCCGACATCGATTTTGTGCTCGATACGCTGCCTGGCGACCCGGCCTGCGTCGTCGCGGTCGGCGCCGGCCATGCCTTTAAGTTCGCCGCGGTGATCGGCCAGACGATCGGCGAACTTCTCATCGACGGCGCGACGGACAAGGATATCCGCGCATTCCGCTTGGACAGGCCGGCCTTGCAGCGCGGCCAGACCGTGGCGTCATAGGCGCAGGCGAAGCCGTTGCTTGTCCATGTCAAACCTCACGCATACCGTGACGCGGTTGCGGAATTTGGAACGCCAGATGGGGCAGACGCGGCGATGATCGGGACACCTGACCCAGGGGCGAAAGCGCTTCCGACATGAACGACGCATCGCATCGTTATCGGCTGGGCGTCGACATCGGCGGCACCTTCACCGATCTCTTGCTCATGGATGAAGCGATTGGCCGCCTCTACGCGCTGAAGGTCGCCTCTACGCCGGCGCCGGAAGACGCGATTCTGGCAGGCATCGCCGAACTGAAAGACCGGCACGGGGCCGATCCCGCGGCGATCGGCTATTTCTCACACGGCACGACGCTCGCCGTGAACACGCTCCTGCAGCGCAACGGGGCGGAGGTCGGGGTCATCACCACCAAGGGGTTTCGCGACATTCTGGAGCTGCGGCGGCTCCGCCTGCCCAAGGCCAACGATTTGTTCGTTCCTCGACCGCGGCCGCTGGCGCCGCGCCATCGTGTCGCGGAGGTCAGCGAGCGGCTGTTGCACGACGGCAGAGTCCTGACGCCGCTCGACCGCGGAGAGGTCGAGTCCGCGGCGCAGGCGCTGATCGCGGGCGGCGTCACGAACATCGCGATCTGCTTCCTGCACTCCTATCGCGACGACCGCCACGAACGGCAGGCCAAGGAATGGATCGAGGCAAGGTTTCCTGGCGTCTATGTCTGCACGTCGGCGGAGATCTGGCCGCAACAACGCGAATATGAACGCTCGCTGGTCAGCGTCATCAACGCTTATGTCGGCGCGCGCATGCGCCGTTATCTCGACACGCTCGCCGAGCGCGCGGCCGACGCAGGCATGACCTGCCGCATCTTCTCGACCAAGTCGAACGGCGGTGTGATGGGCATTGAGGCCGCGGCGTCCCGACCCGTCGAGACGCTGCTCTCGGGGCCGGCCTCGGGCGTCATCGGCGCCGCGTTCATCGGCCGCATGATCGGCGACGACAAGCTAATCACGCTCGACATGGGCGGCACGAGCGCCGATATCGCGGTGGTGAACGGGGAAGTCTCGTACTCGACCGAGAACACGGTCGGCGACTTCCCCGTGCTGCTGCCGGCCGTGGACGTCTCCGCGGTCGGCGCCGGCGGCGGCTCGATTGCGTGGCTTGACGCCGAAGGCGTGCTGAAGGTCGGGCCGCGCAGCGCCGGCGCCTATCCGGGCCCTGCGTGTTATGGCCGCGGGGGCGCCGAGCCGGCGGTCACCGACGCCTATTTGACGCTCGGAATTTGCTCCCCGAACGGGTTGCTCGGCGGCGAAATGAGACTCGACAGTGCCAAGGCTGAGGCGGCGATCGCTGGCCTCGCGCGCCGCCTAGGCAAGAGCGTTTTGGCGACCGCCGACGCCGTCCTTCAAGTGGCGACGGCCAACATCTACGCCGAGTTGGCGCCGCAGCTCGCGCGGCGCGGCGCGGACGCGCCGGACTACTCGCTCCTTGCCTACGGAGCCGCCGGTCCCACTCACGTATTTTTGCTGGCGCGCGAAATCGCCGTGCGTCGCGTCATCGTGCCGCCGACGCCCGGCCTTCTCTGCGCGCTTGGCTGCCTCGTCGCAGACCTGCGCGCCGATTTCGTGCGCAGCCTGTGGGAAGATTGCGCTAACCTCGAGGACCTGCGACTTCGCGACATTTACGCGGCGCTTGAGGCCGAGGCGCAGGCATGGCTCGCAAGCCATCACGCGGACGTCGCCGAGACCTACCTCCTTCGCTCCGCCGATCTCTGCTACGCCGGCCAGTCGTTCGAGATCAACGTCACGTTTCCCGACGGCCCGCTGACGGTGGCGGCGATCGAGGACTGGTTTCATGGCCGCTACGAGCGCGTTTACGGTTACGCCGACCGGGCCGCGCCAGTCCGCTTGCTTGAGGCGCGGGTGCAAATCGTCGGCGTGACCCACAAGCCCGACTTCGACAGCCTCAGGCCTTTCGCGACGTCGGCCGACCCGACCGTCGGGCGCCGCCATGTCCACGAACAGGGGCGCGACGTTGCGGCGGCGGTCTATCAGCGCGGCGCGCTCAAGCCAGGCGACAGTTTTGCGGGCCCGGCGATCATCGAGCAGTACGACACCACCGTCTATGCCCCTGAAGGCTTTCGCATCAGCGTCGATCGCTGGTTCAACCTGATCGGAGAGCGCCTGCCGTGAGCGCGAAGCGGATCGACGACAAGATTGGCCTCGAAATCCTGAGCAACCGATTCCAGGCGATCGTCGACGAAATGGCGCAGGCGCTGTTCCGGACCGCGCATACCGTGTTCGTCAAGGAGACGCAGGATTACGGCGCGGCCCTCGTCACGCGCGGCGGCGAGGTGTTCGCCGCGCCGCGGCGCTACGGCGTGCTGATGATGATCGGCATGCCGATGGACGACGCGATCAAGTGCATCGAAGCCGATGTCGCGGAAGGCGACGTTTTCATCTCCAACGACCCTGAGGCGACGCGCGGGATGTGCACGCATCTCTCGGATGTCTTCCTGTGGAAGCCGATCTTCTGGCGCGGCGAGCTCGTCTGCTTCGCGTGGAGCTTCATCCACATGTCGGACGTTGGCGGGCGCGTTCCCGGCAGCATCGCGCCCTCAAGCAACGAAGTCTATCAGGAGGGCATTCGCGTCCCGCCGCAGAAATTCTTCCGCGCCGGCCGGCTCGACGAGAGTTTCCTGCGAATGTTCCTGGCCAACACGCGCACGCCGGATCAGAACTGGGGCGACATGAAGGCCTGCCTCGCTGGCCTCAACACCGCCGAACGGCGCATGCATGAGCTGCTCGCCAGATTCGGCGCGGACCGCATCGCGCAGGGCGTCGACGACGTCCTCGACTACGCCGAATCGCAGGCGCGGCGCGTCATCTCGCACGTGCCGGCCGGCGTCTACAGGTTCAGCGACTTTATCGAGGCGGACATGGTCGGCCTTGGCCTTGTGCGCATTGCGCTCGCCATGACCATCGCCGACGGCGAGATGCTGCTCGACTTCACCGGCACCGCCCCGCAGGTGCGCGCGGCGCTCAACCTGCCAAGCTATGGCAAGAACGGCCATTGGATGCTGATCACCGGCCTCGTCAATTGGCTTTGCACGCGGGAGCCCAATATCGCCTATAACGCCGGCTTGGTGCGGCCCATGAAGGTGCGCATCCCCAAGGGCACAATTCTCAATCCGGAGCCCGGCGCGGCCTACGGCGCGCGCTACGCTACGTCGCATAAGGTGTGCGACGTTACGATCGGCGCGCTTGCGCAAGCCGTGCCGGACGAACTGCCGGCGACCGACTCCGGCCAGGGGTCCATTTTGCTCGTCTCGACGCCGGACGAGAAGGGCGGTACCAAAGTCAGCGTCATTCAGCCGATTGTCGGCGGCTCCGGCGCGCGGCCGATGGCGGACGGCGTCGACGGCACGATGGTCATCTTAAACTTCTTGAAAAACGTGCCGACCGAAATGATCGAGCGGGACATGCCCGCAATTCTGATCCGCCATTATGGGCTGCGCGAGGATTCGGGAGGCGCTGGCAAGTACCGCGGCGGCGCCGGCGCCGTGATCGAGTTCGAAACCAGCTCCCCCTACACGACCGTCACGTCGCGCTGCATGGAGCGCTATCTGTTTCCACCGCCCGGACGGATGGGCGGGAGGTGCGGAACAACGGGCTACACAACGCTCAATCCGGGCGCCAACCGCGAGCGTGACATCGGCAAGATCGACGTCCTCGAAATGGAGCCCGGCGATGTGCTGCGCATCGGCACCCAGGGCGGCGGCGGTTTCGGCGACCCGCTTGAACGCGACGCGCGCCTCGTCGCCGAGGACGTGCGCAACGGCATTGTGTTCTTCGAAACTGCGCGGGACACGTATGGCGTTATTATCCGCGCGAACGGCGACGTCGACGTTGCGGCGACAAAGCTTCGCCGAGACAAGCTGCGCCAGGACCGCGCCTGGCGCGAGCCGCCTGCGTTTTCCTTTGGGCCGGCGCGCGAAGCCTATCATGCGCAATGGCCGGCGGCGCTTCAGGACGCGATCGTCGCGGCGACGGAAGGCCTGCCGACCATGCTGCGCCAACGCCGCCACCAACAGCTTTTAGCCGACATCAGCGACCGAATCGCCGCCGGACAGGTTGTGGCGGCCGCGGACGTCGGCGCGATCTTCGCCGCGCTCGAGCACGCGAGCGACGCCGTGCGGCCGGCCGGGCGCAAGACGGCGTGAGCGTTGCGAAGACGCTGAGTCATGTCGCGCTCTGCGTCTAACGCGCCTCTCAATCTCGCGCCCGTCGCGTCGGACGCGACGCTGCCTGCGCGCGCGGACGTTGTCGTCATCGGCGGCGGCATCGTCGGCGCGTCGGCGGCGTTCTTCTTGGCGCTGAAGGGCGTTTCCGTGGCGCTCGTCGAGAAGGGAGTGATTGGCGGCGAGCAATCGAGCCGCAACTGGGGCTGGTGCCGGACGACGCTTCGCGACCCGGCCGAGATTCCGCTGATGCTAGAGAGCCTCAGGCTGTGGAGAGACCGGCGCAGACTCGGCGGGGCCGATGTCGGCTTTCGCACCACCGGCATCCTGTACCTCTGCGGCCGCCGCTCCGATGATGCGCAAGCTTACCAGGCGTGGCTGGAGCGGGTGCGGCCCTATCAGCTCGGCAGCCGCATGTTGAGCGGACCCGAAGTTAAGCGCCTGCTGCCCGGCTCCGTTCAGGTGTGGCCCGGCGGTCTCTACACCGCAGACGACGGAGGCGCCGAACCGGAGCGGGCCGCCCCCGCCATCGCCGAAGCCGCGCGTCGGCTGGGCGCCGCCATTCTCACCGGCTGCGCCGTGCGCGGCGTTGAGCGCCAAGGCGGACGTATCTCGGGCGTCGTGACAGAGCGTGGCCCCATCGCGTGCCAGGCCGTGATGGCGGCGGCCGGCGCCTGGTCGCGCTTGTTCTGCGGCAATCTTGGGATCGATCTGCCGCAGCTGCAGGTGCTGGCCTCGGTCATGCGCACCGCGCCGCTGCCCGACGGCCCAGAGGTTTCCGTCGCTGGAAAAGGCTTCGGATTCCGCAAACGCGAGGACGGTGGCTACACGGTCTCCCAGGCCGACGCCACGATCTTCGACCTCGTGCCTGACGCAATCGGCTTGTTCCGGCCGTTCCTCCCCTTGCTCAGGCGAAGCGTCGCGGGCCTAAGGGTGAGGCTCGGCGCGCGCTTCGTCGAGCATTGGCGCATGAGGCGCAAATGGAAGCTCGACGAGCCGTCGCCCTTCGAACAGGCGCGGACGCTCGATCCCGAGCCGTCCCTTGCCGTGCTTGACGAGACCAAACGCAACATCGCCGCCGCGTATCCGCTCTTCGCAGGGATGCAGGTCGTCGCGCGCTGGGGCGGGATCATCGACGTCACGCCGGACGAACTGCCGGTGATCTCATCGGTCGAAAGCCTCCCGGGCCTTTACGTCGCCACCGGCTTTTCTGGGCACGGCTTCGGCATCGGCCCCGGCGCCGGGAAGCTCGCGGCCGATTTGGTCGTCGGGGATCCAACGGCCGTCGATGCCTCTCCCTTCCGCCTTTCGAGGTTTAGGCGACCGCCGGTTCAGCCCTGAAGCGTTCGAGATCGACGTCGAGCGGGACGTCGAGCGTCGTGTTGAGGACGTTGGTTGCGAGCATCGCGGCGCCGTACGCAACGAGCTCCAGCAGCGTCTTCTGCGGGTAGCGGGCCGACAGGCGCCGCTGCAGCGTGGCGTCGACGGTTCGCCCAGGCGATGCAATGACGGCGGCCAGCGCGATCAAATCCTCTTCCTCCGCCGTCGGCGTGAAGTCCTGCAGCGAGACCCCGTCCTCGATGAGCGCCTTCCGGAAATAGGTGGAGCAAAGCAGGCATCCGGCGTCTTCCGAAATGGCGTGCGAGAACACCGAGACCGCGCGATTGCCGATCGCGTCGCGCAGCGACGCCTTCAGCGGCAGGACGTCGTTGAACAGCGTAAAGGCCGGCAGCGAGCGCAGGAGCGTCCGCTTCATGTTGGTGACGCGGCCGGCGCGCGCGGCCTCGTTTGCGGCCGCGTCCCTGGTCGCGGCGTCAAGCGCGGGATCGGCGATGTCGATGGGGTCGACCAGCATGGCGAGCTCCTTTGGGCTGATGATTGTTACTATGCCACAGCTGCGCCGGCGCGCTCTTGGAGAATGAGGCCGGCGCAGCGCAAGCCGACCATCATGCACGTGGACGCAATGTTGACGCCGACCATCTTCGGGAAAACCGCCGCATCGGCGATGCGCAAGCCGTCGCCGCGCAAGAGCCTCGGGTCGGGGTCGACGATGACGCCTGGGTCATCTTCGGCGCCCATCCGGCATGTTCCCGAGGGATGACAGCCGGTGGCCAGCGTTTGGCGCAGGCGGGATAATCGGGAATTGACACTCAAGGATCGCACGCTCCGGGAACTGGAGCGCATCGCCTTCGCCGACATCCGCGATGTCGTGACGTGGGCATCGACTCCGGAGTTCTCTGATGCAAGCGAAATTGTCGGCGCGGTCGACACGATTTCGGTCACGCTGTCGGATCGGCTAACTCCCGACGCCGCCGCCGCGATCATGAACGTCTTCCACAAGAGCGGTCAGGTCCGGGTCGAAATGCACGACAAGCAGGCCGCGCTCGTCTCGCTGGCCAAGCATCTTGGCCTATTCCAGGACCGGCCTGCGGCGCCAAGCGCCACCGTCAATCAGTTGAACCTGGGGTTGGTGCAGGCCGAGGAGGCGGCGCGTCTGCTACGACCGGTGCGCCCACACCCTCTTGCGGGGCCCCCTGCGTCCCTCCGACCTTCGCTGCGTGACCGCGGTCAGCCGGACCTGGCCCGAGTTCGCAGTCGGTTCGCTTCCAAGGCTTCGGTCAATTGAAGCACGCGAGGGCCTGCGAGCGGCTGCTTTGGCGTCGACTTGGCGGAAGGCCAGGAGCGGCAGCGCGCGTCGGTCAATGAGCAGTTTCCGCTCGTTGGGCTGGCGGCGAAGTGCGACGTCAAGGCGATCGCTTCTATCGACACGAGCCGCGTCAACGAATGGCGGCCCCTCTTCCGAAGGGCGCTGTTGTCGCAAGCCGCTGGACCGCTGTAGTTTTGTCCAGCGGAACTGCGAGCGGGAGCGCCCCTTCGCGCGTCAAGACCCGCCAGACGCACGCCGCCCGCGGCGCCGATCCGGCCTCAGGCCGTTCCCTTCGAAGGTCGGCGCGCCCAGTGACCGGCTTGTCTCTGCGGGCGCTCGGGTCGTCGCCAGCGGCGAAAATGCGGGTTGCGGTCTCGCAATCGTAAGCCCCATCCTCCGATTTGCCGGCCTCGGCAAGGAGTTGGGAGGCGACGTCATCGATCGGGCGCAACCAAAAGAACGTGGCCCACTAGGCTTCTCGGGAGAGCGCCGGCGCGGGCGGTCGCGCAGCCGCAACGTTCACGAACGTGTGAAAACGCTTGCAGCCAATGTGGCCGACCGGACCCCGCCCAATCGTTGGGCGAAATGCTCTTAAAGCCGCTCGACAAGCCGGACGAGGCGAGCGATTCTGCCTAAGCGCTGGGCAAGCCGACCCAAGCCGGCCGACAGCGGCGGCGAACGCCGCGCCTTGCAATGGCACAAGCCTTGCGAAACCACCGCCGGGTCATTGGCTTATCGAGAGGGAGGCCGAGTGATGGACGGCGATAAGGTCGAGCTGCGGACGGATCGCGGCCAAGGGACATCCACAAGGCTCAGCCGGAGAGGGCTGCTTCGCTCGGCCGGTGGCCTGCTGTCGGGCGTGTTCGCCGCCTCCGGCATGATGGCGCTCGCCGCGAAGCCCGCCTATGCCCTCGACAAGGTCGTCCACCAGCTTGGCTGGATCAAGTCGATCCAGTTCGGCGGACATTTCGCGGCCATCGATCAGGGCTATTTCGCCGCGGAAGGCATCGACGCCGAGTTCCTGGCTGGGGGCCCGGGCACCGACACGACCGCGGTGGTCGCGACCGGTCAGGCCCTGGTGACGGACGGCGACGTCGACGGCGTCGTGCGCGCCCGCGTCAACAACATACCCGTGAAGGCCTTTGCCGCGATCATGCAGAAGGCGCCGGGCGCCATCATGTCGCTTGCCAAAAAGCCGATCCACACGCTTCAGGATCTGCCCGGCAAGACAATCGCCCTGCCAAACGGTGTCCGTCCGCAGATCGAAGCCGTGATGAAGGCCGCAGGCCTTGACCCCTCGACGGTGAACTTCGTTCCGGTCGGCACCGATCCCGGCATTCTGGCGGCCGGGCAAGTCGACGGCTATTACGGCTGGGCGACCAACCAGGGCGTGATGCTCAGGGTCCGCGGCGTTGACATTGCGGTCGCCTACATGAACGATCTCGGCGTGCCAGGCTACGCGGGCGTGCTCTACGCCACCGACGATTCGCTCGCCACCAAGGCCGACATCCTCGTGCGCTGGCTCAAAGCCGAGATCAAGGGCTGGCAATGGTTCCTCGACCACCCGACCGAAATGGCGAAATTAATGGTCGACAAGTATGGGCAGCGTGGGCTCGACCTCAACGCGCAGACGGTCGAAGCCGGCGTCTACAAGGACTTCATCCCGGTCGGCGACGCCGCCAAACACGGGCTCCTGTGGATCGAACCGGACGTCTTCGCCAAAGGCATCGAGTTCTCGATTGCGGCCGGCGAAATGAAGGCCGGCCAGGTGAAGGTCGAAGACGTCGTTACGCAGAAGTTGATCGCCGCCGCCCACGCCTGACCGCTTTGTCGCCGCCAGCCGGGCCCGGCCCTTAAGCCGGCCCGTCCTCTCGACTATAATCGCGACAGGCACAGCGGCGATGGTCGAAATCGCGCTCGATCGGGTCAGCAAGGATTATCGCATCGGCGGCAAATGGGTGCGCGCCGTAGAAGACGTCTCGCTGACCTTTCCCGCCCGCAGTTTCTCGGCCCTGATTGGCCCTTCAGGCTGCGGCAAGTCGACGCTCCTTAGAGCCATCGCTGACATCCTCAAGCCAACGACCGGCAAGGTCTCGATCGACGGCCGGCCGGCGGAGGAGGCGCGTCTGCGCCATGAGATCGGCTTCGTTTTTCAGGACGCGAGTCTGCTACCGTGGCGCAACGTTCTCGAAAACATCAAGCTGCCGCTCGAAATCGCCGGCGATCCGACGGGGAGCGGGCTTCGGCCGGAGACGCTCGTCCGGCTCGTCGGGCTGCAGGGTTTTGAGGCGGCGCGGCCGGCGCAGCTCTCGGGCGGCATGCAGCAGCGGGTGTCGATCGCCCGCGCGCTGATGCTGCGGCCGAAGGTGCTTTTGTTGGACGAGCCCTTCGGGGCGCTCGACGAGATCACCAGGCAGCGCATGAACCTCGAGCTGCTGCGCATCTGGCAGGAAACCGGCACGACCGCGGTGCTCGTTACCCATACGATCGGCGAAGCCGTGTTCATGTCGGATTTCGTGCACGTGCTGGCGGCGCGGCCAGGCCGGCTGACGCAATCGATCGCCATCGACCTGCCGCGTCCGAGAACTCTTGCGCTGTTGCAGACGCCCGAGTTTCATCGCATCGAGGGCGAGGTCCGCCGCGCGCTGTTCGGCGACGA
>Ga0187782_10001236_pt1 | contig 18398 bp, 17 predicted proteins | sample 0715_SJ02_MP15_2_FD_132454 | JGI IMG/M metagenome (GOLD analysis project Ga0187782, IMG submission 132454) | Tropical peat soil microbial communities from peatlands in Department of Meta, Colombia - 0715_SJ02_MP15_20_MG | ecosystem: Environmental > Terrestrial > Soil > Wetlands > Peat | place...
GTATCATCCGCACGTGCATGGCAACCGCGGCGCCGTCGATCGTGCCGGTCCAGACCGGCACGCCCGGGATCCACTGCGAGGAAAGGAGGTGGCTGTTTCCGTCTTCGAACAACACGGTTATGGCGTCGCCTTCGTGTGTGACGTCGGCGTGAATTTCCTCGCCGCTGAGCCAGATGGCCCGCCGCCGCTCGCGGGTGACGGCGCTGTTTAATTGCCCCGAAATGCGACGCTTGCGCTCGCCCATGACGTGGTCGATGGCGGCCGCCACGCCGGCAATGAAGCGGGCAACCGCGCCGCTCGGCGCCGTGCGCTCGAACCCGCGCGGAAATTCCTCGGCGATGAAGCCGGTCGAAAGCTTGCCCGCGCGCCAGCGCGGATGCTGCATGATGGCGGCGAGAAACGGGATGTTGTGGCGGATGCCTTCGATGGTGAAGGCGTCGAGCGCGTCGGCTTGCGCATCGATCGCCTGAAGGCGCGTCCTGGCGTGGGTGACGAGCTTGGCGATCATCGGATCGTAATAGAGCGAAATTTCGCCGCCTTCGGCGACACCGGTATCGTTGCGCACCGTCACTCCGTCGCGCTCGCCTTCGGCGGGCGGCTGATAGCGAACAAGCCGCCCGATCGACGGCGCAAAATTGCGATACGGATCTTCGGCATAAACGCGGCTTTCCACCGCCCAACCCTCGAGTTTCACGTCGCTCTGCTTCAGCTTGAGCGGCTCGCCGGCGGCGACGCGGATCATTTGCTCGACGAGATCGACCCCGGTGACGAGTTCGGTCACCGGATGCTCGACCTGCAGTCGCGTATTCATCTCCAGGAAATAGAAACTGCGGTCCTGCCCGGCGACGAACTCGACCGTGCCGGCGCTGTCGTAACCGACAGCTTTTGCGAGCGCGACCGCCTGCTCGCCCATTTTTGCCCGCGTCTTGGCGTCAAGCAGCGGGCTCGGCGATTCCTCGATGACTTTCTGATTGCGGCGCTGGATCGAACATTCGCGCTCGCCGAGGTAAATGACATTGCCGTGCTTGTCGCCCAACACCTGAATTTCGACATGCCGCGGATCGGTGATGAATTTCTCGAGAAAGACGCGGTCATCGCCGAAGCTCGACTTCGCCTCCGAACGGGCGCGGGCGAAATTTTCCGCAACCTCGGCCTTGGTGAAGGCGATGCGCATACCCTTGCCGCCGCCGCCGGCGGAGGCTTTGATCATTACCGGGTAACCGATCTGCTCGGCGATCGCGATCGCCTGGTTGTCATCCTCGATGACACCGAGATGACCCGGCACGGTCGACACGTTGGCGCGCGCGGCGGCTTTTTTCGACTCGATCTTGTCGCCCATCGCGGCGATGGCCTTGGGATTAGGCCCGATGAAGACGATGCCGGCTTTGGCCAGGGCTTCGGCAAAGGCGGCGCGCTCTGACAAAAAGCCATAGCCCGGATGTACCGCTTCGGCGCCGCTTTCCTTGCAGGCAGCAACGATCTTCTCGATGACAAGATAGCTTTGCGCCGCCGGCGGCGGGCCGATCGGAATTGCCGCATCCGCCATCTCGACGTGGAGCGCGTCGCGGTCGGCTTCGGAATAAACCGCAACGCAGGCGATGCCCATGCGGCGAGCTGTCTTGATGATCCGGCAGGCGATTTCGCCGCGGTTGGCAATCAGGATTCGCTTGAACATTGCGGCATCAAAACTCGCGAACCGGCGCTAATCGCTTTGCGGTGTCGGGCTAAAAATGTCAATGACCGCAGGCGACTAGCGATGGGCCCGTCGCCATTGCAATGGTAGCATATTTGCGTTCGCGAGTTTTGCGCCGACTGGCCGCCGGCTTTGCCCGATGTGACAACTCCCGAGGACGGCCGCTACGAACGACGGGTTACATCAAGGCAAAGTTGCGGCCGATTCGCCTCCCCTCGGCGGCAATCCATTCGAGGATGGCCACATCGGCGGCGTCAAAGCCGGCGGGAAAGCTTGGCGCCGGGCGCGCGACCATGATGGGCGAGCGAGCAATCGCCGCCGTCAGCGCTTCGATGGTGAGATCGTCACAGTCCATGACTCGGACTTACAACGCGAGGCGGGCTGCCGAAGGGCGGCGATGCGGCAAAGTCGGGGCACGGCGCCGCCGGCCCGTTCGGTCTTTATGCGACATTTCTTCCAAGGGGAGGCTCGTCCGCCATTCAATCATTCTGCATTTCGCGGCTATTTCGGACGGACAATCTCTGGTATTAAAGGCGCCTCCTCGCTATGTAATGTGCAGAAATTCCAGAACATTTCGCATCAGAGCCACTGAGTACGGAGGTTTCCATGGCGCTCCAGATTGGCGACACCGCCCCGGATTTCGAGACCGATACCACGGAAGGCAAAATTCGGTTTCACGATTGGGCTGGCAATAATTGGGTGGTGCTGTTCTCCCATCCCAAGGATTTTACGCCGGTGTGCACGACCGAACTCGGCACCATGGCCCGACTCAAGCCCGAGTTCGAGAAGCGCGGGGTGAAAATCATCGGCCTGTCCGTCGATCCGGTCGACAACCACAAGAAGTGGTCCGGCGACATCAAGGACGTGGTCGGCTTCGCGCCGAATTACCCACTGATCGGCGACACGGACCTGAAGATTTCCAAGCTTTATGGCATGCTGCCCGCGGGCACGACCGGCACCTCGGAAGGGCGCACGCCGGCCGACAATCAGACGGTGCGCAATGTGTTCGTCATCGGCCCGGACAAGAAGATCAAGCTGGTCCTCGTCTATCCGATGACCACCGGCCGCAACTTCGACGAGGTATTGCGCGTGATTGATTCACTGCAGCTCACCGCCAAACATCGCGTGGCGACGCCGGCCAACTGGAAGCAAGGAGAGGACGTGATCCTTACCGGCGCTGTCACCGACGACGAGGCGAAGAAGCTTTATCCGCAGGGCTGGAAGACGCCGAAGCCTTATATTCGTGTCGTGCCGCAGCCCCGGTAAGTAATTCCAAACAGCCCAGTTGAGGTAATGGCGAGAGCGCGGCCGACAGTCGCGCTCTTTGTTTTTGCGATCGCTAGGGCACCAACAACACCTTGCCGATGTTCCGGCGATCCTGAATGAAGTGATGAGCCTGCGGCGCTTCACCAAACCCGAAGCTACGGGCGATCTTCGGTTTGATGGTGCCGCTGGCCCATAGCTCCAATAATCGGTCGCCCCATTCGCGTATGCGATCGATTTGGCCCCACATGTGGCCGAGATTGACCCCGAACACGCCTTTGTTCGCATTCATGAGCGCCAACGGATTGAACTGAAGCCAAGGTGTGTTTGTAAGCGCTCCAAGCATCGCCAGTATATTGCGTTGCTTGCCGCTCGCTATCGTCGAAAGGCCAAACATGCCCAGGCGCCCGGTCGGCGCCAGAAGACGATAGCCTTTCTTCCAGGATTCACCTCCCACCGGATCAAGAATGAGTTCGACACCTCGACCATCGGTGATTTCGCGGGTGCGTTCCTCGAAATCCTCCGTTCGGTAATCGATCAGGTGGTCGACGCCAAGCAATCGCAGCTCGGCATGCTTGGCTGCCGAAGCCGTGCCGATCACGCGAGCGCCGATATTTTTTGCGATTTGCGTAGCCGCGATACCGACGCCGCCGCCGGCGGAATGGATCAGGACTGTCTCACCGCGTTTCAGACTTCCCATGACTGCGATGAGCTGCCATGCGGTGAAATAGTTGACCGGAAGAGCGGCGCCCTCCAATGCGGACATAGCGGCGGGCCGCGTAAATATCTGTTGAACCGGAACGGTGACGACGTCCGCGTAGCCGCCGAACCGCGTCAGCGCGATAACGTCGCGCGCGAGCCAGGTGTCGTCGACCCCGCCGCCTGTGGCATCGACGCGACCACTGACCTCGTAACCCGGCACGACCGGGATCGGCGGCAAGTCGGGATAGACGCCCATGCGGCCCATGACATCGGCAAAATTGATTCCGCTCGCCTCGACGCGAATCCTCACCTCACCGGCCTTGGGCTGCGGATCAGGCGCTTCTCTCACCTGCAGAACTTCCGGTGCGCCGGCTTTCGTGATCCAAATCTGCCGCATCGTTTCAGCACCGTATTCGCAGTGAAAGGTATCGTTATCGGGATCGTCGTCATGATCATATAGGAGCGGGCTGTCTCGCGCTCTTGCTTTTAAGGCTCACGCGTGCAGACCTTGGCGTCCTTGCAAGAAAGTGGGCCCAGGGAGGAATTTATGGATGTGCGCGCGGCAGTGGCGTTCGCGCCCGCCAAACCTCTCGAAGTGACCACGGTCAAGCTCGAGGGACCACGCACGGGCGAAGTCCTCGTCGAGATCAAGGCGACCGGGATCTGCCACACCGATGAGTTCACGCTTTCGGGCGCCGACCCTGAAGGACTCTTTCCCGCCATCCTTGGTCACGAGGGCGCCGGCATCGTCGTTGACATCGGTGCCGGCGTTACATCGGTGAAAAAGGGCGATCATGTGATACCGCTCTACACGCCGGAATGTCGGCAATGCCCGTCCTGTCTGTCGCGCAAAACAAATCTCTGCACCGCTATTCGCGCCACCCAGGGCCAGGGCGTCATGCCCGACGGCACGTCGCGCTTCGCCATCGACGGCAGAAAAATTCATCACTACATGGGCTGCTCGACATTCTCCAATTTCACCGTGCTGCCGGAAATCGCGGTGGCGAAAATCCGCGAGGACGCACCTTTCGACAAGGTTTGCTACATCGGCTGCGGCGTGACCACCGGTGTCGGCGCCGTGATCAACACCGCCAGGGTCGAACCCGGCGCGAAATGCATCGTATTCGGGCTCGGCGGCATCGGCCTGAACGTCATCCAGGGACTGCGCCTCGTCGGCGCCGACATGATCATCGGCGTCGATATCAACCCGGAGAAGAAAGCCTGGGGCGAGCGCTTCGGCATGACCCATTTCGTCAACCCGAAAGAGGTCGGCGGCGATCTCGTCGCGCATCTGGTCAACATGACCAAAAGCGCCGCCGATCAGATCGGCGGCGCCGACTACACTTTCGAATGCGTTGGCAACGTCAATCTCATGCGCGCGGCGCTGGAAAGCTGCCATCGCGGCTGGGGTCAGAGCATCATCATTGGCGTTGCCGGCTCGGGCCAGGAAATTGCAACCCGGCCGTTTCAGCTCGTCACCGGCCGCGTCTGGCGCGGCAGCGCCTTCGGCGGCGCTCGCGGCCGTTCCGATGTGCCGAAGATCGTCGATTGGTACATGGAAGGGAAAATCGAGATCGATCCGATGATCACCCACACCATGCCCCTTGGCGAGATCAACACCGCGTTCGACCTGATGCACGCGGGCAAGAGCATCCGCAGCGTCGTTGTGTATTAGGTTCTTGCGTTGAGGGAGTTGTCATGGCCGGCACCACTGAATTTCCGCAAACGCCGCTTGCCGAATTCATGGGCATAAAATTCACCCACATTTCCGGCGAGCGGATCGAAGCCGAACTCGTTGTGCGGCCGGAGCTCGCGACCGTCCCAGCGATCCTGCACGGCGGCGCCATCATGGCGTTCGCGGACAATGTCGGGGCCGCAGGTGCCGTGGTCAATTTGCCGGCCGGCGCGCGCACGGCAACGATCGAAAGCAAGACCAACTTCTTCGCCGCCATTCCCGTCGGCGAGACGGCGCGCGCGGAGTCGACTCCACTGCATCTAGGCCGGACTACGATGGTCTGGCAGACCAAAATCACGGGCGCCGACGGTCGGCTTTGCGCACTGGTGATCCAGACGCAGATCGTCATTCCGGCGGGGAAGAGTTAGGCGCGGCTCAAACCGCTATTCTTGAACCAGTGCTTCGGAGGCAGCGCCGAGCTTCAGCGCCAGGCGCGGATCGAACCGCTGCGCCAGCGCCGCGTGCGCATCGCGCCACACCGGGAGCGCCGCCTCCAACCGCCGCGCCCCCTCCTCCGTAAGCCACACCGCGCGGCGCCGCTGGTCGTCTTCGGCTATGGCGATCTCGACGAGGCCGGCTGCTTCCAGGCCGCGGAGATTTCGCGACAGCGTCGACTGATCGAGGCCCGTGCGCTCCGCCAAGGCACCCAGCGTATCGTCGGGTGCAGCCGCGATCTGCGCCACCAGGCCGAATTGCGCGAGGCTCAGGCTGCTGCCGGCCATGCGCGCCTCGAGAAAGTTCGTGATCCGCCGCGCCGCCAGCCGGCTCGCCCAGCCGGCGCACACCTCGAGCGCGGCGCGAGCATCGCTGACGAGGGTTTTCGGAGGGGCTTGCGGTCGTTTGGCCATCGTTGTATGTATTTACATCATTTGTATCTACAAGGAAATATCCATGCTGAGCCCTCCGTCATTACGCTACGGCGTCGCTAAACCCGAAGAAGTCGCCGAGATGACCGGATTACAGGCCATGCAGGCCTTGATCGACGGCAGGCTTCCCGCACCACCGATTGCGCAAACCCTCAGTTTTTGGCTCCTGGAGGTTGGTGATGGCTATGCCGTTTTCGAAGCCGATACCGGGCCGCATTTGCTCAATCCGCTGGGGACTGTCCACGGCGGCTGGGCGCTGACACTGATTGACAGCGCGACAGGCTGCGCCGGGCACACGCTGCTTCCACCCGGCACCGGCTACGGAACGGTCGAGACCAAGGTCAACTTCACGCGGCCGATCAGACACGACACCGGCCGCGTGCGCGCCGAAGGACGTATTGTCAGCCGTGGCCGCCAGATCATGACCGGCGAGGCGCGACTCCTCGACAAGGAAGGCCGCATCCTCGCCCACGGCACTTCGACCTTGATGGTCTACGGCGCGAGAAACGAGGGCCGAGCGCCATCAAAATGACCGCGCGGTCCCCTTCGAGGAAGACGGCCGAGCGCTTGCGGATCAAGCGGATCTACGACAGTCCGGCCGACGACGATGGCTTGCGCATTCTGGTCGACCGGTTGTGGCCCCGCGGCGTCGCCAAAGCGAAGGCGCATATCGATTTGTGGCTCAGGGATATTGCTCCGAGCGATACGCTGCGGCACCGGTTTCACGGCGATCCGAAAAAGTGGGATCAGTTCGTCACCGCTTATGGACGAGAGCTTGCACGGGAGCCGGCGAAGACGGCGGCCGAGGACCTGCTCGAGCGGCTGAACCGCGAACCCGTGACGTTGCTCTACGCCTCGCGGCATGAGACGCATAATAACGCGGTCGCGCTGAAGCAATGGCTCGAACGTAGCTTGCGCAAATGAGCCTGGCCTCTCGCCGCAGATTCGTGGTGCATCCGAGACGCTGGTAAGGTTCGCCTTTGCCGCACGTACTGCCAATGACACGCGGCATCAACGTCCAAAGCCCAGGTTTGTCATGTTCGCAGGCACTGACGACAACCTCTTGTTTCCCACGACCATCGCCGGCAGTCTGCCGAAGCCGTCCTGGCTGGCCGCGCCCAACCGGCTTTGGGCGCCCTGGCGGCTCGAAGGCGACGAGCTTGCGGCCGCCAAAGATGACGCCACGATACTGGCGCTCAAGCTCCAGGAAGACGCCGGCATCGACATCGTCTGTGACGGCGAGCAGTCGCGTCAGCATTTCGTGCACGGCTTTCTCGAAGCCATCGATGGCATCGACTTTGAACGGCGCATCGAAATGGGCATCCGCAACAACCGCTATAAGGCCATGTGCCCGACTGTTGTCGGCCCGCTGCGGCTGCGCTCGCGCGTACACGCACGCGAAGCGCGGCTTGCGCGCGCACATACCAGCCGAAAGCTCAAATTCACCCTTCCCGGCCCGATGACCATCGTCGATACCGTCGCTGATGCTCACTATGGCAACCGCGTCGACATGGTGCTGGCGTTTGCTGCGCTGCTTAACGAAGAAGCGCGCGGACTTGCGGCTGATGGTGTCGACATAATCCAGTTCGATGAGCCGGCCTTTAACGTCTATATGGATGATGCTGCCGGCTGGGGAATAGAAGCACTTCATCGTGCCATGGAACGAGTCGGCGCAAAGAGTGCGGTACACATCTGCTACGGCTACGGCATTCCGGCCAACATCGCGTGGAAAGCGACGCTTGGCTCCGAGTGGCGGCAATATGAAAAGTTCTTCCCGGCCTTGGCGCGGAGCCGCATTGATCAAGTCTCGATCGAATGCATCAACTCGCACGTGCCCATGAGCCTCCTCAAACTGCTCGAGGGCAAGGATGTTCTCATCGGCGCCATCGATGTCGCTACCGAGCAGATCGAGAGACCGGAACAAGTCGCCGCGGTGATCGTGCAGGCGGCGGATTATGTGGCGAAGGAAAAAATCATCGCCTGCACCAATTGCGGCATGGCCCCGATGCGCCGGGACATCGCGGAAAAGAAGCTGAACGCGCTGGCGCAGGGCGCGGCGCTGGCACGAAGACAATTCAACTGAAGTGCGCTAGCGGTCGCTGCGCGAAAGCACTTCGATCAATTCGCCGACCTTGCGCCGCTGCTCGCCCTTGTTGCCGGAAGCGATGGCGTGCTCGACGCAGTGTGCCACATGGTCGGCAAGGATTTCCTCCTCGGCGCGGCGCAAAGCGGCGCGCGCCGCCGAAAGCTGGGTGACGATATCGATGCAATAGCGGTCGTTCTCGACCATGCGAGAGAGGCCACGCACCTGGCCCTCGATCCGCTTCAGGCGCTTGAGCACCGCCGTCTTGGCATTCGCGCGCATGGCCGCTATATACCCCCACGGGGTATATATTTCAAGCCGGCGCCGCAGTGGATCATTGCAGTCACACGCATCATGCTGAACGGGAGCCCGCCGCCGATGCGGCCGACGATGGCAACCGCAGCGGCGCGATCTACACCTGCCCGATGCATCCGCAGGTGCATCGGGTCGGGCCCGGCGCTTGTCCGATCTGCGGCATGGCGCTCGAGCCACAGGTGGGCGGCAGCGCCGATGAATCTGACGGCGGCGAACTCGCCGATATGACGCGGCGGCTGTGCATCTCCGCAATCCTCGCATTTCCGATCGTTGTGCTGGAAATGGGCGGCCATTTGTTCGGCTTGGCGTCTCTGCCGCAGCGCATGTCGGGCTTCGTCGAGCTTGCGCTGGCGACGCCGGTCGTAGTGTGGGGTGGTTGGCCGTTTCTCCTGCGCGGCGCGCAGTCGCTGCGCACGCGCCACCTCAACATGTTCACGCTCATCGCCATGGGCACGGGCGTCGCTTACCTTTACAGCGTCGTCGCGGCACTGGCGCCGCAGCTCTTTGCCGAAACCTTCGGCGCCGCGCGTGGCACGCCGGTGCTCTACTTCGAGGCGGCGGCCGTCATTGCCGTTCTGGTGCTGGTCGGACAGGTTCTCGAATTGCGCGCGCGCGCTTCGACATCAGCCGCGATCCGCGCGCTGATGAAGCTTGCGCCGAACCGGGCACGGCGCCTGCGTGACGACGGCAGCGACGAGGATGTGCCGCTCGATTGCATCGCGGTTGGTGACCGGCTGCGGGTGCGTCCCGGCGAAAAGGTACCCGTCGACGGCAGCATCGTTGACGGCCGCTCGACGATCGATGAGTCGATGGTCACCGGCGAGTCCATGCCCGTGATTAAGGAAGCCGGCGCAAAGGTCATCGCCGGCACGCTCAACCAGGCCGGCGGCTTCGTCATGCGTGCGGAAAAGGTCGGCGCCGATACGCTGCTGGCGCGCATCGTTCAGATGGTCGCCGCGGCACAGCGCTCACGCGCGCCGATCGCGCGGCTCGCCGATCAGGTCGCCTCCTGGTTCGTGCCGATGGTTATTGTGGTGGCGCTCGCCGCTTTCGTCACGTGGTCGATCTTCGGGCCGGAACCGCGTCTGACTTTTGGCCTTCTTGCTGCAGTCAGCGTGCTGATCATCGCCTGCCCCTGCGCGCTTGGACTGGCCACACCAATGTCGATCATGGTTGGCGTGGGACGCGGCGCCCAGGCCGGCGTTCTGATCAAAAACGCCGAGGCGCTGGAAAGATTGGAGCGGGTCGACACGCTCGTCATTGACAAAACCGGAACATTGACCGAAGGCAAGCCGAAGCTCATCGGCATCATTGCGGCCGACGGCGGCGACGAGACCGAGGTCTTGCGGCTGGCGGCGAGCCTTGAACGGACCAGCGAACATCCGCTTGCAAGAGCCATCGTTGCCGCCGCCATCGAGCGCGGCATTGCGCTTGCCGAAGCGCGCGATTTTAGTTCCACAACGGGAAAAGGCGTATTTGGCGATGTCGGAGGCCGCATGGTTGCCGTTGGCAGTTCTGACTTCCTTGCCGAGCTGGGCGTCGGGACAACGCCATTTGCAGCCGACGCCGGGCGCTTGCGTCACGACGGCGCGACGGTGATCTTCCTGGCGCTTGATCGAAGACCCGCCGCCGCTTTCGCCATCGCCGACCCGATCAGGGCGACGACACCGGTAGCGCTCGAAGCCCTGCGCGATGACGGCATGCGCATCGTCGTGCTGAGCGGGGACAATCGCATAACGACTGCCGCGGTGACGCGCCGCCTTGCCATCGGTGAGGTTGAGGCGGGGGTCCTGCCCGAGCAGAAAGGAGCGGTCGTACAAGGCCTGCGGCGGCAAGGCCGTGTCGTCGCCATGGCCGGTGACGGCGTCAACGATGCTCCGGCACTCGCCACGGCTGACGTCGGCATCGCCATGGGAACCGGCACGGACGTGGCGATCGAAAGCGCCGGCATCACGCTCGTCAAAGGCGACCTCTTCGGCATCGTTCGCGCGCGCAAGCTTTCGCGCGCGACCATGCGCAACATCCGGCAGAATCTGTTCTTCGCCTTCGTCTATAACGCCGCCGCCATCCCGATCGCCGCCGGTGTCCTCTATCCCGCTTTCGGTATTACGCTGTCGCCGATCATCGGCGCGGCGGCGATGGCGTTGTCGTCGGTGAGCGTAATTGCCAACGCGCTGCGGCTGCGGACCGTCGCGCTTTAGTGTTCCGGCAGCGGGATGAACTCTTTGTCGTCGCCCGGAATGAGCGCGAATTTTCCGCTCTTCCATTCCTCCTTGGCTTGCTCGATGCGCTCCTTGCGCGAGGAAACGAAATTCCACCAGATGTAACGCGGACCTTCGAGCGCGGTGCCGCCGAGGAACATCAGGCGTGAGGGCTTCGTCGCCGTTACCATGATGCGGTCGCCCGGCCGAAACACCAAGAGCTGCGGGCTCGCAAACTTTTCGCCCGCTATGTCGACTTCACCTTCGGCGACGTAGATCGCCCGCTCCTCATGATCGGGATCGAGCGGGGCGCGAGCGCCGGCATCGAGGAGAACTTCGGCGTAGAACCATTCCGAGACCATTCCGACCGGCGCCCTTCTGCCGAAGGCGGCACCGGCAATGATCCGCGCGCGCAGGCCGCCGTCGTCGATAACGGGCAGGTCGGCAGCGTCGAAATGTTCAAACAGCGGCGTTATTTCTTCGTGCGCTTGCGGCAACGCGATCCAGCTCTGGATGCCGAACATGCCGCTCCGGCCCATGCGGTCGTGGCCCGGCGTACGTTCGGAATGGGCGATACCGCGTCCAGCAGTCATCAGATTCATGGCGCCCGGCGTGATCTCCAGGGCGTTGCCTTCGCTGTCGCGGTGCATGATGCTGCCTTGAAAGAGGTATGTGACCGTCGCAAGCCCGATGTGCGGATGCGGCCGCACGTCCATCGCGCCGCGCCCGTCGATGTACTGCACCGGTCCCATCTGGTCGAAGAAGATAAACGGGCCGACCATTTGCCGACGGGCGTGCGGCAGGGCGCGGTGCACCGAAAAGCCGTCGCCCAAATCCCGTGCGCGCGGCACGATGATCAGTTCGAGTGCATTGCACGAGTGCTTATCGCCGAGTATCGGGTCCTGGCCGGGCATCCAACTCATAACTTTCTCCCCATAGCTCGTGATTTCGCACGCCGCCTGTTTTGCGCGCTTAGCTGTTGTTATCAAGCCATGTATGCTACCGCCGGTAAAGCCGCTACCGGTCCAACTTTCACCATACCGGCGGCCCGAGTCTTAAATGATTCCAGCGCCTTCATTGACGGGCGTCCTTCTTCTCTTTGGCTTGAGCCTTTTTCTCGGCCTTGCTTTCGAGGATTTCTTCGCACGCACCTACCGTCCGGGCGGCATCCGCACCTTCCCCATGCTCGCAGCGGGCGGCGGGGTGCTTTATTTGTTCGATCCGGTGCATTTCGTCCCCTTCACCGCCGGGCTGATCGTGCTCGGCTTCTGGCTTGCAACCTACTACCGCCGGCATATCCGGGAACAGGACGGAAAGGCGGAAACCAACGTCGAGCTCGTCGTTCCGATTCTCAACGTTCACGCCTATCTGCTCGGCGCCATCGCCCTGGCTTTGCCGCCGTGGGTCGCGGTAGCGTTTACCGTGTCCGCGGTGCTGCTGCTCACCGGCCGCGAAAAGCTGCACGCACTGGCGCAGCGCGTGCCATTGCGGGAGATCGTCACCGCCGGACAATTTTTGATACTGACCGGCATCATCCTGCCGCTGTTGCCCAACACGCCGGTGACGACGTTGACCACCATCACCCCGCGTCAGGCCTGGCTTGCGCTCGTCGTCGTCTGCAGCCTGTCTTACGCCAGCTATCTGGCGCAACGCTACTGGGCCGCCGCGGCACGGGGATTATGGATGGCAGCGTTGGGCGGACTCTATTCGTCCACGGCGACAACCGTGGTGCTGGCCCGACAGGCAAGGTCGGAATCAACGATGCGCCGGAACGCGCAAGCCGGCATCACGCTCGCCACCGCCATTATGTATCTGCGCATTCTGGCGATCGTTGCGTTCTTCAACTGGGCGCTGGCGCGAGCGCTCGCGCCTTGGCTCTGCGCCCTTTCGCTCGCCGGGCTTGCAATCTGCGCGCTGCAATTTTGGCAGGCAAGACCTATGGCGCAGGAGACGAAAGGCAAGACGTCGACGTTATCTCCCTCCGGCGGCAATCCCCTGGAGCTTGGTCCGGCGGCTTTGTTTGCGGCGCTGTTTATCGCGGTTTCGCTGCTGTCGAACTGGGCCAAGGTGGAGTTCGGCACCTCCGGCATTTACACGCTCGCCGCCATCGTCGGTGTGACGGATATCGATCCGTTTGTGCTCAACTTGGCGCAAGGCGGCACTTCCGGCTTGACCGACAACGCAATGTCGGCAGCGATTTTGATCGCCGCGTCGTCTAACAACGTGCTCAAGGCCGCCTATGCGGCCTTTTTTGCAGGTGGACGGGCCACGGCGACGAGCGCAGGGGTGTTGGTGCTGCTGGCCGCCGCCGGCGTTGCCATCGCTGTGGTAATTGGCGCTTAGAAGCACCGATTAGCGGATCGTCTGATCGCTCTGATAGGACGTCGGGGCGGCCGAGACAGGCGGCGCGGGCGGTGCCGGCAATGGAGCTGCGACGGCGACGGCCGGCGATGGCGCCGCGGAGGCAGCTGACGTCGGCGGGGGAAGTTGGCAATTTTTGTCCGCGGCGGTGTGCCGCAAAACTGCTTCCTCGCCCCGCGCGTTCTCGTATTCGGCGCGATACGACAGGGTTCCGATCAAAGCGCCGCCGCCGCCTTCGTTCGCCTTGTCCATTAGCTCATGCAACTGTTGTTCGCGGGCCAGCAGGGACGTCAGTCGTTTTTCAAGGTCTTTGCAATGATAGAAGGTATAGTGAGCGGGATCGACGAGATAAGTCCCTACCTCATCGCTCGTCGTACAGCCGGCGAGAAGGCCTGCGGCAAGCGCGCAGATCGCACCGGCGGCACTTCGCCGGCCCCCTCCGCGGCGACAAATTGAGACGTGAACACCGGCGCGCAATCTCATAGAAGCATCAAGTCAGGCGCAAAGTTCGGCGGCGCGCAATCAGCGCCCGGCATGCCGTTCGCAACTTCCTGTGCCACAAATAAGGCAAGCCGGCGTGACTAATCCGTCGCAAACTCGACGCCGACGGTCAATCCGGTGCGCCAAATCAGTCGACAATGGCGGCGTGCGCCGCCCCTGGCGAGGAGGAGTATAAAGCGATCCGGCAGAGTGTCGTCACTCTCCAGCACCAGGCGCGCCCCGGTATGCGAAATGTCAGAAATGTTGCAGCTCCGCGGCGGCTCGCCCTTGGTCACGATCTTTGCAGAATAGTGGAACTGCCGGCGCGGCTTCTTTCGCAATTCGGCACGATTGCAATAATTTCCGGTGGCAACCATGAACGGAATTGCTCGTCAGCGGACCTGTGAACCTAGATACCGCGCCTTAAGGGCGCGTTAAACGCGTTTCGGCGACCGCCATTTCGTCAAATTGGCCAGCCGGAAACGATCTAAATTTGAAGCGAGCTAAGCCCACGGCACGGCGGAGACAAGGAAACCGATCATGACCGCAATGACGCAGACGCACATGCAATTCGAACGCGCAAGCTTGGAGCTCGACGGGCCGGTTGCCATTCTGAGCATGAACCATCCGGAAGTCCTAAACGCGTTGTCGGCGGAGATGCTCAAGGGCATGACGGATGCGCTCGACACGCTCGCCGGAACACGAGGACAAATCCGATGTTTGGTCATCACCGGGACTGGCCGCGCCTTTTCCACCGGTGCCAATCTGCAGGGACGTGGCGAAGGATTGTCGCAGCGCGGTGCCGGCCAGGCGTTGGAGACGCAGTTTCATCCATTCATGCGACGGCTGCGCGATCTGCCCTATCCGCTACTGACCGCGGTTAACGGACCGGCCGCCGGAGCGGCTATGAGCATCGCGTTGATGGGCGATCTCATTCTCTGTGCTCGTTCCGCGTATTTCCTGCAAGCATTTCGGCGCATCGGCCTGGTGCCGGATTGCGGTTCAACCTGGCTCTTGCCTCGGCTGGTCGGGCGGGCGCGCGCGCTTGAGCTATCGCTGCTGGGCGAGCGTCTGCCGGCCGAGACCGCCCTTGCCTGGGGCCTCGTCAATCGCGTGTTCGCCGACAATGCACTCATGCCCGAGGTGCGCCGATTGGCGCGCGAACTCGCGGCCGGACCAACCGTCGCGCTCGGGATGATCCGCCGCCTGTACTGGGAAAGTCCGGAGAACTCCTACGAGCAGCAGCTCGATCTGGAATGCCGTATGCAACGTCTCGCCGGCGCGACAGCCGATTTTCGCGAAGGCGTGCAGGCCTTCCTCGAGAAGCGTCCGGCCAATTTTATCGGGGCGTGAGACTTAACATCTTCGTGACCGGCCCGGCCCAGCCGGTTTCTGGCGCCGAGTCGTAACCCGTTGTTTACGATATTTTGCCAGCGTTCACGCGCAATTTGCATGTTCACGCGGGCGAGTGCCCGCTTAAACCCTTCGCTGCCTCTCCGGGTGAACGAGGTAGGGCTCGCGAGCGGAGATATGATCGGCCCGCCAGAGGCAAGCGCGGTACCGCCGTCGCCATTTTGGCGGCGTTCCCCTTTTGGGGTCGGCGGCAAACTGCAATTTGCTTTCAGTATCGTCGCCGGTCTGACGGCGATTTCGACGATCGTCTCGCTGTTGTGTTTCGCCCCCGTGGAAAACGGCCTGCGCGATTTTGCCGTGCGGCAAACGCCGATTATTGCCAACGTCATCCAGCTATCCGCCATTTCCGGCGAAATTTCCGCGGCCGCGGCCCGGCTTATCAACGCCAAAACCGCGGGCGACCAAAGGAAAATCGCGGACCTGATTGTACGCAAACGTAGCGATTTGAGCGAAACGCTGCAGCGGCTGCAGAGGCTCTACAGCGCCAGTCCGGCGGTCGCCAAGTTGCTGACGCTGTCGCAACGGCTCAACGCCAATCTCGCCGCTCTCGAGGAAATCATGACCGAGCGGAACGATCTGCACGGTCAGATCGTGGGGCTGTCGGAGACGCTGCGGCAGACACAAACGCGATTGCTCGAGCAACTTGCGCGATTGCCAGGTTCAAGCGCCGGCACGGAACTGTCCACCAAAGCCAATGTTCTGGTGAATCTCATCGACGAAGCCGCAACCTTGCGCGATCCGACGGAATTCAAGCGCGTCCAGGATGCGCTTAAAGCGATCGCCGACGCTTTACGTCAATCCGCAGCCGCGCTGCAGGACAAAAGCATCGCCGATGACGTCAACAAGCTTTTGCTCCTGACGATCGGGACCAACAGCATTTTTGCTCGCCACGCGCGGGAACTGTTTGTTGCAACGCGCGCCGACGCGACCATTGATGAAAACGTCGCCATTCAGAGCGATCTCGACAAGGCAGTCGCCGATCTGGTCAATGCAGCGCAGGACTCGGTTAAAAGCGGCACCGCTGCTTTGACCGAAACGGTCGACGGCAGCCGGGTTTTGCTTTTAGTTGTCGCCTTTGCCAGCATTCTGGCGGCCGCGGGCGTTGGCGTATTTTACGTCCAGCGCCGGCTGGTACGCCAACTGATCTCGATCAGCGACGCCATGCGGCGGCTGGCATCCGGCGATGTCGATTCCGCGCTACCCTCGGTTTTCACCGCGGACGAGCTGGGAGAGATGTCACGTTCGCTGCACGTGCTGCATGCGGGCGAACTCGAACGACGCAAGCTGATCGAACGCGAGCGCAGCGAACAATCGGCACAACGGCACCGGGCGTCTTCGATTGACCGGATCATCGAAGACTTCCGCGCCGCGGTGACCTCCATAGTCACCGATCTCACGAGCCAGGCTTCGGCCATGGAAACGACGGCCCGGGGATTGTCGACCATCGCCAGCGAGGCGGACAATCAAGCCCGCACCGTTTCGCACTCGTCCGAGGAGACGTCGACGAACGTGCAGTCTGTCGCCAGCGCGACCGAGGAACTCGGCATTTCGATTCACGCGATTAACGAACAGGCCGGCCAGACGCGGGGCGTCGTTGCCCGCGCCGCCGAGATCGCGCGATCGGCCCATAAGCTGGGCGATCAGCTATCGAGCGGCGCCGGCCGGATTGGAGACGTGGTCAAGCTCATCCGCAACGTCGCGGAGCAGACCAACCTTCTTGCCCTAAACGCCACGATCGAGGCGGCGCGCGCCGGCCAGGGGGGCAAAGGATTCGCCGTGGTCGCAAACGAGATCAAACAGCTTGCCAGCCAGACGGCGAAGGCCACCGAAGATATTACGACGCAGATTGCAGCGATTCAGACTTCCACGATTGAGGCGGTCGATGCGATTGAATCGATCAATGCCGTGACCGACGACATCGCCCGTTTCACGGCCGCGGTCGCCGCCTCCGTCGAGCAACAGAACGACGCGGCGCAAATGATCACCCGCAACGTGCAGGGCGCGGCCGGAGGGGTGCACGACCTCGCCGGCAATATGACTCGCGTCACCAAAGTGATCGGCGAAACCAACCGCTTCGCCTCGGAGGTATTGGAAGTGGCACATACGCTGTCCTCGCAAACGAGCAATATCAACAAGGCGGTTGAGCATTTCCTGAAACGAGTTGCCGCGGTCTGAGCGGTTATCAGCGCGGCTCAAAAGGAGCAGGACATGGATGAAGATTACAAGCTCCCGGCACTGCCCCTGCGCAACCGGCTTGGAACTGCATTTATGAGCGCTTTCGGGGCAGGACTCGGCGTCCTCTTGGTATTTTCCGTCGCGGCCAATGTGCCGGCGCTCAGCCGAACTACGGAAGACGACACGCAAATCGTCAAAAGCCTGGCGACAATGTTGCGTGCCGGTCGCACGGTCATTTCGCGAAATCAGGACCGGATCAACGATTCGAATGTCGGCGACAAGGGCCTCGACGGCAAGACCGTACTCAATGAAACCATAGCCATCTTCCGGCAAAAAGCCGGGGCCGATCCCGCATCGATCGATCCAAACTCGCTGCAAGGCAAGCTTATCCGCATGCAGATGGATTCAATCGCTGAAGTCATGGACGTCCACCAAGAGACGATCAATCGGCAGGGCGTCGGATTTAAGGGCTTTATTCCGGCGGTCTTCGGCCGGCTGGTGAACGAAGCATTTGGCCGCCGGGCGGCCGGCATTGCCGAGATGAAGGTCACCGCGCCGCCTGCTTTCCTCCGCAATCCGCACGTTCAGCCGGACGAGTGGGAGCTGGAAGTCATCGCGACGAAGTTGCAATCGTCTTCCTGGCCCAAGGATCAATCTTACACCGCGACGGCGTCGAAAGACGGCAAGCTCGCCGAGCGCACCTTGTTCCCGGAATATTACGGCTCCTCGTGCCTCACCTGCCATGGGTCGCCAAAGGGAGAAATCGACATCACCGGCTTTCCCAAGGAAGGCGCCAACGAAGGCGATCTTGGCGGCATCATCAGCATTGCGCTTTTTCATTAGGCATCGCGGCTTTTCCTCCCCGAGCTAAGCCGCCCGGAACAGCGCCCACTGGCGTCGCGTGACGGTTTCATTACAATTGCGTGAGGTTTCGATGACGCGTGCGAGTAAACGCCATGCAGCTCGGCTGGCTGGCCTGGTCAAATCCGGTCGCAATCTGGTGGGGCCTGTTGGTTCTGGTCAGCGCCGGCAACGTTGCCATGCTGCTCACGCTGTTCGCGCGCTTCCGGAAAAATGATAATCGGCGGCGCGTCGGCTTGTTCGCGATCGA
>Ga0187782_10001237_pt1 | contig 18398 bp, 13 predicted proteins | sample 0715_SJ02_MP15_2_FD_132454 | JGI IMG/M metagenome (GOLD analysis project Ga0187782, IMG submission 132454) | Tropical peat soil microbial communities from peatlands in Department of Meta, Colombia - 0715_SJ02_MP15_20_MG | ecosystem: Environmental > Terrestrial > Soil > Wetlands > Peat | place...
AGCGTCGACTGGCACACTCTTTGCTGACTCAGCACACAACCACGGAGGGATATCGGCGGTGCCGACCAACGAACAGCGACGTGCGACGGCCAAGCGCAAACTTGAGCGGCAGCTGGAACGTCGCGCCGAGCAAGCTCGTCGTCGTCGGATGGTGGCCATCGTCGGCGGGGCGGTCGCGGCAGTGGTCGTGGTGGTCGCGGCGGTAGCCACCGTCGTCCTGACCAATCAGGAGCACAACAACAACAAGCAGGCTTCGGCAACCGGGAGCTCGTCCACCAGCGCCGCTCCGGGCACATCATCAGGGATACCGCCATTGCCGCCGTTCAAGGCGGCCGCCAATCTGGGCGCCGACTGCCAATACGAGCCTTCGGCAGAACCGGCCAGCAAGCCGGCGAACCTGCCGAGGCAAGGCAAGGTACCCACCGACCCGGCGCAGGTCAGTGTCAGCATGGTCACTAATCAGGGCAATGTCGGCCTGTTGCTCGCAAACAACGAATCACCTTGCACCGTCAACAGTTTCGTCAGCCTGGCGCAGCAGAAGTTCTTCGACGACACCAAATGCCACCGGATCACCGCCTCGCCGACATCGTCGGTGCTGCAGTGTGGCGACCCGACCGGTGACGGCACCGGCGGGCCGGGCTACCAGTTCCCCAACGAGTATCCGACCGACCAGTACAAGCCTGACGATCCCGCGGTGCACGAGCCGGTGGTCTACTCGCGGGGCACCCTGGCCATGGCCAACGCCGGACCGAACACCAACGGCAGTCAGTTCTTTATGGTGTACAAGGACACTCAGCTACCGCCCGAATACACCGTTTTTGGCAAGATTCAACAGGACGGCCTGGCCACCCTGGACAAGATCGCCAAGGGCGGCGTCGCCGGTGGCGGTCAGGACGGCCAGCCAGCCACCGAAGTCACGATCAAGTCGGTGCGGCTGGACTGATTGAGCCTTCGGCTAACAGGAGAACTCTTTGTGCAGGTGACGAGATTCGGGCGCTACCAGCTTCTCGATTTAATCGGCCGTGGCACAACGGGGAAGGTCTACCGAGCCACTGACACCGTCACTAGTCAGGTAGTCGCCCTCAAGGTGCTGGCGGCGGAACCGGCCGAGGATCCGGAATTTCTCGAACAGTTCCGCCGCGAGGTACGGGCGGCGGCCGGCCTCAATAACCAGCACGTGGTGCCCATCCACAACTATGGCGAGATCGGCCGTCGGCTGTATGTCGACATGCAGTTGGTCGACGGCAGCAACCTCGGTCGCCTGATCAGAAACGAAGGCGGTCGGATACTTCCCGCACGTGCGGTCGCGATGATCGAGCAGGTCGCCGCGGCGCTCGATAGCGCCCACCGAGTGGGACTGGTCCATCGCGACGTCAAGCCGTCGAACATCGTGGTTGCACTGGGAGATTTCGTCTACCTGACCGATTTCGGGATGGCGCGCAGCGCCGAGGATACGGCTGTGAGCAGCATGGGCCATGTCCCCGGCGCTTACATGGCGCCCGAAAGGTTCAGCGGCGCAGGCGATTCCCGCGCTGACGTCTATTCGCTCGCCTGCGTGTTGCACAAATGCTTGACCGGCCAACAACCCTTTCCGGGAGACAGCCTCGAAGAACAACGCGCCGGGCACCTGACCGCCTCACCGCCGCGACCCTCGACCTTCTCCCCCGGTATACCGCCGGCGTTCAACGCGGTGATCGCCGCCGGTATGGCGAAAAGCCCGCAGGCCCGCTACCAGACAGCATCGCAATTGGCCGAGGCTGCCAGAGCCGCGTTGGAAAACCGTTTCATCCCACCGCCGAGCCCGCCGCCGCGGCCTCCTGGATCGCAGCCCGCCCCGCAACCGCCGCGTGCGCAGCCGAGCTCGGCTGAAGAACCTGCCGGCAGAGGGCACACGCTGGCCATCCTCGGCGGCATGGCCGCAGCGATGGCGGCGCTCTTCGGGGTGATCGCGCTGGTGATTATCACCGCCACAACGTCGGATCAGGGCGCCAGCGCCAGGTCGTCCTCGGCCCCGCCAACCAGCACGACCGCGACCACGAGGAGCGCCACTACGACCACCTCGGCTCCGGTCGCGCGGCCGGCTATCCCGCAGCTACCGCCATTCGTTCCCTCCGCAAGCGTGGGGGCACACTGCCACTACCTACCGTCCGCCGATGCCGCCAGCCACACGGTGACCCCACCACATGCCGGCGAAGTGCCGACCGATCCCGCGCTTATCGGCCTGAACATTGTCACTAACAGGGGCAAGATAGGCCTGCGGCTCGCCAACAACGAATCACCCTGCACTGTCAACAGTTTCGTCAAGCTGGCGCAGCAGAAGTTCTTCGATGACACCCAATGCCATCGGCTGACGACCGCACCGGGATTGTCGGTCTTGCAGTGCGGTGACCCGAAGGGCGACGGCACCGGCGGGCCAGGTTATCAGTTCGCCGACGAGTACCCCACCGATCAGTACCCGCCCGGCGACCCGGCGCTGAAGAAACCCGTCATTTATCCCCGGGGCACGCTGGCGATGGCCAACGGTGGACCGAACACGAACGGCAGCCAGTTCTTCATGGTGTACCGGGACTCGCAGTTGCCGCCGGCCTACACCGTATTCGGCACCGTCGACGCCACCGGCCTGGCAACGATAGACAAGATTGCGGCGGCCGGAGTCGCCGGCGGTCGCGACGACGGTCCGCCCGCCACCACAGTCACCATCACTTCCGCGCGCCCGAGCTGACCCCCCGGCTTCTGTTCACATAGGTTTGGGCTGCGCGTTGGATGAAGTGTTCGGTGGGCGTCGGACACCAGCCGAGTTCACGTGTGGCTTTGTCATGACTGGCCGGCGAGGTCAGCTCAATCAGCCGGGCGCTCTGCCTGCTGATCGGGATGTCACGGCGGAACAGCGATCCGACGGCGTCGGACACGTGCGCGAACCCGTAAACCACCGCCATCGGGATACCCAGTCGTGGCGGCCGCGCGCCAACTGCGTTCGCGGCGACGGTCACCAGCTCACGCTGTGTCATGTAACGCTCAGAAATGATGTAGCGCTGGCCGATTCGTCCCCGTTGGGCCGCCAGCAGCAGCGCGTCGGCGACGTCGTCGATACCGACCACCTCAGCCCCGACGCCGCGGATATAGAACGGCAGTTTTCCGAGCGCGGCAAGCTGCACGAACATCCCTTGGCGCGGCTGCCAATCGGGCGGCCCGTACGGATTCGACACGTTGGCCACGACGGCCGGCAGCCCGTGGTTTGCGACGTAGGAGAACACCAACCGTTCGGCCTGGCGCCGCGACTCGATGTAACTGCCGGCTTGGTCAGACCAGTTGAAGGGGGTTTCCTCGTCAACGGTTTCGCCGTTCCTGCCGATGGCGATGGTGCCGATCGTGCTCAGAAAAACGAACCGCCGCAGATTCGCGTTCACCGCCACGTCGAGCACCTCGCGAAGGCCGTTGACATTGGTCTCGAACAGCGGGGCGGGATCTCTCAGCTCCGCCCTGGTGTCGACGACGCAGTAATAAACGACGTCGCGATCGGACATGGCCGCGGCGACCTCTGCCGCGTCGGAAATGCCGCCGTAATATCGCTCGACGTCGAGGCCTTCGATTCCCTTCGTGGAGCTGGACTTTCGTAACAGAACCCGGACGTCGGCGCCGCCAGACACCAGGTGACGGGTGACGCAAGCACCCACATTCCCGCTTGCTCCCATCACGAGAGCCCGCTGTCCGGCCGCGGTCACCTGGTGGCTATCCGGCGCCATGCGCACTTACTGTAATACCGACAGTACGGAGCCGATCGCTCAGGCCGCGGATGTCACCCGGTAGACGTCGTAGACACCTTCGACATTGCGGACCACGTCCAGCAGATGCCCCAGATGCTTGGGGTCGCCCATCTCGAAAGTGAACCGGCTGATCGCCACCCGATCACCTGACGTGGTCACCGACGCCGAGAGGATGTTCACTTTCTCGTCGGCCAACACCCGCGTTATGTCCGACAGCAGCCGGTGCCGGTCGAGCGCCTCGACCTGGATGGCCACCAGAAACACCGACGACGCCGACGGCGCCCAGCGCACCTCGATGATGCGTTCGGCCTGCTGCTGCAGTGACGCGGCGTTGGTGCAGTCGGTGCGGTGCACACTGACTCCACCGCCGCGGGTGACGAATCCCATGATCTGATCGCCGGGCACCGGCGTGCAGCACTTGGCGAGCTTGGACAACACGCCCGGGGCGCCGGGCACCGCCACCCCGACATCGTCGGTGCTGCGCGGGCGCCGCGGCATGGTCGCGGGAGTGGACCGCTCGGCGAGATCCTCCTCGGCCTGGTCGATACCACCCAACTCGACCAGCAGCCGCTGCACCACATGCTTGGCCGATACATGGCCCTCGCCGACTGCGGTGTAGAGCGCGGACACGTCGGCGTAGTGCAGTTCGTTGGCCACGGCGGCCATGGACCCGCCGCTGACCAAGCGCTGCAACGGAAGTCCGCCGCGGCGAACTTCGCGGGCCATCGCGTCCTTGCCGCTCTCCAGCGCCTCCTCGCGGCGCTCCTTGGCGAACCACTGGCGGATCTTGGTCTTGGCGCGCGGCGACACCACGAACTGCTGCCAATCCCGCGACGGCCCGGCGTTGGGCGCCTTGGACGTGAAGACCTCGACGACCTCGCCGTTTTCCAGCTTGCGCTCCAGCGCCACCAGTCGACCGTTCACCCGGGCGCCGATGCATCGGTGGCCCACCTCGGTGTGCACGGCATAGGCGAAGTCCACCGGCGTCGACCCACTCGGCAGTGTGATCACATCACCTTTCGGGGTGAACACGAAAATCTCTTGTACCGCAAGGTCGTAACGCAGTGACTCGAGGAACTCGCCGGGGTCGGCCGCCTCCCGCTGCCAGTCGAGCAGCTGGCGCATCCAGGCCATGTCGTCGATTTCAGCCGCGGCCAGGGAATGCGGAACTCCGTTGCGGCCCTTGGCTTCTTTGTAGCGCCAGTGCGCCGCGATGCCATATTCGGCGGTGCGGTGCATATCGCGGGTACGGATCTGCACCTCCAGCGGCTTGCCTTCCGGACCGACGACGGTGGTGTGCAACGACTGGTACACGCCGTAGCGCGGCTGGGCGATGTAGTCCTTGAACCGGCCCACCATCGGCTGCCACAGCGAATGCACCACGCCGACAGCGGCGTAACAGTCCCGGATCTCGTCGCACAAGATGCGGATGCCGACCAGGTCGTGGATGTCGTCGAAGTCGCGGCCCTTGACGATCATCTTCTGGTAGATCGACCAGTAGTGCTTGGGCCGTCCCTCGACCACCGCGTTGATCTTCGACGCATTGAGAGTAGCGACGATCTCGGCGCGCACCTTGGCCAGATAGGTGTCGCGTGACGGGGCTCGTCCGGCTACCAACCGTACGATCTCCTCGTACTTCTTGGGATGCAGGATCGCGAACGACAGATCTTCCAGTTCCCATTTGACCGTGGCCATACCCAGCCGATGCGCCAGCGGTGCAATGACTTCCAGCGTTTCGCGGGCCTTGCGGGCCTGCTTCTCCGGCGGCAGGAAGCGCATCGTGCGCATGTTGTGCAGCCGGTCGGCCACCTTGATCACCAGCACCCGCGGATCGCGCGCCATGGCGGTGATCATCTTGCGGATCGTCTCGCCCTCGGCGGCGCTGCCCAGCACCACCCGGTCCAGCTTGGTCACCCCGTCGACCAGATGGCCGACCTCCTCGCCGAAATCCTCGGACAGCGCCTCCAGGCTGTAGCCGGTGTCCTCGACGGTGTCATGCAGCAAGGCGGCCACCAGCGTGGTGGTGTCCATACCCAACTCGGCGAGGATGTTCGCCACGGCCAGCGGGTGGGTGATGTAGGGATCCCCGGAATGCCGCAGCTGGCTGGCGTGCCGCTGCTCGGCGACCTCGTAGGCCCGCTGCAGCAACGACAGGTCGGCCTTCGGATAGATCTGGCGGTGCACCGACACCAGCGGTTCGAGCACCGGGCTGAGAGCGCTGCGCTGGGCGGTCATCCGCCGCGCCAACCGGGCCCGGACCCGACGCGAGGCGCTGCTCGGCGTCTTCAGACTTATCGAGGGCTCGGGCGCCGGGGGAATGTCGGCGACCTGCAGCGGTTCGGTAGGCGGCTGGACCGCCGCGCCTTTATCGTCCGCCAAGTTCGTCACCTCCGCCGTTCTAGGATATCGCTGCCGAAATGATTTGCCCCGCTCCTCCTCATCGCGCTACGCGGCCGGGGGTGCCGCACTGCATCGTCGCGCGGCTAAACCTTGCGCAAGCTGTGCACCGGCAGCGGCGCGAGTAGTTCACGACCGCCCAGCACGGTCAGTTCCAGTACCACCGCGGCCGTCGTCACGACGGCACCGGCTTGCTCGAGCAACTTGTGCGCCGCAGCCACTGTGCCTCCGGTGCCCAGCACGTCGTCCACGACGACAACGCTGCGACCGGCTAATTCGATCCCCTCGGCGGGAATCTCCAAGCGGGCGGTCCCATATTCGAGCTGGTACTGCTCGGCGCGCACGGGCGGCGGCAACTTGCCGCCCTTACGGACGGCCAGCACGCCGGTGCCCAGGCGGTTGGCCAGGGCACCGCCGATCAGAAATCCGCGAGCGTCGATACCGGCGATCAGATCAGCACCGGACGCCACCGCGGCAAGCGCATCGATCACCGCGGCGAGCCCCCGGCGGTCGGCGAATAACGGTGTCAAGTCCTTGAACTCGACTCCGACCGTCGGGAAATCCGCGACTTCTCGGGTCAGCGATGCGATGAGGTCGGCCACCGGATCGCCGCCGGCAGCGGTCACCGCACCAGGACCCATCGATCCATATTCCAGCCGGCGCCCCACCGGCTGGGGTTAGCGCTGACGGCATACATCTTTTTCGACGCCAGCAAAGTCCGGTGCTGACGATACAGCGGCAACGTCGGCATATCGCCCCACAGCACCGGGGCGCTCTGAGCCAGCAGCCGGACCAGCTCGGCAGGGTCAGCCGACACCGCCAGCGCGCTGATGATCCCATCGATCTGGCCGTTGGTGTACCCGGACAGGTTGTTGCCGCTGCCGGTATGCAGGTCGTAGGCATCCATCGCCGATGACCCGGTCGAACCGCTGCCGGTTGCGCCGCCGGTACTGGCCAGCAGCACGTCGATCTTCCCGTCTCGCAGCGTCTGCGGGCCAGTGGAGTCGGAGGTGACGTCGGAGACCGTGATCCCGGCCGGGGCGCAGGCCTTGGCGATCGCCCCGACAATGGCCGCCAGCCGCGCGTTGGGCGCCCGATAGCCGATCCGCACCGCCAGCGGCTTCCCGCCCAATGCGCCGCGCGCGGCGTCGGGGTTGGACTTCAAGTACTGGGCCGCCTCGGCGACGTTTTCCGCCTGTCCGATGGCGTCTTCGGACGCGGTGTGCAGCCGCGCGTTGGCGATCGGCGTCCGGGCGTCGCGCGCGATGGCGTCACGCGGTGTGCACGAGGCCAGCGCACGGCGCGCGGCGACGTCTGCGAGCGGGCCGCGCGGCGCAAAGATCAGCTGCTGGATGCCGTCGGACGGCGAATCGGTGCGGACGTAGTTGTCCGGGGTAGTCAGCGTTCCCGACGAGCCGTCCGCAACGTCGACGACGTCGGCGCTCCTGTCGTTGACGCGGTCTTGGATATCGGCCTTCTCCGGCCACACCGTGACCCGCTTGGTCATCGGCTTGGCGCCCCACCACCGGTCATTCGCGACGAGCACCACCGCGCCGCCGTCCAACACCGATTCGATCTTGTACGGCCCGGACGACGGGAAGTGCTTGGCGATGGTGCCCGAATCAATGCCGGGTTTGAGATCCCACGTGGTGTTCCACAGCTGCGCGATGCGCCCGATGGCCGGCAGGTCGTTGCCCATCAGCGCCGCGGTGACGTCAATCCCTAGCTCCTCGGAGATGACATGCGACGGCATCATCGTGGTCGCGGCGAACAACTGGTTGTAGTCGACGATGTTGCGGTCGGGGTCAAACGACACGCGGGCTTTCTTTTGTCCCGGTTGGCAGTCGATCGCGGTGACGTCGACGTAGCCGGCCTGGCTCGCGGCGTCGAAGCCGGGGAACCGACCGGATTGGGCTGCCCACGCCAGTACCAGGTCGTCGCAGGTGACCGGCTTTCCGTCGGAATAGACGGCGTTGTCGGCGATCTGGTAGTCGAGCACCAGCGGCGAACCGCCGACGATCGAGATCGTGCCGAAGTCGTGGTCGGCGACGACCTGACCGTCGGGGCCGTGGTAGCCGAATCCGGTAAGCGTGCGAGCGAAGGCCTGCGCTCCCGCCGACGCGGCACCGATGACGGTGTTGCTGTTGTAGGTGACCAGCGCGCCGTCGACGATGTAGTCGATCTGACCGGCGGCGCTGCCGGCGCACGCCGTCAACGTGCCCGGCGCGCCTGCCGCCAGCGCGGCCGCCAGCCAGCTGGCGGCGATACGCCAACGTCGGGCAGCCACCATGGCTACCGCTTGTTTCGCTTGCCGGTCGGACGGGAGCGACGAGCGCCGCCCTGTCGGGCCGGACGCGCACCCGGAGCCGGCTTGCTCGCAGCTGCGCTGCCACTAGCGGCGACGGTTGCGGTGCGCTTCTCGCCCGGCTCGTCATCGGCCGGCTCAGCGCGCTGATCCTTGTCAGCACTAGGGCCGCGGCGCCTGCCCACCCGGCGGGTGTGCGTCCGCACCATAGCGGTGCGTTCACGCAGGCTGACCAGCAGCGGGGTGGCGAAGAAGATCGACGAGTAGGTGCCGACCATGATGCCGACCAGCTGCACCAGCGCCAGGTCCTTCAGCATGCCCACACCCAACAGCCACACCGCCACCACCATCAGGGCCAGCACCGGCAGCACCGAGATCAGGCTGGTGTTGATCGAGCGCATGAACGTCTGGTTGATCGCGAGGTTGGCCTGTTCGGCAAAAGTGCGCCGGGTGGTGTGCTGGAAGCCGTGGGTGTTCTCCTCGACCTTGTCGAACACGATGACGGTGTCGTAGAGGGAAAAACCCAGGATGGTCAGCAGGCCGATGACGGTGGCCGGGGTGACCTCGAAGCCCACCAGCGAGTACACCCCAGCGGTAACGGTCAGGTCGAAGACCATCGTCGTCAGCGCCGAGATCGCCATGTAGCGCTCGTATCGGACGGTGATGTACAGGCTGACCAGCACCAGGAACACCGCCAGCGCGATCACCGCCTTCCTGGTGATCTGACCGCCCCAGGTCGACGACACCGCCGAGTCGGAGATGGCTTGCAGGCTGGGCTTACCGTCGGTGCCTTTGGGCTGGAATCTGTCGAACAAGGCGTTGCGCAGCTTGATCGTCTTGTCGTTGGATAACGTCTCGGAGCGAATCTGCACGGTTGCACCAGCACCGTTGCCGACGATCACCACGGACTCGGGGTCGCTGCCCAGCGTTTGCCGAAATACTTGCTCCACCTGGCTCACCTGAGCGTCGCCACGTGGCATTGACATCGTGGTGCCGCCCTGGAAGTCGATGCCAAATGTGAACCCACGCAACACGATGCTGATGATTGCGATTGCGACCATCGTCCCGCTGACCCCGTACCAGAGCCGGCGCCGGCCGATGACCTCGAACGCGCCGGTACCGGTGTAGAGACGCGATAAGAAACTGTGGTGCGGCAGGTCGGCGCCGGTGTCGTCAGCGGTTGCGCCGACGACCGTTGCGGTGTCATCGCTGAGTTCAACGGCAGTCGTCTCGTCGGCCATCTCGCTACCCCCGTCCCGTCGAGTAAGCCGTCGAAGCCCTCGAAGCCAGCGCCCGCCGTTCGCGCGCGACCTGCTGCACCGCTCCTAGGCCGTTGTATGCCGGCTTGGCCAGCGTCGTGGACTTGGATGCCAGGTACACCAGCGGCCAGGTCACCAGGAACACCACGACGGTGTCGAGGATCGTGGTGAGGCCCAGGGTGAACGCAAACCCCTTCACCTGGTTGATCGCCAGGGCATACAGCGTGGCGGCGGCCAGGAAGGTCACCGCGTTACCGGACAGGATCGTCCTGCGGGCTCGTGTCCAGCCGCGGGGAACCGCTGAGCGGAACGAACGGCCTTCGCGGATCTCGTCTTTGATGCGTTCGAAGAACACCACGAACGAATCGGCCGTAGTACCGATACCGATGATCAGACCTGCGATCCCGGCCAGGTCGAGGGTGTAGTTCATAACGCGGCCAAGTAGCACCAGAATCCCGAAAACCATTGCGCCGGAGGCTACTAGCGACAAGGCCGTCAGCAACCCCAACACGCGGTAGTACATCAATGAGTACAGCAACACCAGCACCAGTCCGATCGCGCCGGCAATCAGACCCGCCCGCAGCGATGTCAATCCCAATGTCGCCGAAACGGTTTGAGCTTCTGATGATTCGAACGACAACGGCAGCGAGCCGTATTTAAGGACGTTGGCGAGCTCGCGCGCCTGGGCTGAGGTGAACTCGCCGTGGATTTGCGTCCGGCCACCGGGGATCGCTTCCTCGATCCGCGGTGCGCTGACTACCTGCGTGTCCAAAGTAAACGCGGTCTGGGTACCGATGTGGGAGGCGGTGAAATCCGCCCAGGTATTTGCCGCCGCACTCTTGAACTGCAGGTCGACGACGTAGTTGGCGTTGTTCTGGTTGAATCCGTAGCTCGCGTCCGCGATCTGATCGCCGCTGATGATCGACGGCGCCAACAGGTACGCCTGCCTGTGGTCCTTGTCGCAGGTCACCAGCGGCAGGTTGGGGTCGTCGTTGCCGGCCAGAATGTCTTCCTGGTTGCACTGGGTGGCCATGACTTGCAGCGCGATGAACTGCACACCCTGGCTGGTGCTCTGGCGCCATTCCCTTTGCTTGGCGATGCGCTCGGCGAGCTCCATCCGCGGATCGGGTGGCCCTGGCGGAACCGGGCCGGGCGCGGGAGCTGCCGGCGGGGCCGGTGCCGGCGTGGGCTGCGCTGGTGTGGGCGGTGGATCCAGCGGATAGGGCCGCGGCTGTGCTGCGGGCGCCGGCTCAGCCGGCAACGGCAGGTCGCCCGGCATGGGCAAGCCCCCCGGCGCAGCCCCGGTGTCACCACCGGGCGAGGATGGCCCACTGCCCGGCGCGGGCGTACCGCCGGGCGTCGGCGCGCCGCCAGGGCCCGCACCGGGTGCAAGTCCACCGGGTGCAGGGCCGCCCGGAGGTCCAGGAACGGGCCCGCCCGGCAGGGGTCCGCCGGGTTGTCCTCCAAACGGCAGCCCCGGTTCTGCGTGTGGGCCAGGTAGCTGTGGTTTCCGCGGCAGCGGACCACTCTGTGCCGGAAGCGCATTGATCACCGGACGGATGTACAACCGGGCGGTCTGGCCCAGATTGCGCGCCTCGCTGCTGTCCTTTCCCGGCACCGTGATAACCAGGTTGTCTCCGTCGATAATGACTTCAGAACCCGAGACACCCAGACCGTTTACCCGGGCGCTGATGATTTGCTGCGCTTGAGACAGCGCCTGCTGTGTCGGCCGAGAGCCGTCCGGGGTTCGTGCGGTCAATGTGACCCTGGTGCCGCCCTGCAGGTCGATGCCGAGCTTCGCGGCAGCCCGCTTGTCTCCCATCAGGAACACCATCAGGTAGACGCCGATGAGCAGGATCAGGAATACCGTCAGGTAACGGGCAGGGTGCACCGGCGTCGATGGCGATGCCACGTGTTGAGTCTCCTCATCCGGTCCTCGCGGGTCCTCGCCGGCCCGCGCTCGCTTCTCGCGCGTCGATCAGTTCGACTGCACCCGCAAAGGGTACGTGGCGGGCCGCCAACCTCAGTCCTTGGGCAGTCGCTCCGGGTCGTCGGCTAAATCGTCGGCCTCCTCGGCCTCGGCGTCCAGCAGTTCCGGCTCGATACGGTCCCTGACCGCCAACTTCATCCAGGTGGTCACGACGCCCCGCGCGATCTCGAGGTCCACCGTGTCGTCGGTGATGTGCGTGATGGTGCCCTGTAACCCCGACGTGGTGTGCACCCGGTCGCCAACGCGCAGCGACTCGTGCAGGTCGATGGTGGCTTGCATCGCGCGCTTCTGTCGCCGCGAGGCGAAAAACATGAACGCCGCCAACACGATCAGCAGCGGTAGAAAGACAACCATTTGGTTCATGACAGCAACGATCTTCCTGTTTGGTCTGTGAGTCGGCATCGGACCAGAACAGGCCATCAACCGCGTCAATCACCAGTGTGCCACTACGCCGTCGCCAGCTGACCAACTACGGCGTCTTGACGCGCGAGCACAAGGGTGGGACAACACGTAGGCGATGGAACTCAACGACGCGCTGCGCACTACCGGGGCAGTTCGCGACTTCACCGACCAGACCGTCGACGACGCCGTGCTGGCCCGGGTGCTCGACACCGCCCGATTCGCGCCCAGCGGCGCCAACGCGCAGGCGTGGCGAATCGTGGTCATCAAGGACCCCGAGCGGCGGCGGCGGCTACGGGACTCCTACCTGCGGGGTTCCAGGGATTATCTGGCCTTGAGTGCCGCCGGCTTGCGGCCGTGGTCGCCGACCAACGACCGCGACGCCGAAGCGCGGGCCTTGGCCACTGAAAAAGCCACCGAAAATGCCGCAGCGCCAGGGGGTTTGGCTGAGCATTTCGACGAAGCCCCGGTTTTGCTGGCGCTGTTCGCGGACCTTTCGATGTTGGCGGCAGTGGACCGTGACGCGGACCGGTACACCTTCGCCGGGGGCGCCTCCATTTACCCCTTCGCGTGGAGCATTCTGCTGGCGGCTCATGACGAGGGCCTGGGCGGTGTGATCACCACGATTGCCATCCGTGAGGAGCCTCAAGTGAAGGCCCTGCTGGGGGCGCGCGACCCGCTGGCCCTGGCGGCGGTGATCGCGTTGGGATATCCGGTGCGTCGGCCGCGCCGACTTCGCCGCCAGCCTGTCAGCTCCTTTGCTACCGTCGACTCGATCGACGGTCCAGAGTTTGGGGAGGCCGGTAAATGAGGAAGTTCGTTCGCCGTCTGGCGCCGATCGCGGTGATGGCGTTGACGCCGATGGCAACCGTGACGATAGCGACGCCGGCAGTGAGCTCGGCGCAATGCGACGCCGGGCAATATTGGGAGCCGTTCAGCAAGGCCTGCTTGCCGCTGGGCGTTGGGCCAACACCGCTGAACTGCCCGCCCGGGCAGTGGTGGGACCCGAGCGGAAACATCTGCCGGCCGTTGGGCGAAGGGCCAACACCCCTGGGCTGCGATCCCGGCCAGTGGTGGGACCCGACGGCCAACGTGTGCCGGCCGCTGGGAGAAGGGCCGGCGGGGCCGCCGGGCGGATAACTTCGGGGTCGTGGCCGGGACGCGGCGCAGATAGGCTGCTGACGTGCTCGCTGTCGAACAGAGTCGCCACCTCGCCACCGAAATTCCCGGTCCGGCATCGCGGGAGCTGACCAAGCGCCGAGCCGCGGCGGTGTCTCACGGCGTCGGAAATACCATGCCGGTGTTTGCGGCGCGCGCTGCCGGCGGGATCGTGGAGGACGTCGACGGGAACCGGTTCATCGACTTGGGTTCGGGCATCGCCGTGACCACCATCGGCAACTCCGCACCTCGGGTCGTCGACGCGGTACGCGGGCAGGTCGCCGACTTCACCCACACCTGCTTCATGGTGACGCCCTACGAGCAGTACATCGGCGTCGCCGAACAGCTCAACCGGCTCACCCCCGGCACGGGTGAGAAGCGCTCGGTGCTGTTCAACTCCGGCGCCGAGGCGGTGGAGAACGCCGTCAAGATCGCCCGCTCGTACACCCGCAAGGACGCGGTGGTGGCGTTCGACCATGCGTACCACGGGCGCACCAACATGACCATGGCGCTGACCGCGAAATCGATGCCGTACAAGAGCGGCTTCGGACCGTTCGCGCCGGAGATCTACCGGGCGCCGCTGTCCTACCCGTTCCGCGATGGGCTGATCGACAAGGAACTGGCCACCGACGGCGAACTGGCCGCCCAGCGCGCCATCGACGTCATCGCCAAGCAGGTCGGCGCCGAGAACCTGGCCGCCGTCGTCATCGAGCCCATCCAGGGCGAAGGCGGCTTCATCGTCCCGGCAGAGGGATTCTTGCCTGCGCTGCTGGACTGGTGTCGCCAAAATGACGTGGTCTTCGTCGCGGACGAGGTGCAGACCGGCATCGCGCGGACCGGGGCGTGGTTCGCCTGCGAGCACGAAGGTATCGAACCCGACCTGATCTGCATCGCGAAGGGCATCGCCGACGGGCTGCCGCTGTCGGCGGTCACCGGCCGCGCCGAGATCATGGACGCCCCGCACCCCAGCGGCGTCGGTGGCACGTTCGGCGGCAACCCGGTCGCCTGTGCGGCGGCACTGGCCACCATCGAGACCATCGAGGCCGACGGGCTCCTGGAACGGGCCCGCCAGATCGAACGGCTGATGAAGGACCGGCTGCTTGCGCTGCAAGCCGCCGACGATCGGATCGGCGATGTACGCGGCCGCGGCGCGATGATCGCCGTCGAGTTCGTGAAGCCCGACAGCGCCGAGCCCGACGCCGCGCTGACCGACGCGTTGGCCGTCGCGGCCATCGCCGCCGGCGTCATCGTGTTGACGGCGGGCACGTTCGACAATGTCGTGCGCTTCCTGCCGCCGCTGACGATCAGCGACGAGCTGCTTTCCGAGGGCCTCGACGTGCTGGCCGGACTGCTCACCGGCCTCTAATCCGCGTCGCGCCGTTAGCGATCTCACACGGTTGCGCGCTCGCCGGAGCTTCCGGGAATACCTTTAGCTTTGCTAACGTAGTAGCTGTTAGACGCAGCGTCGCGCCGCCAAGATTTCCCGGTTCACAAGTTGCGAGGTTTCGTTATGTCGATTGATGTCCAAGAACGCCGAGACCGTCGCGCCGAGGAGTTGGCCGCCAACGACCCGCAGTTCGCCGCCGCGCAGCCCGATGCCGCTGTTAGCGCCGCGATCCAGAACGCCGGGCTGCGCCTCCCGCACGTGGTCGAGGCCGTGCTGGAGGGTTACTCCGACCGGCCGGCGCTGGCTCAACGCGCCGTTGAGCTGGTCAAAGACCCCCAGACCGGACGCACGTCGGCCAAGCTGCTGCCCTGGTTTGACACTGTCAGCTATGGCGAGCTGGCCGCCCGGGTCAACGAACTGTCCCGCGCGCTGACCGACGGCATCGTGGCCGTCGGTGACCGGGTCTGCGTACTCGGCTTCACCAGCGTCGACTACACCAGCATCGACATCGCGCTGGGCCGTATCGGCGCAGTGTCGGTTCCGCTGCAGACCAGCGCGGCGATCACGCAGTTGCTGCCGATCGTCACCGAGACCGAACCCGCTGTCGTCGCCGCGAGTGTCGAGAACCTGTCCGAAGCGGTCGACCTGATCCTGGCTGCAGCCGAGGCGGGCCACACGCCTGCACGGCTGATGATCTTCGACTACCGCAGCGAGGTCGACGATCACCGCGAGGCGCTGCAGACTGCCCGTCAGCGGCTGGCGCACACCGCGCTGATCGTCGAGACGCTCAACGAAGTCCGCGACCACGGCGCGTCGTTGCCGGATGTCCCCGCATTTGAGCCGGACGAGTCGGACGACCCGCTGGCCCTGCTGATCTACACCTCGGGCAGCACCGGCGCGCCCAAGGGCGCGATGTACCCGCAGAGCAATGTCGCCAAGATGTGGGACCGGTCGACCAAGAACTGGTTCGGGCCCACTGCAGCGTCGATCACCGTCAACTTCATGCCGATGAGCCACGTGATGGGCCGCGGCATCCTCTACGGCACGCTCGGGAACGGGGGCACCGCCTACTTCGCCGCCAAGAGTGATCTCTCGACGCTGCTGGAGGACCTGCGCCTGGTGCGGCCCACCGAGCTCAACTTCGTGCCGCGCATCTGGGAGATGCTGTACGGCGAGTACCAGAGCGAGGTGGACCGGCGGACAGCCGAAGGCGCCGACCGCCAGGTCGCCGAGTCCCAGGTACTGGACGAGCAGCGCCAGGAGCTGCTGGGCGGGCGCTTCATCTTCGCGATGACGGGCTCGGCACCGACCTCTCCTGAGTTGCGGACCTGGGTTGAGTCGCTGCTCGAGATGCATCTGCTGGACGGCTACGGCTCCACCGAGGCCGGCATGGTCTTGTTCGATGGCGAAATCCAGCGCCCGCCGGTGGTCGACTACAGGCTGGTCGACGTTCCGGACCTGGGCTACTTCGCCACCGACCGTCCGTATCCGCGCGGCGAGCTACTGCTCAAGACCGGCAACATGTTCCCCGGCTACTACAAGCGGGCCGAAACCACCGCCAACGTCTTCGACGCCGACGGGTACTACCGGACCGGCGACGTGTTCGCGGAGGTCGGTCCCGACCGGCTGGTCTACGTCGACCGCCGCAACAACGTCTTGAAGCTCGCCCAGGGTGAGTTCGTCACCTTGGCGAAGCTGGAGGCGGTGTTCGGCAACAGCCCGCTGGTCCGCCAGATCTACGTCTACGGCAACAGCGCGCAGCCCTACCTGCTGGCTGTGGTGGTGCCGACCGACGAGAACGCGTCGAAGTCGGCGATCGCCGAGTCGCTGCAGAACGTTGCCAAAGAGACTGGCCTGCAGTCCTACGAGGTGCCGCGCGACTTCATCATCGAGACCACGCCGTTCACCTTGGAGAACGGTCTGTTGACCGGCATCCGCAAGCTGGCGTGGCCGAAGCTCAAGCAGCATTACGGCGAGCGCCTTGAGCAGCTCTACGCCGATTTGACGCAAGGCCAGGCCGACGAGTTGTCCGAACTGCGCCGCAGCGGCGCGCAGGCGCCGGTGCTGAAAACGGTCAGCCGGGCCGCGGCCGCCATGCTGGGTGTCGCGAAGTCCGATTTGTCGCCTGATGCGCACTTCACCGAGTTGGGCGGAGACTCGTTGTCCGCGTTGACATTCGGCAACCTGCTGCACGAGATCTTCGACGTCGATGTGCCGGTGGGCGTCATCGTCAGCCCGGCCAACGATTTGCATGCCATCGCCGACTACATCGACGGCGAGCGTCGCGGCACCAAGCGGCCGACTTTCGCAGCGGTGCACGGCCGCGGTGCGGTCGAGGTGCACGCAGCCGACCTCACGCTGGACAAGTTCATCGACGGGGCCACACTGGCTGCCGCGCCTGACCTGGCGCAGCCCAGCCGCGAGGTGCGGACCGTGTTGTTGACCGGCGCCACCGGCTTCCTCGGCCGCTACCTGGCGCTGGAGTGGCTCGAGCGGATGGACTTCGTCGACGGCAGGGTGATCGCCCTGGTGCGGGCCAAGACGGATGAAGATGCGAGGACTCGTCTCGACAAGACCTTCGACAGCGGCGACCCTCAGCTGCTTGAGCACTACCGGCAGCTGGCCGCCGACCACCTAGAGGTCATCGCCGGCGACAAGGGCGAGGCCAACCTCGGCCTGGACCTGCAGACCTGGCAGCGGCTGGCCGACACCGTCGACCTGATCGTCGACCCGGCGGCCCTGGTCAACCACGTGCTGCCGTACAGCGAGCTGTTCGGGCCGAACGCGCTGGGTACCGCTGAGCTGATCAAGATCGCGCTGACCACCAAGATCAAGCCCTACACCTACGTGTCGACGATCGGTGTGGGCGATCAGATCAAGCCGGGCAGGTTCGTCGAGGACGCCGACATCCGGCAGATCAGCGCCACCCGCCAGATCAACGACAGCTACGCCAACGGCTATGGCAACAGCAAGTGGGCCGGCGAGGTGCTGCTGCGCGAGGCTAACGACCTGTACGGATTGCCGGTTGCGGTGTTCCGCTGCGACATGATTCTGGCCGACACCACGTATGCGGGCCAGCTCAATCTGCCGGACATGTTCACCCGGCTGATGCTCAGCCTGGTCGCCACCGGTATCGCCCCCGGCTCGTTCTACGAGGTGGACAGCGACGGACACCGGCAGCGCGCGCACTATGACGGACTCCCGGTCGAATTCATCGCCGAGGCGATTTCGATCTTGGGCACGGAGGTGCTGGAGAACGGAGATGGGTTCCAGACCTATCACGTGATGAACCCGTACGACGACGGCATCGGCCTCGACGAGTATGTCGACTGGCTGATCGACGCCGGGTACTCGATCCAGCGGGTCGGCGACTACGCCACCTGGTTGGAGCGGTTCGAGACCACGCTGCGAGCCCTGCCTGAGCGGCAGCGTCAATACTCGCTACTGCCACTGCTGCACAACTACCGGCGGCCTAGCACGCCGATCAACGGGTCGATGGCTCCGACCGATCGGTTCCGCACGGCGGTGCAAGAGGCGAAAATCAGCCCGGACAAAGACATCCCGCATGTCTCCGCGCCGATTATCGTCAAGTACATTACCGACCTGCAGCTGCTCGGGCTGCTGTAACTACCAGAGCTGAGGCCGATCGCCGCCTATCCGACGGCGATCGGCCTCATGGTGTCAAGACAGGTCGATCAGTTGCGCGCCCCGCCGGCGCGTAGGCGACCGAACAGCCCAC
>Ga0187782_10001238_pt1 | contig 18397 bp, 16 predicted proteins | sample 0715_SJ02_MP15_2_FD_132454 | JGI IMG/M metagenome (GOLD analysis project Ga0187782, IMG submission 132454) | Tropical peat soil microbial communities from peatlands in Department of Meta, Colombia - 0715_SJ02_MP15_20_MG | ecosystem: Environmental > Terrestrial > Soil > Wetlands > Peat | place...
ACCTTAAATTTAAGGTCGGTCACGCCACACGCACGGTCGACGAGTGCCTGAAGCAGGCGCGCGGCGACATGACGATCCGCACCTCCGTGCTCGAAGCGCGACGCATCGCCGGCGACGAGGCGCTCTTCGAGAGGCTGAGAACGCGTTTCGACTTGGAAATCGTGGCGAAGACCGCCAACGAATTCGTCGCCGCCAAGCTCGCCGAACGCGACGAGCGCATCAAGCGCGCGGGCGAGTCGCGCTACCTCGTCGAGCCGAACGTGAAGGAGGGCAAAGGCGGGCTTCGCGACCTCAACACGCTGTTCTGGATCGCCAAATACGTCTATCGCGTGCGCGACCCGCGCGATCTCGCCGCCGCCGGGCTCTTCGACGCGCGCGAACTGGCGCTGTTCCGGCGCTGCGAGGAATTCCTATGGGCGGTGCGCTGCCACCTGCACTTCATAGCTGGCCGCGCCGAGGAGCGCTTGAGCTTCGACTTCCAGAAGTCGATCGCCGAGCGTCTCGGCTATCTGCCGCGCGGCGGGCAGAGCGACGTCGAGCGGTTCATGAAGCACTATTTCCTCATCGCCAAGGACGTCGGCGATCTGACCGCGATCGTCTGCGCCGCGCTCGAGGCGCGGCAGGCGAAGGCGTGGCAAGGCTTCGACCGATTGTTCTCGCGTTTTCGCCCCCGTCGCTCGCTGCAGGACGCGCCTGATTTCAAGATCGAGAACCAGCGCATCGCCGCCTCGTCCGACGACATTTTCAGCCGCGACCCGGTCAACTTCATCCGCCTCTTCTGGGCGGCCGACCGGTCGAACCTGCAGATTCACCCCGAGACGACGCGCCTCGTCACGCAGTCGCTGAAATTGATCGACGGGCGCCTGCGCGAAGACGAGGAGGCGAACCGGCTGTTCCTGGAAGTGCTCACCTCGCGCGGCGCGCCTGAGCTGGCGCTGCGCCGCATGAACGAAGCGGGCGTGCTCGGCCGTTTCATCCCGGAATTCGGACGCGTCGTCGGGATGATGCAGTTCTCGATGTATCACCATTACACCGTCGACGAGCACCTGCTTCGCACCGTCGGCGTGCTGAGCCAGATCGAAGCCGGGCGTCGCAAGGACGATCTGCCGCTCGTCAGCGACTTCGTGCCGCAAATCGCGCATCGCACGGCGCTCTATGTCGCCTGCTTCCTGCACGACATCGCCAAGGGACGCAGAGAGGATCACTCGCTCGAAGGCTCTGCGATCGCGCGCAAGCTCGGGCCGCGCTTCGGCCTTTCGACCGGGGACACGGAGCGGGTCGTTTGGCTGGTCGAGCAGCATCTGACCATGTCCAACATGGCGCAAGGGCGCGACCTCTCCGACCCACGCACGGCCGAGGCGCTCGCTGCGAATGTGCAAACGCTCGAGCGGCTCAGACTTTTATTGGCGCTGACGGTCTGCGACACCTGCGCGGTCGGCCCCGGCGTCTGGAACGGCTGGAAGGGCCAGCTCCTGCGGACCCTTTATTGGGAGACGGAGATTGTGCTCAGCGGCGGCCATTCCGCCGTTCCGCGCCGAGCCCGCGTCGCCGAGGCGCAGGCGAAGCTCCGCGCCGCTCTCCCTGAATGGTCGGACGCGCGCTTTGTGGCCTACGCGGCGCGCCACTATGCGCCCTACTGGCTCAAGACCGAGTTCGGCCGCCAAGTCGAGCACGCCAAACTCCTCTCGGCGATGGCCGCCGACGGCCGCGTCCTGGCGACCAACGTCGCGAGCGACGCGTTCCACGACGTCACCGAAATCACCATCGTCGCCTCCGACCACCCGCGATTGTTGTCGATCCTGGCCGGCGCCTGCGCCGGCGCCGGCGGCAATATCGTCGACGCGCAAATCTTCACCACCACCGACGGCTTCGCGCTCGACACGCTTTTCGTCTCGCGCGCCTTCGACCGCGACGAAGACGAGATGCGCCGCGCCCGCCGCATCGCCGAAACGATTGAAAAGGCGCTACGCGGCGAGGTGAGGGTCGGCGAGCTCGTCAAGGCCAAGCAGATGCGCGACCCCCGCGCGCGCGCCTTCGCGGTCGAGCCCGAAGTGACGATCGACAACTCGATGTCGCGTTTCTACACCGTGCTCGAGGTCGCGGGCCTCGATCGGCCGGGGCTCCTTTATGAACTCACCTCCGCCCTTTCCAAGCTCAACCTCAACATCGGCTCCGCCCATGTTGCGACGTTCGGCGAAAAGGCGGTCGATTCCTTCTACGTGACCGACCTGATTGGCGAGAAAATCGCCGCCCCGGCTCGGCAAGCGGCCATTCGCCGCCAGCTGACGACGGTCCTGACGCGGCGCTGACGGTCGGCGCCGCTTGGCCTCGCGCCTTGATTTTTGACCTTTGAGACCTGATATCAGGCGCCGAATTTCACTGGGGAATTTCGCTCACATGAACGACAATTCGAACGTCGCTCACATGAACGACAACGCGAACGCCGCCCAACCCGACGCGGACCCGGAGGCCAAGGCCCCGGAAGCCTTGCCCGCCGCGCCCGATCCGTTCGCCGTCGTCGAGGCGTTGAACAAGGAGAACGGCGAGTTGAAGGACCGATTGTTGCGCGCGCTGGCGGAGATGGAGAACCTTCGCCGGCGCACCGAGCGCGAAGTGGCGGACGCAAGGCTCTACGGCGTGACCAATTTCGCCCGCGACATGATCGGCCTCGCCGACAATCTGCAACGGGCGATCGATAACGTTCCGGTCGAAGCGCGGGCGGCCGCCGAGGGGTCGTTCAAGACGTTGATCGAGGGGGTCGAGCTGTCGGCGCGCGACTTCGTCGCGGCGATGGGTCGCCATGGCGTCAGGAAGATCGACCCGAAGGGGGAAAAATTCGACCCGAACCTTCACCAGGCGATGTTCGAGGCGCCGGACGAGACGATCCCGACGGGGACGGTCATGCAGGTCATGCAGAGCGGTTGGACGATCGGCGACCGAGTCGTCCGCCCCGCCCTTGTCGGGGTCTCTAAGGGCGGCCCGAAGGCCGCGCCGAAGGTCGAGGCCGCCAACAGCTAGGCCTTGGTCACGCGTCTCAGCGTCAAGTTGAGGCGGCCGCCCTCAGAAAGAAGTGTCGAGGAGCCCGGGATCAGGCGGTCGACGCCGTGAAAGGCGAGGCGCGCGGGGCCGCCGAATATGAGAACGTCTCCGGATTTTAGGCGGAGCGAGCGCGTGGGGTCGCCGCGGCTTGGGCCGCCGATGCGAAAGAGCGCGGTGGCGCCGAGGGAGATCGAGACCACCGGCGCGGAAAGGTCGTCCTCGTCGCGGTCCTGATGCAGCCCCATTCGCGCGGAGGGCTCGTAAGCGTTGATGAGACAGGCCTCCGGGAGCGGCGCGCCGGGGGCGACGTCGCGCCAGACGGCAAGCAGCGCCTCAGGCATGGGCGGCCATGGCTCGCCGGTCTCCGGATGGGTCGGCTGATAGCGATAGCCCGAAATGTCCGACACCCAGCCGAGCGTCCCGCAATTGCTCATCCTGACGGAGAATTCCTTGGCCGTGCGGGGCATGCGCGGCCGAAACAGCGGCGCGCCGGCCAGGATCGCCCGGATCTCGGCGACGAGCGCTTCTTGCGCCGCACGGTCAAGATAATCCGCGAGCAGCAAGACGCCGGGCTTGATAAGCGTGGGTTTTGCCAATGGCTTCCTGAGATGACGGCAAGTTCGGCCGCCTTGGCGGGGACGCCGGCGTTTGACGGACGGCCTCACCTGAGTATGAGGTCAGCCTGCTTCCGCCGCCTTGCGGCGTCACAATCCCTCGTCTTCAGACCAAGCGCGATTAAGACCATGGCCGGGCACAGTCAGTTTAAGAACATTATGCACAAGAAGGGCAAGCAGGACGCGATCCGCTCCAAGCTCTTCTCGAAGCTCGCGCGCGAAATCACTGTGGCGGCGAAGATGGGCTTGCCCGATCCCGGGATGAACGCCCGCCTGCGCGCCGCGGTCATCGCCGCGCGGGCGGAGAACATGCCCAAGGACAACATCGAGCGGGCGATCAAGAAGGCGGCGGGCGCAGACGGCGAGAACTACGATGAGGTCCGCTACGAGGGCTATGCGCCGGGCGGCGTCGCCGTCATCGTCGAGGCCCTGACCGACAATCGCAACCGCACGGCCGGCGAAATCAGATCCAGCTTCACAAAGGCCGGCGGATCGCTGGCCGAGACTGGCGCGGTGTCGTTCATGTTCGATCGCGTAGGGCTGATCGTCTTCGACAAAAAGGCGGCTTCCGACGACGCGATGCTTGAGGCCGCGATTGAGGCGGGCGCCGACGACGTGGCCTCAGGGGCGGACGAGCACGAGGTCATCACGTCTGTGGGCGCGCTGCGCGACGCGCAGAAGGCGCTCGAAGCGAAGTTCGGCGAGCCGCGCAAGGCCGCGCTCGTCTGGCGCCCGCAGAGTTCAATCTCGGTCGACGACGAGACGGGCGAGAAGATCCTCCGCCTCATCACCACGCTCGAAGACAATGACGACGTGCAAAACGTCGCCGCGAACTTCGAGGTCTCCGACGCGCTGCTTGCCAAGATGCAGGCGTAATCGTCCGGCGTAACGACCTCGCCTATGCGGCCTTGGACGACAAGATCCGGAGGACCCGCCGCGCGCGCAATGCGCGAAACGCTAACATCCCGGTAAATTCGCGAAGCGCCACGCAAATTCCCCGCGCGAACCTTCGCCCGCGCGGGTCAAACGCTCACCCAAACCTCAAACGTCGGCGCTTAACGCACCCAGCGGCAGTGGCGATGACCAAAGGGACCCCACCAGCAGACCCGGTGCCACCCAGGGTAATAAGGGCCAGGACCCCAATAAGGCCCCCAGCCATTAGGGTGCCAGTTGCCCCAGCGATCATACCAGATCTGTTCGATTGGAGCGCCCGCGGCGGATTGCTCGATCGCGGGCGAAGGCGTCGTGAAGGCCGAGGCCGAGGTCCCCGTGCCCAGCATGGCCAGCCCGACGACCGCGCCAAGCAGGCCGCCGGAGAGCATTTTCGTGAACATGACTACCTCCATACGCTGACTTCACAAACACGAATATGGGCCGCCTTCCGTGAACTGCGACTGAACGCTTTACGGCGCGAACTTGACAAAAATGCAAGCCCCTACGCCATGTTAAGTCAAATAATAACGTTAAGGCTGCGCGTCGGGCAGACCGAAGTCTGCAATCGTGCTTCGCCCCTCAAGCAAGCCTGCGTGCGCCGACCCATGCAATTGTGAAAGCGGTTCGTCGGCTTTGCATGTGTCGTCGCGATCGCGCCGGGCGGCAATCGGCCGATAACTTGTGCGGCGCTCGCGCGACAGGCGAGTGAGAGCGCGCCTCAGTCGGCGCCGTTTTCCCGCTGCTCTTCAGCGTTCTGAGGCTGATCCGTCGTCGTTCGCTTGCCCGCGGTCACGCCCAGCAGGCCGCCCAACAAATCAAGAGCCACGCGAAGCCGATCGGCGATGATCGCGTCGGCGCGCCACGGCGTTACAACCTCGGGAACGAGGCATCGACAGTCGCGAACCGTCCCGCCTTCGACGACGATGCGAAGCAGGATCGGCCAGGCGGCGGGCCCAACCCGCTCCTCCGCCGCGCGCAACTTATCGCGCGCAAACAGCGCCGCCTCCGCCTGCGGCAGGCCGGGGCGAGGGCCGAACCCGGTCGCCCCCATGCGCTCCGGCGCGACCGCCCTCAGCGCGTCGAGGCGCGCGCGATGATGCAACGACCGCAGCGCGTCTCCAACCAGCCAGCGAACATCGTTAAGACGCGAATCCGTCGGCGCAAGCGCGCGCGTCGCCCGCATCAGGTCGAAAGCGTCAATGATGCGGCGCACGCGATCGGGCCCGCGTGAGGGCTCATGGCCGGCTTCGACGGCTCTTTTGATTCTTTCCGGCGTTGCGTCGAGCCGCTCTTGCGAGCCCGGCCGCGCCTTGGCGCCGCGGGAGGTCTTAGCGGCTTTCATCGGATCAGCTCCGAGCAAAGCTTGGCGGGCGATGTGCAATAGGACGATGGCGCCGGCGGCTCGATCCGCTTCGGGACGGACGTGGAAGGCTCGACGACATCCGCGGGCGGAACGCCGTGCGCCGCCTTAAGATCCTCAAGATGATGAGCGCAGGCCGCAATCTCCAAGGCGCGGCGCGTCTCCGCACGGCGGCGGCGGATTCTTTTGGTCAAGCGAGGCTCCGCGGCGATGTTTGTTCTCTTTTTGTTCTATTTTCCTCAGAACCGAACGGCTTGTCAAACACTTTCTGAAAAACTCGCTTGCAATGGTTCTGAAAATCGGAATGCTATTGGCATGACTGTCGAGTGGATCCGCGAAGGCCTGTTGCAATCAGGCAAAACCCGCAGCGGTCTTGCTCGCGCGCTCGGGCGGGCGCCGTCCGCGGTCACGGATCTTTTGAACGGCAAGCGCCGGTTGCGAGCCGACGAAATCGCGGTCGTCGCCGATTATCTCGGCGTCGAGCCTCCGCGACTGATCGGCGGCGGCCGGGCGGAGCTGCGCGCGACGCGCGTGCCGCTCGTTGGATATGTGGGCGCCGGCGCGATCGCCCACTTTTACGCCGACGCTCAGGGACCCTTCGACGAGGTCGACGCGCCCGACGCCGCGAGCGCGAGGACTGTCGCCGTGCAGATCCGCGGGCACTCGCTCGGCGCCCTTTTCGACAATTGGCTCGTCTTCTATGACGACGTGCACGACCCGCCGAGCGAAGCGTTGATCGGCCGCATGTGCGTGTGCGGCCTTGCCGACGGCCGGGTGTTGGTGAAGGCGTTAAAGCGCAGTCCCGTGCAGGGCATGTGGACCTTGCTCTCGAACACGGAGCCGCCGATCTACGACGTCGCCTTGGATTGGGCGGCTCTCGTGCGCGAGATGCGGCCGCGTTGACGGACGAGGGGTTGCGAGCCTTTCCCGGCGCGGTCGAGATCGCGCGCAAGCTGATTTCGTTCCCTTCTGTCACGCCGAGCGACGCAGGCGCGATTCCTTACCTTTGCGATCTCTTTCGCACGGCGGGATTTCAGGCTGAGATCGTTCCCTTCGAGACCGCCGACACGGCGCGCGTCCTTAACCTTTACGCTCGCATCGGCAAGGCCCCGCCCTGCTTCGCCTTTGCCGGACATACCGACGTCGTTCCGCCGGGCGATCGGCCGGCGTGGCGTTTCGATCCCTTCGCCGGCGAGATTGCCGACGGCTTCCTCTGGGGCCGAGGCGCCGCGGATATGAAGGGCGGCCTTGCCGCATGCGTCGCGGCGGCTTTGGGCTTTGTTGCGCGCGCAGAGGTCCACGGCTCGATCGCTTTCCTCGTGACCGGCGACGAGGAGGGCCCCAGGATCAACGGAACGGCCAAGCTCCTTGAATGGGCGAAGACCCGCGGCGAGCGCTTCGACCACTGCCTGCTGGCGGAGCCAACGAGCGCGTCGGCGCTCGGGGACACGATCAAGAACGGCCGCCGAGGGTCGCTGACCGGACGCTTGCGACTTCTCGGTCGACAAGGTCACGTGGCCTACCCGCAACTCGCCGACAACCCCCTTCGCCGGCTGGCGAGGCTTCTCGACGCGCTCTATGTTCCTGCGCTCGATGCGGGAACGCGCGACTTCGATCCCTCCAACCTTGAGGTCGTCAGCGTCGACGTCGGCAACGCCGCGACGAATGTCATCCCCGCCGCCGCCGCGATCGTCTTCAACGTCCGTTTCAATGATCGCTGGGACCGCGAGACGGTAAAGCGCGAGATCGCCGAACGATTGCGACGCGCGCTCGGCGACGATGGTCTCCAGCTGACGTTCGATCCGACGAACTCCAACGCCTTCGTCACGCCGAAGGGCCCATTTACGGACCTCGTCTCGCGCGCCGTCAATGAAGCAATCGGCAGAACGCCCAAACTTTCGACCAGCGGCGGAACCTCGGACGCCCAGTTCATCGCCGCTTATTGTCCGGTGATCGAGCTCGGCCTTGTTGGGACGACGATGCACGCCGTCGACGAACGCGTGAAGGTCGCCGACATTGAGGCCCTTGCGTCGATCTTCGAACGCGTGCTGGCCCTTTATTTTTCCTGCGCCGGATAGTCGACGCGAGCAAGATAAAGGCCGCAGGCCGGCGCCACGGGTCCGCACCGACTTCGATCCTTCGCCTCCAGCGCGGACTTTAGATCCTGTTCATTCCACTTGCCCGCGCCGACCTCGGCAAGCGTGCCGACCATCGACCGCACTTGCCTGTGGAGAAACGACAACGCCGCGACCTTGCAACGGATCTCGTCGCCCTCGCGGATCACGTCAAAGCGCGAAAGCGTTCTGATCGGCGTCTTCGCCTGGCATTGCGAGTCTCTGAAGGTTGAAAAGTCGTGGCGGCCGAGCAGCACTTTCGCCGCCGCGTCCATCGCCTTGGCGTCGAGGTTTCTCCTGACATGCCACGCCCGCCCTCGGTCGAGCGCCGGCGGCGCGCGGCGGTTGGCGATGCGGTAGAGATAGTCGCGCATCGTCGCGCTGCGCCGCGCGTCGAAATCCGCCTTCGCCAAGGACGCCTCAAGGACGACGATCGGGACGTCGCGAAGATGCGCGTTGAGGGCGTCTCTGAGCTTCCAGCCCGGCCATCCGCGCGCAAGGTCGACATGCGCGACCTGCCCCAGCGCATGGACGCCGGCGTCCGTGCGGCCCGCCCCTGAGACCTGCGATCGCTCGCCGGTCAGCGCCTCGACCGCGGTTTCCAGCGCCGCCTGGACGCTTGGACCGTTTTCCTGTCTTTGCCAGCCCGCGAGGTCGGTCCCGTCATATTCAATCGTCAGCTTGAATCGCGGCATAGTCGAGCGGCCTAGACGATAAGGACGATCTTCCCGAAATGGCTGGAGCTCTCCATGCGCGCGTGCGCCTTCGCGGCGTGCTCAAGCGGGAAGGTTGAGTCGATCACCGGCTTGAGGCGCCCAGATTCAAGCAGTGGCCAGACCTTCTCGCGCAGGCTTTCGGCGATCGCGCCTTTCTCGGCGATCGAACGCGGGCGCAGCGCCGAGCCGGTGTGAATGAGCCGTTTCGTCAAGAGCGGGCGAAGGTCGAGCTCCGTCTTGGGTCCATGCTGAAATGCGATCTGAACGATGCGGCCGTCTTTGGCCGCGGCGGCATAGTTGCGCGCGACGTAGTCGCCCCCGATCATGTCGAGGATCACGTCTGCGCCGCGCCCGTCGGTGGCCGCCAATGTCGTCTTCACGAAGTCTTCGCTCCGATAATTGGTCGCCGCGTCTGCGCCGAGCTCAACGCAAAGCCGCGCTTTTTCGTCCCCGCCAACCGTGACGATGACTTTCGCGCCGAAGGCTTTGGCGAGCATGATGGCGGTCGTGCCGATCCCCGAGGCGCCGCCATGGACGAGAAGCGTTTCGCCGGCCTTCAGGCGCCCGCGGTCGAAGACGTTGCTCCAAACGGTGAAGAACGTCTCGGGAATCGCCGCGGCCTCGACGTCGGTGAGACCTTTGGGCGTCGGGAGCGCTTGAGGCTCCGGCACGGCGCAATATTCAGCGTACCCGCCTCCTGCGACCAGCGCGCAAATTTTCGCGTCCGGCGGATAGAGGCGGGCGCCGTCGCCGGCCTCGACCACCTCGCCGGCGATCTCGAGGCCGGGCACGTCCGTGACGCCTTGCGGCGGAGAATACTGACCCTGGCGCTGCATCACGTCGGGGCGGTTGACGCCGGCGGCCGACACGCGAACCAGAATTTCGCCCTTCCCCGCTTGCGGTCTCGGGCGGCGCGCCAGTTCTAAGGACTCAGGGCCGCCCGGCCGCGAAATCACGACTGCGCGCATCAAGTCCATTGTCGTCGCCCCTGCTTACGTCTTTAGGACATACCGACCGTCGCCCCATCCATTGCGGGCGCCGCTCTAAACTCAGGGAGAGCCTCGGCGCGATCGCAGAACGCGGCCAAGCGAGGATATCGCTCTTTGGAGACAAGGTCCGGAAACATCAGTCGGCCAAAACCGACCATCGTCGCGACGGCGATGTCCGGGTGCCCGAAATCGCCTCCGGCAAACCAGGTCTTAAACGGCGGCTCGCGCTCCAGAGCCTCGAGCCCGGCGGTCAGCTGAGAGAGCACGCGTTGACGCCACGGTTCATGCTGGCGCTCGGGCGGGCGCAGGGCGCGTTCATAGTGCAGCTGGACCGCCTTTTCGCCGACCGTCAGCGCGACGCTCATGGCGCGGTAAGCCGTCAGACGAAGCTTCGGATCGACCGGCCAAAGGCTCGGCGCCTGCTCGTAGCGCCAGTGGATGAATTCGAGGATCGTCGTCGAATCGACCAGGACCACGCTCTCGTCAGTGACGAGCGTCGGGGCCTTGAGCAAGGGATTGATCGCCGAAAACGCATCGATGTGTCGAAACAGCGAAATCGGTTTGTGCTGAAAAGGAATCTGAAGCTTCAACAGGGCGACCGCGACGCGGCGGACGAACGGGGAATCCAACATTCCGATCAGCTGCACCTATCCCTCCACGCCTGGCTTAAGCCTCAAATCATTAGGGACAGGCGAGGTTCGGGCAAGCCCCGGCCAACGTCTGCCCCATTCGCGCCATGGTTCTCGGGGTATTCCGGCCAACCGCGTCGATTTGCGGGCGCGCGGAAGCGGGGGTAAGGCTCAACCATCGGCGCCGGCCGGCGTGCTCAGCACCGTCTCAGAGAGGACTCGCCCCTGCCTTTCGTTCGGGAATGCGCATCGAGATGACGACGCTTGCGTTGCGCATGCGACAGGCCCGACGTCGGCGCGAGCGGGGTCAACTCGTCGTTGAAATCGGCCACGAGCCGCCGATCTCCCTTGGCCGCGGGCCTGCGGACGAAAAGGAACATTTCCGTGCGACCCTGCGATGGATGGCGAGCGCCGCGATTGGCGGCTTGAGCGGCGCGGCGCTGCTCGCGGCGGCGATTTATCTCGGCTTCGACGCGCAATCCAATTTCGCGGAATCGCCCGAATTCGCGGTCTCGACGGCGCCGGAATCGACCGACGAAGGGGGACCTGCCCGAGGCGATCGGCTCGTTCGGCCCGTGGACATCATCGCCGCCAAGCAAACCTTTCGCGCAGAGACGACCATCACGGTCGGCGAAAAGGAGGTCGTCAAGGCCCGGCTCTTCACGCATGTCTCGACGACTCTCGGCACCACGCCATCGGGGTTTGCCGACGCCGTGCCGCCGTTCAACCCTCAGCGCCTGACCGCCGGGGGTCCTGATCAGCCGGAGGCTGAACCCGATCCTGGGCCCGTCCAGGACGACGCCGAGGTGACGTTTGCCGTGCACGACCTCGCGCAGGCGGACATGAGCGCGGCGATCGGAGAGCTTTCGCCAGCCGAGATCGACGCGCAAGTGGCCGCGCTTTTAAAAGAGCCGCAAACGGGGGGGCCCACTCCCTCGCTCGACCCGCAGGATCTCTTGAGGATCGCCAGCGACGCCAACGGCAGCGCGCTAAGCCCGTTGCCATACGCAACGACCGGGCTCGTGAACCGGAGCGGCCCCTATGGGGCTTTGGCGATCCGCATCACGACCGAGAATGTCACCGCCGCGCCCAGGGACTTAGAGCCTGGGGCGCCCGCCGATCGGCTCGTTCCCGTGCGGCACGGCGAGACGCTTGAGGACATTCTCAGGGGCAACGGCGCGCCGGCGGACACGATCAAGGCGATCACGGCGGCCTTCGGCGGCGCAGGAAGCACGCCTGCCGTGAAGGAGGGACAAAAGCTCTTGATCCATTTCGAGGACCCCGACACGCCGGGCAAGCCGGCGCCGATCGCCAGAGTGGGCATTGTCGCCGACGAACATGAACTCTCGGCGGTCGCCATCGGCGACGAGGGCGGCTTTTCGCTTGTCTCCTCTGAGGCCCCGCCCGGGACGCGCAAGACCGGGGAGGCGTCAGAAGAAGGCGGCATGAGCCTTTATGAGAGCGTCTATGAGAGCGCGCTGAAACAAGGGCTCGCCAAGCCCATCATCGAGGAATTGGTCGCGGCTTTCGCAAGCGACGTCGACTACCAGCGCGCCGTTGCTCCGGGCGACGCGTTCGAAGCCTTCTATTCGATGCCCGACGACATCGATCCAAAGCCCGTCTTGCTGTTTGCCTCGCTCACCGTGCGCGACCAAACGTTTCGTTATTACCGTTTTCGGACGCCGGACGACGGTCTTGTCGACTTCTACGACGAAACGGGCAAATCTTCCCGTAAGTTCCTGATCCGCAAGCCCATCGTCGCCGGCGAGATGACCTCTCCGTTCGGCATGCGGTTCCATCCGATCCTGCACTATGCGCGCATGCATAATGGCGTCGACTGGGCGAACGCGATCGGCACGCCGATTCTCGCCGCCGGCAACGGCGTGGTCGCGAAGGCGGAATTCTCGTCCGGCTACGGCCGTCGCGTCGAGATCCAGCACGCGAACGGCTACATGACGACCTATTCGCACCTGTCCGGCTTCGCCCAGGGCGTCTTTCCCGGCGCCCATGTCCGACAAGGCCAGGTCATCGGCTATCTCGGCGACTCAGGCCTCGCGACCGGGCCGCACCTCCATTACGAAGTCATTATCAACGGCAACTTCGTCGACCCGATGGGCATCAAGCTCGCGCGCACGCGCGAGTTCGACGGCAAGATGCTCGCCCTCTTCAAGCGCGAGCGCGAACGGATCGACCAGCTAATGTCGCAGGCCCCGAACGCTACGACCGTCGCCTCGAACGTCAAGACCAACTGAGCGCGACGGAGGCCTCTCGGCCGGCAAAGCCGAGCATCGCCCGGATGTCCGAGGCCGAGGCGCCGTGGCCGCGCAGGGCGTTGAGCGTGTCCGAGCCGGCGGACTTTGAAAGCTTTTTGCCGCTCGTGTCGAGCACCAGCCTGTGATGGCGGTAGTTCGGCGCGTCAAATTTGAGCAAGGCTTGCAGCAGGACGTGGATGGCGGTCGCCGCAAAAAGGTCGCGGCCCCTGACGACTTCGCTGACGCCTTGCAGCGCGTCGTCGACGACGACCGCCAAGTGATAGCTTGCCGGAAGCTGCTTGCCCTTAAGCACGACATCGCCCCAAGCGAGCGGGTCGGCTAAGATCCGCCGCTCGGTTCCAGCCTCGCCGAACTCGCGCCAAGAAAGCTCGCGCCCAACAAGCGACACGGCGCGCGCCGTATCGAGCCTGAGGGCGATCGGCGCGCCGTCGCGCGCGAGGCGAGCCGTCTCGGCAGGGCCATGCGCGCATGCGCGCGGGCCATGGCGCGGCGCGCCGTCCGGATCACGCGCGCCGTTTGACAGGCGCAGGCTGTCGGCGCGCCCGCAGGCGCAGGGGTAAAGGAGCCCCATCCGTTCAAGCGCTCCAAGCGCTTCATCGAAGTCGGAAAGATGTTCGCTCTGCAGGCGGTGAGGCGCTTCGAACGGAACGCCGAGCCACAGGAGGTCGTCGAGGATCGCGTCGACATATTCCGGCTTGCAGCGGGCGGCGTCCAAGTCTTCTATCCTGAGCAGAAGCCGCCCGCCCAAGCGAGCCGCCCAAGCCTCGTTCATCAACGCCGAATAGGCGTGGCCGAGATGGAGCCGGCCGTTTGGGGTCGGCGCGAAACGGAGGATCGGGCGCGCTGGAGCGCTCATTGGGTTTTGTAAGAGGCCATGCGACTGAACAAGACGACCAAGACTGTCGCCAAGCGGACCGCCGGCGCCAAGCCCAAGGCGCGACCGCGCAAATCCGCTCCAAGACCGGCCGCGTCGCCGCCCCGCGCCGCAGAGCCCGAGCCCCTCATCGATTGCGACGCAGCGCTTCACGCGGCGTGTGAAAAACTCGTCGCCCACGATCCCGACGTCGCCGGCAAGCTGGCGGCGCTCGGCGGCTATCCGCCGCTTCGCCGGCGCGAGCCGGGCTTTGCCGGGTTGGCGATGATCATTGTCTCCCAGCAGGTCTCGGCGGCAAGCGCGTCGGCGATCTTCGGACGGCTTGAGGCCGCGCTCGCGCCGCTCGAGCCGCAAAGCCTTCTCTTAGCCGAGGAGGCGACGCTGCGCGCCTGCGGACTCTCGACCAACAAGATCAAGGCGCTGCGCGCCGTTGCGGAAGCGGCGTCGAATGGCCTCGATCTCGCCGGCCTTGCCCGTCTCGAAGCCGAGGCCGCGCATGCCGAGCTCACGCGCGTCAAGGGCGTCGGCCCCTGGACGGCGGATGTCTTCCTGCTTTTTTGTCTCGGCCACCCGGACGCTTTCCCTGCCGGCGATCTTGCGCTTCAGGAGGCGGCGCGCCTCGCGCTCGGCCTGAAAAAACGCCCGGACGCCCGCAAGCTCGAGAAGATCGCCGAACGCTGGCGGCCATTGCGCGGGGTCGCAGCCCGCATGCTTTGGGCCTATTACCGCGCCGCCAAGCGCTCCGCGGGCTTGGCGCTGACGAACGCTTGAGGCAGAAGCGGGCGGCTCGATCCGGAGGAAGGACAAGCGATGCCCGCCCTCAACGGCCCGCGCCTCGAAGCGCAGAGCGGCGCCGCGACCGCGCTTGTCGTGTTCCTGCATGGCTATGGCGCGAATGGCGACGATCTCATCGAGATCGGCCGCCAGTGGCGGGCGCTCCTGCCCTTTGCCGCCTTCGTCGCGCCCAACGCGCCCGAGCTTTGCCCCGGCGCGCCGATGGGCCGCCAATGGTTCCCGTTAAGCGCGCGTCCCCAGGGCGACGAGCGCAGCGCCGACGATCGCTGGAAGGGCGTCGTCGCGGCGCGATCCGTCGTCGACGCCTTCCTCGACGAAGAGCTTGCAAGGCGCGGCTTCGACGAAGCGCGCCTTGCTCTTGTCGGCTTCAGCCAGGGCACGATGATGGCGCTGCACGTCGGATTGCGCCGAAAAAAAGCGCCGGCGGCGATCGTCGGCTATTCTGGCCTTCTTGTCGGCCCCGAGCGTCTCTCGGAAGCGACCGCGCGAACGGCCAAAGGCGGGCGCCCGCCGATTCTCCTCGTTCACGGCGATCGCGACGCGATGATTCCGGTCGACGCGATGTTCATCGCCGCCGACGACCTCGCGCGCGCCGACATTCCCGTTGAGTGGCACCTGTCGATCGGCGTCGGCCATGGCATCGACGGCGGCGGCCTGACCCATGGCGGCCTGTTTCTGGCCAAGGCGCTTGCAAGGCGCTGAAGCGCCGACCGCATGGGCCTGTCCCCGAAATGGCGGATCTCTTCGCGTGAAATCCGCGCCATCGCGCAGGAATTTGTCTCCCTTCGATCACCTCCCTTTGCCCGCCAGTCCTGCCGCCCCGAGGATAAGGGCGACGCCCGCGGCGAACAGCAAGAGAAACAGGACTCTCTTCGTCGCCGCCTCGCTCAGCCGCGCCGCGGCGCGCGCCCCGAGAAAGGCGGGAAAGAGCATCGTCGGCGCGACGATCGCATAGAGCGTCCAGGGCGTTAGGTCGAGCGCGTGGGTGCGCCAGTAGATGATCAGCGTCAGCACATGCATGGCGATGTTGTAGGCCTGCATCGCGGCGCGGCGCGCCTCCGCCCGCCAACCGCGCAATATCGCCCAGGCCGCAGGAGCCGCGCCCGACATGCCCCCGAGGCCCCCGAAGACGCCGCCAATCAGTCCCGCCGCCGCGTCCGCGCCTGCGCCGCCGCCTTTGACGCGCGGCATCGCGCCGGCGCCGAGACCGACAAGCGCATAGAGGATGAGCGCGCCGCCGACGACCGCCTTGAATCCGCGCGCGTCGATATTGTGCAGGATGAAGACGCCGATCGGCACGCCGAGCGCGCCGCCGACGATGAGCGGCGCAAGAATGCGCAACTCGAAGCCGCGCCGGAACGAGGCGAGCGACAGGAATTGGCCGATGAGCGCCCCGAACACCGTCAGGGGCGCTGCGACCTGCGGCGGCAGCGCCCACGCCCAGACGGACATCGCCACAAGGCTGTAGGCAAAGCCGGAAAGCCCCTGCACGAATCCCGCGAGCGCCGCGCCGACGACGATCGCGGCGACCTCCGAGGGCGCGCCCGCCACTAGGGGACAGCCGCCAGTGTCCCCACTTCGCATGGGGCCGAACACGGCCGGCCGGCTTCGGGCCGCCGCAGAGCGCTCACGGCCTTTCCTTCCGCTTCAGCGCCGCTTCGCGGATTGCGGCGAGCGTCGTCGTCGGCGTGATGTCCTCCGGGTCGATGACGAGATGCAGGATCGCCGGCTTGCCGCTTGCGAGCGCGCGCTGAAAGGCCGGCGCGAAGTCGGCCGTCGCTTCGACGCGCTCGCCGTAGCCGCCGAAGGCGCGCGCATAAGCCGCGAAATCCGGATTTTTCAGGCGCGTGCCGCTGATCCGTCCCGGATATTCGCGCTCCTGATGCATGCGGATCGTGCCGTACATGCCGTTGTCGACGACGAGCACGACGATCGGCAAGCCGTATTGCGCGGCGGTCGCGAATTCCTGGCCGTTCATCAGGAAATCGCCGTCGCCGGTGAAGCAGACGACGGCGCGCGACGGCGCGAGGGTCCTTGCGGCGACGGCCGCCGGCACGCCGAACCCCATCGAGCCGGAGGTCGGCCCGAGCTGTTGGTTGAAGTGGCGAAATCGCAGGAATCGCCCCGGCCAAATCGCGAAATTTCCGGCGCCGTTCGAATAGATCGCGTCCGGCGCGAGCTCGCGCAGTCTCAGCATGACTTGGCCGAGATCGAGCTTGCCGGGCATCGCCGGCGGCGCGTCGCTCCAACTCAAGTACTCTTCGCGCGCTCGCCGGGTCGCTTCGCTCCATCGAATCGCGGTCGGCGGCTCAAGCCCCTCGAGCGCCGAGGCAAAGGCGGCGGGCGTGGCGACGACGCCGAGATCAGGGGCATAGAGCCGTCCGATCTCGTTGGCGTCGGCATGCACGTGCACGAGCGCCTGCTTCGGCTTGGGGATTTCGAGCAGCGTATAGCCCTGCGAGGCGATTTCCGACATGCGGCCGCCAATCAGCAGCACGAGATCGGCCGCTTCGAACCGCGCGCGCAGTTTCGGGTTAAGACCGATGCCGAGCTCGCCGACGAAGTTTTTGTGGCCGTTGTCGACGACGCTCGCTCGGCGGAATGACGCGGCGAGCGGCAAATCAAACCGTTCGGCGAAGCGCAGCAGGATTTCGCCCGCTCTCGCGTTCCAACCGCCGCCGCCGAGGACGACAAGCGGCCGCTCGGCCGCCCATAGCCGCTTCTGCAGCTCCGCCATCTGGGTCAGGCCCGGCCAGATCGGCGCGGGCTCTACGCGCGGCGCGTCGGCGACCGTAGCCTGATCCGTCAGCATGTCCTCGGGCAGCGAGATCGCCACGGGACCAGGGCGACCCTGCATCGCGACATGGAAGGCGCGCTGGAGGATTTCCGGCAGGCGCGCCGGATCGGCCACTTCCGTGACCCACTTGGCGGTCGAACCGAAGACCGCGCGATAGTCCATTTCCTGAAACGCGCCGCGCGTCAGCATGCCGCGCTCGACCTGCCCGATAAAGAGGATCAGCGGCGCGGAATCATGCTCGGCGACATGAACGCCGTGGGCCGCGTTCATCGCGCCGGGGCCGCGCGTCACGAAACAGATCCCTGGACGCCCGGTGAGGCGCCCGATCGTCGCCGCCATGATCGCCGCCCCGGCTTCCTGCCGGCAGATCGTGACCTTGACGCCCGAATCGTAGAGCGCGTCGAGAGCCGCAAGGTAGGATTCGCCCGGCACGCAGAAGACGTTGTCGACCCCTTGCGCCTTCAGCTGATCGACGAGGATCTTCCCGCCCGTGCGCGGGGCTGCTTCCGCAGACACGTTTTGCTCCTTCAAAATAGGGGGATTCTAAGAAAGGCCGGCCGTGTTTGACAGTTCGCCCGGCCCTCCGCAATCCTTGCCAAAAAGCTTTCCCACGAGGCCGCATGGCGCCGGGCAACGAGAGGCCGCAGCCGGAACAGAGCGCGCTTGCCGCGCTCGATCAGCGCTCGCGCGAAATCTTTCGCCGGATCGTCGACGCCTATCTCGCCTCAGGCGAGCCGGTCGGCTCGCGGCACATCTCTCGCCTGCTGCCGGTTTCGCTTTCGCCGGCGTCGGTGCGCAACGTCATGCAGGATCTCGAGGAGCTCGGCCTGCTCTATGCGCCGCATATCAGCGCCGGGCGCATGCCGACGGAAGCGGGCCTGCGTTTTTTCGTCGACTCGCTCCTCGATTTCGGGGGCCTGGCGCGCGAGGACAAGGCGCGCATCCGCGCTCAGGTGCAGAAGGGAGCGGAGCAGTCGGGTTACGACGGCGCGCTTGCGCAGGCGACCAGCGTGATTTCGGAGATGACGCACGCCGCAGGCGTCGTCGTCACGGGCAAGGAGAACCTGCGCCTCAAGCACCTTGAGTTCGTCACGCTCGACGAGGGGCGCGCGCTCGCCGTGCTGGTCGGCGAGGACGGATCGGTCGAAAACCGCGTCATCGCCACGCCGCCCGGCATGCCGACCTCGACGCTCGTCGAGGCGGCCAACTACATCAACGCGTTTGCCCGCGGCCGGACGCTCGCCGAGGCGCGCCATGAGATCGA
>Ga0187782_10001239_pt1 | contig 18390 bp, 9 predicted proteins | sample 0715_SJ02_MP15_2_FD_132454 | JGI IMG/M metagenome (GOLD analysis project Ga0187782, IMG submission 132454) | Tropical peat soil microbial communities from peatlands in Department of Meta, Colombia - 0715_SJ02_MP15_20_MG | ecosystem: Environmental > Terrestrial > Soil > Wetlands > Peat | place...
GAGCTTGGAAATCGCTTCGCGATTCCCACTTTCCCACAGCCACAACAACAACAAATTTTCGGTTACATTTCAAATGTCTCGACAACCCATCGTACGGTTACATTCTTAAATGTCTTGACAGGGCCGCGTCGTCGTCCACAGCCGAGAACTCGCCACCGCTTCCTCTGTGCTCTCTCTGTGGTGGACTGGTCTTCCTTCTTCGATCGCGACTTCTTCTCTTTTCCATCTTCCATTTTCCGTCTCTGTGCTCTCTGTGTCCTCTGTGGTGAACAGCTCTTCTCTCCTTTGCCCTGAATCGCAGACGAAAAGCCACCCGTCACTTGGCACGCTTCTGTCTTGCCTCCCCACCAAATCCTTGTCATGCTGCCTGCAAAGCCGCCCGCAAACTCCGACGGCTCTCTCTCCTGCCCAAGGAGGCACACAACCCAGATGAACCTTTCCGCCATCGCCCCGCGCGCTTTTCTTCTCTCACTTCTCGTTGTCACCGCGACTTTTGCCCAATCCCCCATAGCGTTACGTGTCCACAAACTGCGCTGCGAATACCAGCTCGACCCCATCGGCATCGACGTTCCTAATCCCCGCCTCAGTTGGCAACTGGAAACTTCCGAGAAAAACGTGCTGCAGGCCAGCTACGAACTCCAGGTTGCTTCCTCCGAACAGGACCTCCTCCACGGAAAAGCGCTTTGGACCACCGGCGTCGTTCCTTCCGACAACTCCATCGCCGTCGAATATGCCGGCCCCGTGCTCCTCACCGGCAGAATCTATTACTGGCGCGTGCGCGTCTCCGACAATCACGGCCACACCAGCGATTGGAGCGCTCCTGCCAAGTGGGGAATGGGCCTCCTTTCCCCCAACGATTGGTCCGCCCATTGGATTACGCCGAATCTTGCGGAAGACGAAACCAACTCCAATCCCGCCCCGCTCGTGCGCCATGAATTCACCACCAAACCCAAAAAGCAAATCGCTCGTGCCCGTCTCTACGCCTCCGCCATGGGTTTGTATGAATTGCATCTCAATGGAAAACGGGTCGGCGACCAATATTTCACTCCCGGCTGGACCGCCTACGATTTTCGCTTTCAGTATCAGACCTACGACGTCACCTCCATGCTGCAAGCCGGCGCCAATTGTCTCGCGGTCATGCTCGGCGACGGCTGGTTTCGCGGCCACATGGCCTTCCATGGCAAGCGCAACAATTACGGCAAAAGAGTTGCCCTCCTCGCGCAACTCGTCCTCACCTATAACGACGGCTCGCAACAAATCGTCTCTTCCGATTCCACTTGGAAAGCCTCCACCGGCCCCGTGCTTGTGTCCGATATCTACGATGGCGAAACCTACGATGCGCGCCTTGAAAAGCCCGGTTGGGACTCTCCCGGCTACTCCGACGCGGACTGGTCCGGCGTCACTGTCCTCGATCCGCCTCAGGCCAAACTCGTCGCTGCCTCGGGTCCTCCCGTCAAGAAAATCGAAGAAGTGAAACCCCTTCAGATCCTCCACACTCCCGCTGGCGATACCGTGATCGACATGGGCCAAAACATGGTCGGCTGGGTTAAGTTCCGTGTCTCCGCCCCCGCTGGCGCCAGCATCACCTTGCGCCATGCCGAAGTCCTCGACAAAAGTGGCAACTTCTACACCGCCAATCTTCGTGCCGCCAGGCAAACCATCCGTTACACCGCCAACGGGAAGGGAACTGAAATCTTCGAGCCGCACTTCACCTTTCAAGGTTTCCGCTACGTCGCTGTCAACGACTGGCCCGGCCCGCTACACCTCGACGATTTCACCGGCGAAGTCGTCCACTCCGCCATGGACCGGACCGGCACCTTCGAAACTTCCAATCCTTTGCTCAATCAACTCCAGCACAACATCATCTGGGGACAGAAAGGCAACTTCCTCGATGTCCCCAGCGACTGCCCGCAACGCGACGAGCGCCTCGGGTGGACCGGCGATGCCCAGGTCTTTTCCCCTACCGCCTCTTTCAACTTCGAAACCGTTTCCTTCTACGAAAAATGGCTTAAGGATGTGGCTCTCGACCAGCAGGACGATGGCGCGGTTCCTTTCGTCATCCCCAACATCCTTTCCCACACCACCCGCAAAGGTGAATCCGCATCCTCGGGCTGGTCCGATGTTGCCGTCATCGTGCCCTGGAACGTCTACCTGGCCTTCGCTGATCGTCGCGTCCTCCAGCAGCAGTACCCCAGCATGAAAGCCTGGGTTGACTACATGCGCCGCCAAGCGGGCCACCGCTACCTCTACAACACCGGATTCACTTATGGCGATTGGCTCGCCTTCGCCACCACTCGCTCCGACTATCCCGGCGCGACCACCGATAAAGACCTCATCCAAACCGCCTATTTCGCCCATTCCGCCGATCTTCTCGCCAAAGCCGCCGCCGTCCTCGGCAAGACCGAAGACGCGGCGCAATATCAGTCCCTGGTCACCAACATCAAAGCGGCCTTTCTGCGCGAATTCGTCACTCCCAACGGCCGACTCAGTTCCAATACCCAAACCGCCTACACCCTCGCCCTCGCCTTCGACCTTCTCCCCGAATCCATGCGCGCCCAAGCCGCCGCCCGTTTAGCCGCCGACGTTCGCAAATTTGGCCATCTCACCACTGGCTTTCTCGGCACTCCCGAGCTTTGCTGGGTCCTCAGCAATTCCGGCCATCTCGACGAAGCCTACCTGCTCCTCAATCGCACCGAATATCCCTCCTGGCTCTATCCCGTCACCAAGGGCGCCACCACCATCTGGGAGCGCTGGGACGGCATCAAGCCCGACGGCACCTTCCAGGATCCCGCCATGAACTCTTTCAACCACTACGCCTATGGCGCCATCGGCATGTGGATGTACGGCGTGGTCGCGGGCATTCGCCTCGACGAAGCGCATCCCGGCTACAAGCACATTCTCATTGCCCCTCAGCCCGGCGGGGGCCTCTCCTATGCTCGTGCCTCCCTCGAGACCCAATACGGCAAACTCTCCAGCTCCTGGCAAATTGCCGCCAGCACGCTGACTCTCAACATCGAAATTCCCTCCAACACCGCCGCTACCGTCACAATGCCCAGCGGCAAGGTGCAAGACGTAGGCTCTGGCACTTGGCAATTCCAGGATCAACTCCAGACCAACCCTTCCCCCACGGATGTCGAGGAATGATGCCTCCAGTCCCAAGTTGACAGACTGTCGTCACTTTGCGCTCGCGCTGACCGCGGGTAATGTATTACCGATGTACCGCACGGCACTTCAGACCCTCAGGAGTCTGCCCATGACTAAGCAAACAGCACCCGCCCTGATTTCAGCTCTCGTTTTGATGTTCGTCTTTCTCATCTTCGGCCTGCCCCTTAGCGCCCAGCAAAAAACTCCTGCACAGCCCCCGCTTCGTCCGGTTCGAGACATGCCTCTTGCGGATCAAACAGCCCCCAGCAAGCCATTGCGTGTTGTCATCGCCGGTCTCGTTCACGGCCACGCCGAGGGCTTCTTCCACAGCATTCAGCATCGCACCGACATCGAAATTGCCGGTATCGCCGAGCCCGACCGCGCCCTCTTCGACCGTTACGCCCAGAAATATTCCCTCGACCCCAAGCTCTATCACGCCGATTTGGAAGAGACCATCGCTTCCACCAAACCCCAAGCCATCCTCGCCTACACCAACACCCTCGATCATCGCAAAGTAGTTGAAATCGCCGCCAAGCATCATGTCGCTGTCATGATGGAGAAGCCTCTGGCCACCTCCGCCGAGGATGCACGCGCCATCGCCCAGGCTGCCGCTGTCGCCAACATTCCCGTCCTGGTCAACTACTTCACCACCTGGGAGCCCAACCGCCACGGCGCGTATCAGGTCGTCCACGAAGACACCATTGGCGAAGTTCGCAAAATCGTTGCCCACGACGGCCACGAAGGTCCCAAGGAAATTGGCGTCGGCCCGGAGTTTCTGGCCTGGTTGACCGACCCGAAACTCAATGGCGCCGGCGCGCTCTACGACTTTGGCTGTTATGGTGTCGACTTCATGACCTGGCTCATGGGCGGCCAGCGTCCCTTGACCGTCACTGCCGTCACGCAAACCATCAAGCCCGACGTTTATCCCAAAGTGGACGACGAAGCCACCATCATCCTCACCTATCCCAAGGCGCAGGGTATTGTGCAGGCCTCCTGGAATTGGCCCTTCGGACGCAGCGATGTGGAAGTCTACGGCAAGACCGGCGAAGTCTTCACCGTCGGCGCCGATTCCCTGCAAGTTCGCAAAGAGGGCGAGTCCGCTGCTAAAATCGTCCAGGCTCCGCCGCTCATGCCTCCTCAAGATGACGAACTGCGCTATCTCCGTGCCGTGGTTCTCGAAGGTCTGAAGCCCGAAGGTCCTTCTTCTCTTCAAATCAACGTCACGGTTGCCGAAATTATGGATGCTGCCCGCGAGTCCGCGAAGAGTGGGCGCACCATCAAAATGAAATAGCCGCATCGCGCCGGTAGTTTCTTTCCTATGCAAGCTCGGTGCTAAACCCGCTTTGCTTTTCAGGAGAACCAGAATGCGTTCCAAAGTTGTTGTGATCGCTTTGATTTGTGCTTTAGTGGTTTTCTCAACCGCGCTTCTGCGAGCCGTTGCCCAATCGCCGTCGTCCACGCCTTCCCCGCCCACCACTGTTACCGCGCGTCAGGTCGTCTCCGCCATCCAACAGCACATCGGCGTGCCCTGGCAAACCGACACTGTCGACACCTTCAAAGCCGGCAATCCCGACGCGCCCATCACCGGCATCGCCGTCACCATGATGGCTACCACGGACGTCCTCCAGCGGGCCTCCGCCAAAGGCTTGAACTTCGTCATCACTCACGAGCCCACCTTCTACGCTCACCTCGATGTTCCCGAAGGTATGCCCGCAAACGATCCTGTTTGGGCCGCTAAGCGTGCCTTCATCGATCAACACCACATGGTCGTTTGGCGTTTCCACGACCACTGGCATCGCCGTAGTCCCGACGGCATCGAGCAGGGAACCATTGCGGCTCTTGGGTGGGAGAAGTATCAAAGTCCCGCGAGCCAGTATTTGTTCGTTCTTCCCGAAACCACCGTCAACAATCTGGCCAAAGACGTTTCCACCAAGCTCAACTCCTCAGTCGTCCGCGCCATCGGCGACCCGAGCATGAAAATCACCAAAGTTGCGTTGAGTCCCGGTGCTGCCGGGGCCGCCGCGGAATTCGAGGCCCTCGAACGCGACGATGTGGAAGTCTTGCTCGTCGGCGAAACCCGTGAATGGGAAACCGTCGAATATGCTGCTGACGCCCAAACTCAAGGCCGCCGCAAAGCTCTCATCGTCATCGGCCACATTCCCAGCGAACAAGCGGGCATGCTGGAATGCACGCGCTGGCTGAAATCTTTCGTCCATGGCGTTCCCATCGAGTTTGTTCCGGCCAATCAGCCCTTTTGGCAGCCCAAGTAGCCACAACCTGTTTCCACTTTGACCTTCCCTATCCTGGATCGCCTGCCCCCGCCCGGCGCGATTTCTATTTTTGCCTGTGCCCATTGCCCCCAACGCAACAATCCCACCGAAACTCCCTCCCGCATCCCTTCCTCCGCGTTACCATCACCTCAGCACCTTTGGCCCCTTCCCCAGAAGGCCAAGCGCATGTCCGATTCCGTCACGCTTCCCGGTTCCATCACCGGGAGCAAGCAGCGCCGCAGCGCCCGGTTACAGCTCCAACTTCCTATTCTCATCATCGGCAACGACGACGAAGGTCGCGTCTTTTCCGAGCGCACCCACACTGTCGTCGTCAGTCTCCATGGCGCCGGCATCGTCTCTCGGTACTCCCTTGTTGCCGAGCAGGAACTCATCTTGCGTGCCGAAAATCCCGAACGCGAAACCGAGGTGCGCGTCGTCGGCGAGATCGGCCAGCAAGGCATCCTCCACACCTATGGCGTAGCTTTTATCGATGACCGCGTCGATTTTTGGCATCTGGAATTTCCCCCGGCTCCTCTTTGGCAGGAAGAGCCGGTCGCGCTCACTCTCGAATGTGGTGGCTGCAAAGATCTGATTCAACTCACCGGCGGCGAATACGAATATGACATTTGCGCCATTCACGGCGGCTTGGCCCGCTATTGCAATCACTGCGGCTTGCTGACCGTTTGGAGCCGCTCCCACGAGGTTATGCCCTTCGTGAGCGAACTACGCCACGATGAGCCGCAACCAACTCCTCCCCCATCTCCCGTCACTGCCGCGAATCCCTTGCAGGAAAAGTCCTCGCCCGAGTTTGTTCCGCTTGCCGACTCTATGGAAGGAATCGAGCGCCGCGCCCGGGTGCGCGCCAAAGTCAACTTCTTTGCCTGTGTCCGCTCCGAACAGTTTGGCGACGACATTGTTTCTTGCATCGACATGTCCCGCGGTGGAGTCGCCTTTCGCAGCCGCCATCCTTACCAGAAAGGCGACGAGCTGCGCCTGGCTGTTCCTTTTTCTCCGGAGGCCAAGGATGTTCCAACCATTTTCGTTCGCGGGCGCATCACCAACGTGTCCGAGCTGCCCGATTTAGGCGCGTGGCGTTGTGGTGTCGAGTTCCTCCGCTCCTGACCCCCGCGTCGGGCAACTCCGCCTTCTACGGCCCATCACGAATGCCCGTGCCCAAACCCTGGATTGAAATTTTCTCGCTCGCCATTCTCTCGTTGCCCCGCCGTTGACGCCACCTCACAGGGACGCTAGGATTCCGTGCAGGTCTCAGGGCTCGATGACGGGGAAGAAATTCGCTCACTATGTGGTGCTGGAGCAAGCCGGCGCGGGCGCCATGGGTGTCGTTTACCGCGCGCACGACGACAATCTTCAACGCAATGTCGCCCTGAAATTGCCCCTCGAGCGCGCCGTTCTCAATGACGCCGTGCGCTCCAAATGGCTCCAGGAAGCGCGTGCTGCCTCCGCCCTCAATCATCCCAACATCTGCACCATCTACGAAGTTGGCGAGTTTGAAGGTCAGCCCTACATCGCCATGGAATATCTTCCGGGCAGGCCGTTGAACGAGTGCATCCCCGAAGGTGGTCTGCCCACGGAAACTGTTCTCGAGTATGGCCTGCAGATCGCCAGCGCTCTCGACCACGCGCACACTCACGGCGTGCTCCACCGCGACCTCAAGTCCGCCAACGTTCGCCAGAGTGGCACCGGCCAAGTCAAGGTTCTGGATTTTGGCTTGGCGGTGAGCATCCGCGAAAAACCGCTGGAAGACGCCACCCAGTCCAGCCTCACCGATCACGCCGGCGCTCCCGGAACCTTGGCGTACCTCGCTCCCGAAGTTCTCACTGGCAGCCCCGCCGGCCCGCGCGCTGACATTTGGGCCCTGGGTGTGCTCCTCTTTGAAATGGCTTCGCGCTCTCACCCTTTTCCCGGACGCACCACCTTCGAATTGTGCAGCGCCATCCTGAAGGAAGCGCCTCGTCCTCTGCCCATGCACGTGCCGCCCGGTTTGCGCGCCATCATCTTACGTTGTCTCGCCAAGCAGCCTGAACAACGTTATCAGCGCGCCAGTGAAGTTCACGCCGCACTCGAAGCTTTGCATTCCAACGGTGGCGCGGTCGCGGTTGCCGCCGCTGCTCGGATTACCGCCGGCTCCGCGGAAAAACACCGAAGCCGCAAACAACCTCTCCTTTGGGCCGCAGCCGCTGTCCTGGTCGCCATCCTCGCTGCTCTTTTTTATTTCGCCGCTTCCAGCAGGTTCCGTGTTGCCTCCCCTTCTCCCGCTGGCAAATTGCGCCGCTTATTGGCCACTCAGAAAAACATTGTTGGCCCGGGACTCTCCCCGGACGGCAAAATGCTCGCCTATGTCGAGCAAGGCGCAAACGGCGACGATCTGTACCTGACGCGCGTAGCTGGCGGCGAACGCATGCAGCTGACTCACGATCAGTCGCGCAAAGGTGAGCCGGTGTTCTCTCCCGATGCCGAGAAAATCGCCTTCGCCCGCAAGCTCCCCGGCTCCCCCAACGAGGAAGTCTGCACCATCGCCACCTTGGGCGGCGAAATCGTCACCGTGGCGCAGGGCGCCGCTATGCCCGCCTGGTCGCCCGACGGCACTCGCCTCACCTTTATTCGCCGCACAGCCGCTGCTGCCGAGACCCTCGAGATCGCCTCCCTGGACGGCTCCGAGTCCCGCACCATCTTCTCCGCCGATGCCGTCTATCCTTTCTTGGGTAGACCCGCGTGGTCGCCGGATGGCAAGACCATCGCCGTCTCCCGTAGTCGTGGCGGTGACAGTCGCGAGATTTGGCTCGTGCCCCTCAATGGCCATGCGCCCTCGCAATTCACCACTGGCGCCTCCGGCGTGTCCAGCGATGAGCCCGTCTTTTCCGCGGACGGCCGCGGCATTGTCTTCCGTTCCAATCGTGGCGGAGCGCGCAATATCTGGTATCAGGAATTGGCTAGCCGCGAAGCCAAGCAGCTCACCACTGGGCCGGGGCCTGACTCCACTCCCAGCCTGGCCCGCGACGGCACTCTCGCCTTCATGAATTCCCGCACCCGTACCGTCCTCTTGCTCTACGACCTGGCCACGGCTCAAACCAAAACCTTGCTTACCGAATCAGGCATCCTCTGGGCTCCCGTTTTTTCCCCCGACGACCGCGAAATTGCCTACTCTCGCGGCGAGCCCGATGGCGCCTGGCACCTCTGGCTTGTGAACGCCGACGGTTCCGCTGTCAAACAGCTGACTTCCGGCAGGCTGCTCGAGATTTATCCCAGATACGCTCCCCGTGGGGACATCTTCTACAGCACTTGGGGCCCGGAACCCCTCAGCATCGGCTTGATCTCCCAATCCGGTGGCCCCGCGCACCTGCTCGAGCCTCAGTCCACCGCCAGCGATTCTTACGCCGATATTTCTCTCGATGGCAAATGGTTGGTTTTTGTTCGCACGGAGAATAAGGTCTCGCACATTTATGTCCGCACCGCCGACGGCAAGGGCCCAGCCAAGCGCGTCGGCAGCCTCGAAGGGACTGTCCCCCGATGGTCCCCCGACGGCAAGTGGATCGCTTTCAGCCCCAATCGCGGATTCGGCGGTGGCGCGTTCATCGTTCATGCTGACGGCGCCGGTTTGAAGCGCATCGCCGATAATGGCGGTTGGCCGGTGTGGTGGCCGGATGGCGGCAAGATTGGGTTGCAAACCGTTGGGCCCGACGGCAACGCGCAATTCACCGTGATCACTCTGGCCACCGGCCAATCTCGCGTCCTCCCCGGCTTGCGTTTCGACGGCACCAATTATCCCTTCGACGTGTCTCACGACGGCAAGCGCCTCGTTACCACCAACACCGTCGATGAATCCCAAGAGATTTGGCTTCTGCAAGGGCCTGGCTAGCTCCGCGTCCGGGCTGCGTCGACGCGACCCTGTTCCTCGCTCAGAATTTCGGTGAGCTTCTAAGGCGTAGCTGCTACTTCGGCGCCAGCTTTAACGTTATCCTGTGAATTCCGCCCCAGCGCGGCCATTCGAAACCATGACCAGTCCTTACCAACTCGAAAATCTGCGGGTCGTCCTGGTGGCCACGCGCAACCCGCTCAACATCGGCGCCGTAGCTCGTGCCATGAGCAACTTTGGCGCCCCTCATCTCCGCGTTGTCAATCCTTACGAGAAAGCCTTTCGCGAAGCTCGCTCCGCGGTCGGCGCAGCGCCTCTTCTACGTCAGGCCGAAGAATGCCCCTCCGTTCAGGATGCCGTCGCTGATTGTGCTTTGGTCATCGGCACCACCGCCATCGGTAATCGCGACATCAAGCATCCTTTGCGTACCCCCAACTTGGCCGGGCCGCTCATTCGCAAGCGCCTGCGCAACGATCGCGTCGCCATTCTGTTCGGCTCCGAGAAAAAAGGCCTCTCCAACGACGACCTCAGCTACTGTCATTGGCTTTTGCACATTCCTACGCGTACCGAGCATCAGTCCATGAATCTCGGCCAAGCCGCCGCCATTTGCCTTTACGAGTTGGCCCGTGGTGCCCGCAGCGTCGCCGAAGGTGTAAAGCGCAGCGCGGCTCCCATGGCTGTTGTCGAACGCATCACCGAATCCTTGCTGCAATGCCTTCTCGAGAGTGACTACGTCGCTGAGCACAGTGAAAAAGTCGCCGAAGAAAAATTGCGCCGCATGCTCCGCCGTTTTTCCCTCGACCAATCCGACGCCACCGTTCTCCTCGGCATGCTCAAGAAAATCCAAAAGCAACTTGCCGCCAAAAAGTAGTTCGCCTTCCTCGTCACTCATCGCGAACAGCGTAACGATTTTTGTCATCCTGAGGAGCGCTGTCTGCGACGAAGGCTCTCAACCTCTGCGTCTTGCCAATTTCCCACCTTCCATTTTCCGTCTCTGAGCTCTCTGTGCTCTCTGTGGTGAACAACTCTTCTCTCGCTTGCCCTGAGTCGTAGACGAAGCGCCCACTCACCACTCGCCACTGGTCTGCTGCTCGCGATTCCCACACCGAACCAACGTTCCCAACGCCATGGAGTAAAATGCCCTCTTGCTCGCGTTCCCCGGAGGTTCCGCCTATGACCCGTCGCACGCAACTCCTGTTCGCCTCCTTTTGCCTCTGCATGACTTTCGCCGCTCTTTGCGTTTCTACCGCGCGCGCACAAAACGCCCCCAGCGCTTCGCGGCAATCCACCAATCCCCCAACTGCTGAGCAGAACCCAACTCCACCCACACAGTCCGGCTGGATCACCAAATACACCTTGTCTCCCGACCGCGAACAAAAGGCTCGCGCCCTCGCCAAACTGACCCTGCGCGAGCGCCTCGTTGACATGGTCTATGGATTTATCCTGCTGATCGCGATCTTGTGGTGGAAACTAGGCCCCAAGTATCGCGACATTGCAGAAAAGGTTTCTTCGCGCTTCCTTGTGCAAGTCCTGATCTTTGCTCCTCTGATCGCGCTCACCATCGATGTCTTGAGCCTCCCCACCCGCCTCTATGCCCACTCCATCAGCCTCGCTTACGGCCTGTCCATCCAAGGTTGGGGCTCCTGGTTTTGGGATTGGACCAAAGGCGAGCTGCTTTCCGTGATTTTCAGCATCATCATCGTCGCCATTCTCTACGCCGTCATCCGCAAATCGCCCCGCCGCTGGTGGTTTTACTTCTGGCTGGCGACTTTGCCGCTGATTCTCGCCGTCATTTTCATCTCTCCACTCGTGATCGATCCCATGTTCCACAAATTCCAACCCCTTCAGCAGAAAGATCCCGCCCTGACCGCCGAACTGGAAAAGATGGTGCAACGCGCAGGAGAAAATATCCCGCCCAGCCGAATGTTCTGGATGGGTGCTGCTGAGAAAACTACTGAGCTAAATGCCTACGTCACGGGTTTCGGCGCTTCCAAGCGCATCGTCGTGTGGGACACCACCATCGCCAAGCTGAACGCCCCACAAATCGTTTTTGTGGCTGGCCACGAAATGGGCCACTACGTCCTGCACCATATTCCCAAAGGCTTCGCCTTCGGCGCCGCCATGCTCTTCATCGCTTTTTGTCTGGGTTACCGGCTAATCCGCTGGGTGCTGGCGCGTTCGGGCGCGCGATGGGGCATCCGTGGCCTCCAGGATTTCGCTTCCTATCCCGCTTTGCTGCTGGTGATTTCAATTCTAGCTACCCTGGGCGACCCCATCGGCAATACATTTTCCCGCTATTTCGAGCATCAGGCCGATCAGTATGGCCTCGAAGTCACCCACGGCTTAACTACCCATTCTGGCGAAGTAGCCGCGCAAGCGTTCAATATTTTGGGCGAGATCAGCTTGGACGATCCCGACCCCAGTCGCTTGCGCGTTCTGCTCTTCTACGACCATCCTTCGATCCCGGATCGCATCCAATTCGCTTTGCGCTACGACCCTTGGGCCCAAGGCCAAACCGGCCAATTCGTGAAGTAACCTCGCACTTCACTCACCCACACTTCACTCACCCGCAATACTGCCTCTGCGTGTTCTGCCTTTCGACTCTTCAAACTTTTTACTTAAAACTTAAAACTTCAAACTTAAAACTAGTTCGGCAACGACACCGCCGACGTCAACGTGAACTTCAATGCCACTCCTGCGGCCGATCCTGGCGTCGCTGCTCCCGTCTTTCCAGCCTTCGCCGATACCTCGAGCTGCGCCGGAAAATTCACCGGCTGCGACGATCCCACCCACACATCCACCAACCCTTCCGGCACCAGCCGATGTCCAACCGGATCCACGACCGACAATTCCCGCGGCGCCAGCGTGAAACTCACCACCTGCGAAGCTCCTCCTGCCAGATGGATTCGCTGAAATCCTGCCAAAGCTCGGATCGGCGCTCCATCCACTCCGGGATGGGAAATATAGAGTTCGGCAACTTCATCGCCCGTCAAGCCGGAACTGTTGGTCACTCGCGCCGAAACTCTCAGCGTCGAATTCCCAGGGAACGAAGCTTCCGTCCCGCCCGTTTCCTGCAGCGCTGCGCTGCTTGCCGGCACCGCTTGAACGCTGGGTTCCGAATAACCAAACGTCGAATAACTCAACCCGAATCCAAAAGGATACAGCGGCTTCTCGCTCAAATAGCGATAAGTCCGATTCGCCATGGAATAATCCGTGAACGGCGGCAACTGCGCCACTGACTTGTAAAACGTAACCGGCAATCGCCCCGCGGGGTTGTAGTCCCCGGAAAGCACCTCCGCCACCGCGGTCCCCCCTTCCTCGCCGGGATACCACGCCTCCAAAATTGCCGACGCGTGTTCGTTGGCCCAATTCAACGCCACCGCGCTTCCGCTCGTGATCACCACGATCAACGGCTTGCCCGTGGCTGCCAGCCCTCCCAGTAATTGCCTTTGCGTTTCGGGCAAAGTAATGTCCGTCCGGTCCCCGCCAAAAAAGCCGGGATCGCTGCTCTCCGATTCTTCTCCCTCCAATTGCGCCGTGTCGCCCACCACCGCGATCACTGCGTCCGACTTCCGTGCCGCGTCCAGCGCCTCCTGCTCCAAATTTGGCGGCAGCCACAGCAATCGCACCGCCGACTCCCACGCCACGTGGTAATACTCCAGCGCAATCGGATACGCGTGGCCCGCCTCCAGATGCACCAGCGTCGTCAATGCGCGCTCCCCATGTGGTGCCCAGTCGTCAATGAACAGCTTGTTTTCGAAGTACAGTCGGTACCCGCCGTCGGTGCTCGCCCCGAGCCGGTAATCGCCGCTGACCACCGGAATCAACACACCGCTCCAGCGCGCTGAGTAATCTTCCGCCGGCACGCCTTTTGCTGGCGACACGTTGTTCCACTCGAAGTTCACTTCGGGATCCACCCGAGTCGCCATCACCGGTCCCGCCAGCCGCGGATTCGCAAAAAACTCTGCCTTCAGCCCCGTTTCCGAGCCCGCCTCGTCCGGCGCCGCCGTTCGAAATGCCGAGTTAGGAATCGGTATGGCCCGCGACTCCGTCACCGGCGCGCCCACCGCAAACGAAATCTTGGCATTCGCAAAACGCTTCTTGATCCCCGCCAGTACGGTCGTGTACCCCGAAGGCGTTCCGTTGTAGTTCCCCAGCAACGCGTCCAACGAATCCGCCGTCGGTCCTACCACCGCGATGGATTTGATCGACGGCTTCAGCGGCAGTGTATTGTGATCGTTCTTCAGCAACACCATGGATTCCCGGGCTGCCTCCAGCGACAATTTCCGGTTGGCCGCCGTGTCCACGTCCGACAGGCTCAGTTTTGACCACGGCACTCGATCCGCCGGATCGAACAGCCCCAGCCGAAACCGCGCTTCGAATAATCGCCGCACCGCCCGGTCAATGTCCGCTGGACTCACCAGCCGGTCCTGCAACGCATAATCCAAAATCCGGAATTGCGGCCCGCAGGTCAGATCGGTGCCTGCCCTCAGCGCCAACGCCGACGCTTGCGCCAGGTCCATCACAAACTCGTGTCCCTGGAACAGGTCGTTGATGGCCCAGCAATCCGACACCACGTACCCGCGGAATCCCCACTGGTTCCTCAGCAAACTAAACAACAATTGATTCGCGCACGCCGGTTCGCCCTGCACGGAGTTGTACGCGCACATGATCGAATCCGCGTGCCCCTCCACTACCGCTGCCCGAAACGCCGGCGTATAGGTGTCGTACAAATCGTGGAACGACACCGGCACATCGAACCGGTGCCGCAGCGATTCCGGCCCGCTGTGCACTGCGTAGTGCTTCGGCGTCGACACCGTCTTCAAATATTTCGGGTCGTCTCCCTGCAATCCGGTCACGAACGCCACTCCCAGCCGGCCGGTCAGAAATGGGTCCTCCCCGTAGGTCTCTTGGCCGCGCCCCCAGCGCGGATCTCGAAAAATGTTGATGTTTGGCGACCAAAATGTGAGACCGTAATACCGCCCCGTGTTGTTATGCGCTACGGCATCGTTGTATTTTCCTCGCGCCTCCGTGGAAACCACCTCGGCGATGCGATGCACAAGTTCGCTGTCCCAGGTGGCCCCCAGTCCAATCGCCTGCGGGAACACTGTGGCAATGCCTGCTCGAGCTACCCCGTGCAGGCCCTCATTCCACCAGTTGTATGCCGGAATTTGTAGTCGCGGGATCGCTGGTGCCACGTCTTGCATCTGCGAAACCTTCTCTTCCAGGGTCATTCGGGATACCAGGTCGTTCACCCGCTGCTCCAGCGGCAGCGATGGGTCCAGATAAGGCGGAGTGATCGTCGGTGTCGCTTGTACATTTGGGGGAGGATTCGTCGTTTGCGCCAGCATCACCAAAGGAAACAAACACAAAACAGCCAAACAGCCGAGTTTTGGGATTCGCATATTACGCCGATTTTGGCAAAGCCCATCCCCCCGTGCAAATATTTTCGTTTCTTCATGAAGACAAGTCGCCTCCCGGCGCATCATTCCTACGGTATCCCACACCAGCAATAGGAGCCCAACGTGGCAGCGGAAGGGTCAACTGAATCCATACTTGAACTGGTACAACAACAACTCAGCGTCCCCACCTGGTGGACCAGCGGCACTGCCCTGGTCACCGGCATCGCTGCCGCTACCGTGTTGCTCCACATTGCTACTGGCTCTCGCTACGGTTTTGACCGCGACGAACTCATGGCCCTCGAAGATGCGCGTCATCTCGCCTGGGGCTACGTACAATATCCGCCCCTCACTGCCTTCTTCGGCCGCATCGCTCTCGCATTATTTGGCACTTCCCTGGTCGGCTTTCGTTTTTTCGCCGCACTCGTCCAAGCCCTCGCCCTGCTTTTGACCGGCCTGATGGCCAAAGAATTTGGCGGCAACAAATGGGCCCAGATCGTCGCGGCTCTCGCCGGCGTCCCGTTTTGTTTGGGCGCCGGTGCCTTGATGCAGTACATCTCCTTCGACTACATCTGCTGGGTTTTTGTCGCCTATGCTATGGTCCGCCTGCTGAAATCCGGCAATCCCCGCTGGTGGCTTGCCGTCGGTGCCGGCATCGGGCTAGGCATGATGGCCAAGTACACTATGGGCTTTTTTGCCTTGGGCGTTGTTGCCGGTGTGCTCTTCACTCCAGCCCGAAAATTTCTCCGCAGCGGCTGGTCGTGGTTGGGCGTGCTCTTGTCCATCGCTGTTTTTCTTCCCAATCTTCTTTGGCAATGGCAACACAACTTTGTCTCTCTAGACTTTCTTCGTTTTTTGCACCTTCGCGACGTCGGCGCCGGCCAAACCGACTGGTTCCTTCCCGGCCAACTCGAAGTCACCTTGTTGGCGTTCCCCTTGGCGGTCGCCGGAGTTTGCTTTTGCCTCTTTCTCCCGCAGGAGAAATCGTGGCGCCCTCTCGCCTGGATGTATCTCGTGCCCCTCGCCCTGCTGTTCGCTTTAAGGGGCCGCGACTACTACTTGGCCCCGGCTTATCCCATGCTCTACGCTGCCGGCGCTGTATGGCTCGAGCAAAAACTGAACGCCTATGCGGCCAATCGCGCCTCGCTCCGGCCGGCAAATCCCGCTGTTTTGCCCATCGTCTCTCGGCGCCCGCTCGACTCCCCCGAAAAATCCCAGCGGGCCGGTCGCCTCATCTTCGCCGCGCTCATTTTAGACATCGTTATCGCCGCCGTCCTCGCTTTACCCATCGCCCCGGTCGGTTCCCGCTGGTTCGAGCTCGCCTCCCGCGTCGACCCGGTCTTCCCCGAGGAGGTTGGCTGGCGCCAATTCGTTAAGTCCATCGCCCAGGTTCGCGATGCGCTCACTCCCGAGGAACGCGCCCATCTCGGCATTCTGGCTGGCAACTACGGTGAAGTCGGCGCGCTCAACCTCTATGGCGAAGAACTAGGCTTGCCCCATGCTATCAGCGGTGTGAATTCCTCTTGGGAACGCGGTTATGGCGAACCGCCCCCGGAAACCGTGATTGTCATTGGTTATTCCGGGGAATTTTTGCGCCAGGAATTTTCGTCTTGTTACGTCGCCGGAGAAACTTGGAACCGCTTTGGCGTCGCCAACGAGGAGAGCTCCCAAGTCCCGGACATCTTTGTCTGTTCGGGTTTAAAGGAACCTTGGCCGCAGTTCTGGCTTCGCGCCCGCCGTTTCGCCTGATCCTAAACCGGCTCACGCATCTGCGATGTAGGAACGCCTTCGTTTACCCTGGCGCAGGAGGCGAGGCGGCCCGTTTCCATCTTGTCTTCGTAGGGCCCGCCTTCTTAGGCGGGCCGGTCGTGGCTCGCGTTAGCAGCCTTGGAGTGCGGGAGCCTTGCTCCCGCTATCTTCCCACCTTCATTCAGCCTGGATTTCAATCACCGCGTCTTGCCCCGCTTGTCCTTGTAGGGGCGGCCTTCTGTTTACACTGACGCAGGAAGCGAGGCGGCCCGTGCCCGCTCTCACTGCACCGTAATCTGCACGCTGGCTGTCGTCTGCCCGTACGCGTTCGTCGCGTACAACGTATACGTCGTCGTCGCCGCCGGCGAAACCGTCGCCGACGTTCCCCGCACCGCGCCCACGTCCGGCGAAACAATCACGTACTCTGCGTCCGTAACCTGCCAACTCAACGTCACTGGCGTCCCCGCGGAAATCGAGGTCGCCGACGCCGTGAAGCTGCCTATCGTCGGACTCGCCCCACTCGGCACATTCGCGCTTGTGTACAGCGGCGAAATCTGAATCACGTCGAAGTCTCCCGCCGTCGCCCCGTTCAGCAGGTGCAAATCGTCGTTGTTCCAGCGATCGTCCGGTGTTCCGGTGATGTACATGGCCGACCCGTTGTCAGCCAGAATCAACCCGTACTTCTTCATCGCGGTTAGAATCACCTGATTGCTGGCCGAATAGCCGGAAACATCGAAGCTCGCCTTCAACCTCAGCCGCGTTCCCATCGGCGGCGCGTACGTATTCGTGCTCGTCGCCGCCCAATGCGAAGCCGGCGGTGTGAATCCCGCGCTGGTGCTTGGCAACGTGAAACGAATCGCGTGGTTGATTGCTCCCGCCGCTACTTCGTCATACCGCACCAGCCCTACGAAGATCGGCAATCCTGCCGCATCCGCACTCGTCCACGTGTACGGCCGCTGCTCATCCGCCAGCAAATCCCACACCGCTCCGGAATCGGCGTTCCAGCTGGAACTTTGCGGATACGAAGAATAAAGCTCGTACAGAAAACAATTCGCCTTGTCCAGCACCAATACGTGCCGGTCTCCGCTGCCCGGATTCGGATAGCCCTCGATCGGCGCATTCAACGGAATTGGCATAGGCCCCGGATCGCTCTCGCTTCCATAGGCCTGGTAGTCGATCGGGATCATTGGCTGCGTCGAGTCCACCACCGTATACGGAATCCCCATGTACGATCCGTCGTATTCGCCCGCCCCAAAATCCGGATGAATCCCAATGCTCGGCCCGATGAAATTGATGATCGCTGCCGAATTCGGATCCACTGGCGACGACGAAATACCCGTGTTCCACAAATTGTCCGAAGGGAAGGGAACAAATCCACCCAGACTCGCCCCTTGCCCGGTGGTCATTTGCGAGCAACTCGATGCCTGCACCGACCCATTCACCTGAAAGTCAATCGCCGCTGATGTGCTGCTCCCCGGTTCGGGATTCTCCACGGTGACCGGAAACGTTCCCGCGCTGCTCGCGTTTCCCGTCGCCGTCAGTTGTGTGCCCGAGACAAAGCTGGTCGTCAGTGCTGCACCGTTCAGCAGCACCACCGCGCCGGAAACAAAGTTGCTCCCCGTCACCGTCAGCGTAAAACTCCCCACGTTCGTTGCAGTCGGCGAAATTCCCGCCAAGGTCGGCGTGGCATTCCACAACGTCACCGTGCTCGAGCCCGACTTGCTCGTGTCCGCCGCGCTGGTTGCTGTAATCGTGACTGTATTCGGTGAAGGCAAGCTCGCGGGCGCGCTGTAATTTCCAGACGAAGTGATCGTTCCCACCGTGGCGTTCCCGCCGGCCGTGCCGTTCACGGCCCACGCTACGGAAGTATTGCTCGATCCAGTTACTGTCACCGAAAACGTGTAGCTCGAGCCCGCCCGGATGTTTGCCGTACCCGGCGACACCGATACCGCCA
>Ga0187782_10001240_pt1 | contig 18383 bp, 10 predicted proteins | sample 0715_SJ02_MP15_2_FD_132454 | JGI IMG/M metagenome (GOLD analysis project Ga0187782, IMG submission 132454) | Tropical peat soil microbial communities from peatlands in Department of Meta, Colombia - 0715_SJ02_MP15_20_MG | ecosystem: Environmental > Terrestrial > Soil > Wetlands > Peat | place...
CTACATCATCCTGCAGTTCCCCCGGGGAACCATCGGCACCTCGATCGGCATCTTCGGTACCGGCCTCACCGGCACCACCGCCGTTTCGTTTGATGGCGTCGACGCAACCAGCTTCACCGTGGATTCCGACACTTACCTGACTGCAGTGATCCCCACTGGCGCAAAAACAGGGTACGTGACGGTCACTACGCCGACCGCCTCTCTGACGAGTGCTATCAAGCTCACGGTCGTGAAGTGAGGGATCCGGCCGCGAGAAGTGGCCCATCCCGGACTCAACCCGGGTTGGGCCACGCAACATGCACGGAAGCGATTCGCTTTCCAGGAGACGTTCTTATGAATTTCATTCATCGGCAAAGGAAGTATTGGGGCATGGCTCTGTTCGTCATGTTCGCCGCCGTAACTCTATTGGCCGGAATCGCGGTTCCGGCGCAGGCACAAGAACATCCACCCGCTTTCTTTCCCTATCCCACCACGTTTGTCATGAACTGTATTGCTGTTCCTGGCGAGCTCTGCGGCGTCCAAGGCGCCGCGGTCGGCGACTTCAATGGCGACGGCAACCTCGACGTGGTCTCCTTCATCGGCTGGGAGATCGACGTCGCTCTTGGCAACGGCGACGGCACGTTCCAATACCCGGTCACGAATCTCTTTACTCTTTATGGCTATACTCCCTACGCCATTACGACGGGCGACTTCAACGGCGACGGCAAGCTCGACGTGGCCATCTGGGGAACGAACGTGGCGAATAACGCCTTCAGCATCTTCCTGGGCAACGGCAACGGCACCTTCACCTATAGCGGCTCCTACTCAAGCCCCGGCGGCTGGAACCCGGGCTACAACAGCGTGTACGCGGCCGACTTCAACGGCGACGGCAAGCTGGACATAGCCGCGCTATGTCCGAATTGCGGCAATCCGGGCGGGCTCGTGTACATCTATCTCGGCAATGGCGATGGGACTTTCCAGGCCGGCGTTCCCTACTCCACCATCGACCCGAAAAACTCGGGCTACTACAACGTCTATGGCATGGCCGTGGGCGAGCTGGGCACCTCGGGCAAGCCCGATATTGCGGTCACAGAAAATAATGGAATGGCGGTCCTGCTGAACAACGGCAACGGCACCTTCGGGACCGCGACTTACTATGGCAATGCCATCAACCAAAGCGAAGCCGGCATCGCCATTGGCCAGGTCAGGAGCGGCAAGAAAAACGACATCGTGACCTCGACTTATCAAGGCGACGTCGTGCTCTTCGAGAACTCGGGCACCGGCACGTTCACGCTCAAAGGCTCTGTCGCCCAAGTTGATGGCGGAACGGCCGGAGGCTCATACCTGATATCGATAGCTGACATCAACGGCGACAAGAAACAGGACCTCGTGGTCACCGATGTCTTCGGGGAAATCTGGACCTTCTTTGGCAAGGGCAACGGCACCTTCACTCCTAGTGCCATTTACCCGCTGCAGAGACCCCAGGACGCGGAACCGACCAACGTGGTCCTGGCCGACTTCAACAACGACGGCGTGCTCGACATCTTCATAGGAGGCGACCAGAGGTGGGTGGGGGATGTGACCCTGGGCCGCAGCGATGGCACCTTCCAAACCAATGCGGCGTATGGCTGGAATGACAACGGATACGGGAGGAACATAGTCACCGCCGATTTCAACGGCGACGGCTTCCCCGACGTGGCGTACTCCTATGCACGAAACACCGCTTGGACCGAAGAAGGGTTCGAAGTCATGCTGGGAAGTTCGCACGGGGTCTTGGGCACTCCGACGTTCGTGGAAGTGGCGGGCAGTTGCGGCGGATATACGGAGTGGATCGCCACCGGCGACGTAAATGGCGACGGCAAGGCCGATGTCGTCTCTACCATAGATAACAATCCGAACGTTTCCGGATGCCCGAACAATCAGGTCGCGGTCTCAATCGGCTTGGGAACGGGCAAATTCGATAAGGCTGTTTATTACTCGACCGGCGCGACGGCCCAGTCCTACGACGTCTTCCTGGAGGATGTGACCGGCAGCGGCAATCTGGACATCATTACCTCGAACGCGGACGGCACCATCAGCGTGCTGCTCAACAAGGGCAACGGCACCTTCGGCACGCCGATCCTGATCACCAGCATGGTGCCGTACAACCCTTATGTGAGTTCGCTGGCGTTTGGCGATTTCAACGGCGATGGCAAGCTCGACATCGCGGTCGCCCCCAGGTGCCGTGTAGGCTGTATCAACTACGATACCGTATTCATCTTGCTCGGCAATGGCGATGGCACCTTCCAGGCGCCAGTCGTCGTCAGCGGAATCGACCCAAACACGAACACGGGCACCGAAACGCTGGCCGCCGCTGACTTCAACAACGACGGCAACCTGGATCTGGTGGTCACTTTGGAAGGCGGCGACCCTTGTGGGGCGGGAGGGGGGGCAACAGAGGAGATTATTCTCCTGGGCAACGGCAACGGCACATTTAACGCCCAGCCTCGCATCTGCAATGAAAACAACTATTCCAGCGCCAATGCCGTCTATCCCGTGGTCGCCGATTTCAACGGCGACGGCAATCTGGACGTGTTCGTCCCTGTCCTACAGAATGGGACGGGCTCTGGCCCCGTTTTGCTCGAGGGCGACGGGACCGGCGCCTTTACTATGCTCGGCGGCTACGAGGTCCAAGACCCGATCTACGGCGAGTGTTGGCTGGGAAGCGGCTTCTACGTGGGGCAGTCCAGCTATAGCGCGGCGGCGGCCGATTTCAACGGTGACGGCAAGCCCGACATCGCGGTGCTGAACGTCAACGAGTACTACAACGCCGATGGCGTCAGCTTCGTCACCGTGATGTTCAACAACACCCTGCCGGTAAGCGTTTCGCCGCTCACGCTGAACTACGGTTCCATTGCCGTGGGCAAGTCGAGTTCTCTGACCGTCCTTCTCACCAACGACCAGGTCGGTGTGTTGACCCTCGACAGCTTCAGCTTCACCGGGGCCAATGCCAGCGACTTCAGCGAAACCAACACCTGCGGCAAAACCCTCAACCCGGGCTTTGAGTGTCTGATCACGGTGAAGTTCACGCCCCCGGTGCTGGGAGTGCTCACCGCCACCCTCAACATTGTGGACTCGGCCGGCACGCAGACTGTACAGCTCACCTCCACCAACCCGAAACCCACCATCACGTCGCTGTCCCCGCCCAGCGCGACCGCCGGCGGGGCGGCCTTCACGCTTGACGTCTATGGCACGAACTTCGTCAGCACTTCGGTGGTGAACTGGGCGGGATCGGCCCGCACCACCACCTATGTGAGCGCTACAGAAGTAACGGCGCAGATCAAGGCCGCCGACATCGCCAAGGCTGGGACCTTCAAGGTTACGGTGACCAATCCGACGCCAGGAGGGGGTACCTCCGGTTCCTCCAACTTTGTCGTGAATCCGTAAGCGGCGCGGCCGCCCCGGGTGTCCTTGGGGATCAGGGACGCCCGGGCGCGCACAAACCGTGCAACTGAACGGAACAGGTAAGTGAGAAACAGCCGCCGATAAGAATTCGGATCGGAAGGCGCGTCTCGTCGATGTCTCTGGCAAGTAGCGAGGCGCGTCATTCCTGATCCGAGGTCACCGCCGGTGTCTCCTGGGCGGTGCGGGGCGCGGGACTAGAGGGACCCGCGCCCCGTCTTTGTGTCTGGGGTGTGACCGCGTGCGCACAAGATCTGCGCGTGATTCAGGCTTCTGCCATTGCTCGACTCGCACTGTTTCGCAAACTGGATTAGTCTAGGGGCGACGGAGATCATCGCGTGCAAACTCTCCGCTGCGCCCGCTGCCGTTCCGATCTGCCTGCCTCCGCCAGCTATTGTCCGAAATGCGGCGCGCCTGCGGATTCGCCCGCTGCCTTCGACGCCGACGCCGCCACGCTCGACAGCCCCAGCCCACCGAAACGAAATCTGCTCGATTCCCCCGCTCTCGATCAGGGCCGCTTCGTTCCCGGACAGATTTTGGCCGAGCGCTATCGCATCGTCGCGCTGCTGGGCAAAGGCGGCATGGGCGAAGTTTATCGTGCTGACGATCTGAAGCTGAGCCAGCCCGTGGCCATGAAATTCTTGCCCGTGGCGTTGGCGCAGGACGGTGCGGCGCTGGCACGGTTTCACCGCGAAGTGCGCGTGGCGCGCCAGGTTTCGCACGTCAACGTCTGCCGCGTTTTCGATATTGGCGAAAGCGCGGGTCTGCCTTTCCTGACCATGGAGTATGTCGATGGCGAGGACTTGGCGTCGCTGCTGAAGCGCATCGGCCGCCTGCCGCAGGACAAGGCCATCGACATTTCCCGCCAACTCTGCGCGGGATTGGCCGCCGCTCACGAAGCCGGAGTGCTGCATCGCGATCTCAAGCCCGCCAATGTCATGCTCGACAAACGCGGCAAGGTTCGCATCACCGATTTCGGACTCGCCGGATTATCTGCCGCTGCGGGCGATGAACTTCGTTCCGGCACTCCCGCCTACATGGCGCCCGAGCAGCTTGCCGGCCAGGCTGCAACGGCGCAGAGCGATATCTACGCCCTCGGTCTGGTGCTGTACGAAATCTTCACCGGCAAACGAGCCTTTGAGGCGGCCACGCTGGCAGATTTGATCCGCCAGCACAAGAGTCTCACACCCACGAGCCCCACCCATCTGGTACAGGATCTTGATCCGCTGGTCGAGCGCGTCATCCTGCGCTGTCTGGAGAACGATTCGCAGAATCGACCGCGTTCCGCCCTGCAGGTTGCGGCCGCATTGCCGGGAGGAGATCCTCTGGCCGCAGCGCTGGCCGCCGGCGAAACTCCGTCGCCGGAAATGGTGGCGGCAGCGGGTGGCGAAGGAGTTCTTCGCCCAAGACTCGCCTGGAGCGTGCTGCTCGGGACAGTCCTCGTCCTGGCGGTGATTGTCGGCCTGGCTCCTTATTCGACCGATCTTGGCTCAGCGCCTCCTCGCAGAGACTTGGGCACTTTGCAAGTGCGAGCGCAAGAGATCATCGAAAGAGCCGGCTACACGGACGTTCCGGCTGACCATGCGTGGTGGCTGCAGCGCAACTATGATTTTCTGCTCTATGAGGCCAAGCAGTTCCCCACTCCGATCGCCCGCAAGAATCTCGCGCATGCCGAGCAGGGAGTGCTGCAGTTCTTTTTTCGGCAAAGCCCTCTGCCGCTGGTCCCCACGAATCCGAGTCTGCGGGTTAGCGTGTTCGATCCTCCCTTCGAAGTTTCGGGGATGACCCTGGTCGTACTTGACTCGAACGGCATGCTGCTGGGGTTCATAGCCACGCCTCCTCAGGTAGATCAGACTGGAGCCTCGACGCCGGAACCGCACTGGGACACCATGCTGACTGACACGGGGCTGGATCCAGCCAGCCTGAAGCCCACAGAACCGACATGGCTGCCGCCCATGCCCTTCGATCACCGATTCGGCTGGCGCGGATTCTATCCCGAGGACCCGAAGACGGAGATTCAGATCAGCGCTGCCAGTTATCGTGGAAAACCGGTTTATTTTCACGTGATCGGTCCGTGGTCGGTGCCGTGGCGTATGCAGGCGCCGCATCGAGCCCGCACGTCGATTATCCGCGATACCACGTTGTTCGGCGGCGGATTCGTCTTCCTCATCGTGTCCGCCTGGCTGGCCCGCCGCAACCTTCGCCTGGGTCGCGGCGACCGCCGCGGCGCCCTGCGCATCTCTGGATTCGTTTTCTGCATGTCGGCGGCTTCTGCCATGCTCGGCGCTCACCACATTGCCGACGTTGGAGCGGAATGGGAAATGTTCATCCGCGGAATGGGCCAGGAGCTGTTTATGGCTGCGTTCCTCTGGTTTCTGTATGTGGCGCTGGAGCCGTTCGTGCGCCGGCAGTGGCCCGAGTTGCTGATTTCCTGGACTCGCTTGCTTTCGGGCCGCTTCCGCGATCCGATTGTCGGCCGCGATTTGCTCGTCGGAATCCTGAGCGGGACTTTCCTGTCGCTGGGAATGCATCTTTCCAATGCCCTTCCGTGCTGGTTCAACGTTCCCGGCCAAACTGCCATTCCCGGCAACCAACTCGCCTTGGGCTCGGCGCAGGATGTGCTCAGCGTCCTTTTGGGCACCTTGGCCGGGTCCATCTTCCCGGCGTTTTCGATTACCTTTGCTCTTTTTCTGGCGAAAGTCCTGCTGCGGAACTATTGGCTGGCCGCGGTCGCAACGGGGATTCTCATGCTGCTGATCAATCTCGGTGCAGAAAACGTCGCCCTGGAGCTGCCGTTTGCGATCCTGACCACCCTAGTCATGATGTTCGTCCTGCTCCGCCTGGGCACGCTAGCCATGGCCGTCGCATTCTTCACGACCAGCCTGGTCAACAACTTTCCCATCACCCTCGATCTTTCCCGGTGGTACGCCCCGCACTCGCTGTTCATGTTCGGAGTTCTGCTGGTAATGCTGTTCTACGGTGTGCGGTTAGCCACGGGCAACAAGCCGCTGCTGGCGGAGTGAAGCGGTGTCGGTCTGGCTTGCTTCCCCGCCCACTCCCCTCATATACTCGGTACGTTTGCCCGCCTTGGGACGGAAACTCTCCGCCGACGGACAGCCCGGGACCAAAACGTCCTGAATCTGCAATCTGGCCGGCATTCATTCCGGAGACGCCTATGACCACCATGACCGCACCGCACGTGGACAAAGAAACCAATCCGTGGGAATCGCAGCGCGCCCGCTTCGATCTGGCCGCGCAAAAGCTCAATCTCGATGAAGGCCTGTGGCGCGTGCTGCGCTATCCCAACCGCGAAATCACCGTGCACATTCCCGTACAGATGGATGACGGCCATCTGGAAGTTTTCACCGGATTCCGCGTGCAGCACTCGATCGCGCGCGGCCCCGCGAAGGGCGGCATTCGCTACGCGCCCGACGTCACGCTCGACGAAGTCCGCGCACTGGCCAGCTGGATGACCTGGAAGTGCGCCGTGGTCAACATTCCCTTCGGCGGCGCGAAAGGCGGCGTGATCTGCGATCCACACAAAATGTCGATGGGCGAAATCGAGCGTATGACCCGCCGCTACACCGCCGAGCTGATCGAATTCATTGGCCCGGAAAAAGACGTTCCCGCCCCCGACGTCAACACCAACGAGCAGGTCATGGCGTGGATGATGGACACGTTTTCCATGCACATGCGGCAGACCGTCACCGCCGTCGTAACCGGCAAGCCCATCAACATCGGCGGGTCGCGCGGCCGCCGCGAAGCCACCGGCCGCGGCGTCATGATTGTTTGCGACGAAGCCTGCAAGAAACTGAACATCGATCGCCAGCGTGCGCGCGTCGTGGTGCAGGGATTCGGCAACGTGGGCTCCAACGCCGCCCAGCTCATGCATGAAGGCGGCTACAAGATCATTGGCATCGCCGAGGTCGGCGGAGGTCTTTACAACAAGAACGGCATCGACATCAACGCCCTGGTGCAATTCCGCCAGAAAAACGGCACGGTGCACGGCTTCCCCGGCGCGGAAAAATGCGAAGCCTCCGATCTGCTCGTCACCGAATGCGAGATTCTGATTCCCGCCGCTACCGAAAACGTCATCACCACCCGCAATGTCGACCAGGTGAAGTGCCGCATTCTAGCCGAAGGCGCGAACGGCCCAACCACCTCGGCCGCCGACGATGTTCTCTCCGAGAAAGGAGTCTTCGTCATCCCCGACATTCTGGCCAACGCCGGCGGCGTCACCACTTCTTACTTCGAATGGGTGCAGGATCGCCAGGGCTACTTCTGGAAAGAGTCGGTGGTCAACGACCAATTGGAAGCCATTATGAAATCGTCGTTTGAAGATGTGGTTCGTTACGCCGAAACCCACCGCGTCAATAATCGCATCGCGGCCTACATGCTGGCGATCGATCGCGTGGCGTATACGATCCGGCAGAGGGGAATCTATGCCTAGGGTGTCGGGAGGCCCACGTCTCGCAAAGGCGGCGAGACCCTTCGACCCCGCTCAGGGCAGGCGTGGGGCATTCGGGTATTTGCTGTGGGGCAAGGAGGAGGGAATGAAGTCGATTGAACGAAAACTAATGGCGCAGATTGCGGTTCTGATCTTCGCGCTTTCGCTCGTGAACGGGTTCACGGCGCGGGCAGCTGTGCCTGCGAAGCCTGCCACGGCGGCCTCGGGCCAAATGTCGAAAGCGGACGACAAGCTTGACATCAACACCGCCACCAAGGATCAACTCAAGGCGCTGCCCGGCATTGGCGATGCCTACGCGCAGAAGATCATCGACGGCCGTCCCTACCGCGCCAAGAACCAGCTTGTGCAAAAGAAAATCATTCCGCAGGCGACCTACGACAAAATCAAGGATCAGATCATCGCCCATCAGGTGAAAACTCCGGCTCCGGCATCGAAATAGGTGCTAGGGACTAGTGGCTAGAGACTAGCTCGCAGGCTCGGGATGGCGCTAGCCCCTAATCTCTAGTCCCTAGCCTCTGCTCTTCCATTGCGTTCCCTTGCCACCTGGAGGATAATCACTCTGGCGCACGTCTGGCCTCCGGGGATACGTTCCTAGTTGTGAACCTGCCCAACTCCATCACGCTGATCCGCATCTTCTGCATTCCTTTGCTGATGTGGATTCTGTTGAGTCCGCGGTTCGCGGGCGGCTTTGCTGGAGAGCGCGAACTGCTGGCTTCGGCGCTGTTCATCGCCGCCGCCATGACCGACGGCATTGACGGTTATCTCGCCCGCAAGCGCGATCAAGTCACCACGATGGGCATTCTGCTCGATCCGCTCGCGGACAAACTTTTGATCGCCGCTGCGTTCGTCACGCTGGTGCAGTTGAATCCCAGCCTGGTCCCGGCGTGGATCGCGGTGGTGGTGATCGGCCGCGAATTTCTGGTCAGCGGCCTGCGCTCCATCGCCGCTTCGGAAGGTTTCACCATCGAGGCCAGCCATCTCGGCAAGCTGAAGATGGTGGTGCAAATTGTGTCGGTGGTAGCGGTTATCCTCGACCACCACTGGAAAGAATGGCCCGTTTACGGCCTTTACATTTTCCCCATTCATTGGATCGCTAGTGTTGCGATTTGGTTCATGGTGTTTGTGTCGTTACTGTCGGCGATCGATTACTTCGTCGCCTTCTGGTCGAAAATCGATCGGCGCGTGGTGAAACGCCGCCGCCGCGCCTTTATCCTCAGCCGGCGCCGCAAGCCCGTGCCGGCACGGGGCGACCGCGATGTCCCTGCCTCAACCTAGTTCGATTGCTGTGGAGCCGCGGAAATCGCCCAGCGAGTATTCGCCGGACGAACGAACCGTTCTTCTCCGCCTGGCCCACGACTCGATTCTCTCGGCGCTTGAGGGGCGGGAGATTTCTCTTGAGCCGCCGACGCCTCATCTCGCCGAACCGCGCGGTGCTTTCACCTCGCTCTACCGGCATGGCGAACTGCGGGGATGCGTGGGCTACATTCTTCCCGCGCATTCGGTCTATCGTGCCGTGGCCGAAACCGCTTGCGCCGCCGCCTTCGACGACACGCGATTTTTTTCCGTGACCCTGGAAGAGGCACGTGAGCTCGAAATCGAACTCAGCATTTTGTCGCCACCAAAGCCCATTGCTCCCGAGGCAGTCGAGGCCGGATATCACGGTCTGCTGATCAGTTTGGGCGGACACCGCGGCCTGCTCTTGCCCCAAGTGGCCACCGAGCATCACTGGGACCGCACCACCTTCCTGGAACAAACCTGCCGCAAGGCTGGCCTTCCGCTCGACGCCTGGAGAATGGGCGCGAAGATTGAGGCCTTCACCGCCGAAGTCTTCGGGGAAAAAGATCCGAAGAGCTAGGCGTGGCCCGGATCGATTCCCATTTTGGAAGCGCAAACAAAAGCCGGGGACGGTTGCCCGTCCCCGGTTTCGGACTGCGCCTTACGTTCGGCGAAATTCTAGTTCACCTGATCCAACTCCACACCATCGCCCGCGTGCACGTCTTCCATGGAGAACACGACCATACCCGTGGCGGTCGTCGGGGTCACGCCAATGATCACGATCTCTCCCACCGCGCGGCGCGGCAGGTCACGCACGTGGATCACCGGGCCGTTGTTCTTCTCGAACAGCTCGGGATCGAACGACGGCTGCTTCTTCTGCGTGTCCTCGGAGATCGCAGCCCGGAACGACAGCGAATCGACCGGGTCGTTGAGGTCGGCCTCATAGGACCGCACCGCCCGGAAGAAGTCGCCCACCTTCACACCCTGGTTCGAGCCGACGTTGATGTACACCTTCTGCCCCGTACCCATCTCTGAGTCGAAGTCCTTGCCCATCACGATGCGGCCGGAAACCTTGCTGCTGGCCGGCAGGAAGCGATCGAAGCGGACGGGACTATGGAACTCGACGGCCTGCTTTTCGGCAAACGGAATGGCAGTATCGCCCGGATTGACGGGATCGCAGGAGTATTCGACCAGCGCGATCGCCGCCTTGCTGCGCGTATCGATGACCTTTACGCGCCCCACTTCCATGTACGGCTGCCCCGTCTGTTTCAGCAATTTCTTCTGCCCCGGGAACATTTCGTATTCGTTGATGTCCTTTAAGGCGCGGATAATCTCAAACTCCGCACCAGCGCTGTAGCCGGTCCCATGGAGATACACAATTTCGCCACGCTCGTACTTGGTGCTCGATGGCGTTTCCAATCCCCCGGAGACGTAGTTCGAGTCAGGCAGGATCTGTTTGCTGATAAACCCGGAGCAGTAGAGATCGGCATAAGTGGGCGTGGGAATGCGTTCGATGGGAAAGCTGGTTGTGGTCGGCACTGTGCCTTGCGGCGCGTCCGAGGCGCCTCCGTCGGCCGAGCTTCCTCCCACTGCTGTCTGGGCCCACGCGGCCGTTGCGAGCAACAACACTAACAGTCCTGTTTTCTTCATGTTACCTCCGGAAAGGACTCGCCTGGCGGTCCCCTCCCCAGTCATCTGCCCGAAAGAACAGGCTTCAGTCGGAAGGTAACAATGACGTAAGGGTGGGTCAAGGTTACGAGGGTGATGGGCACCCTGGGGCTATACTTTTTCGCGCAGAATGTTAATACGGTGTTGCATAAACTAGAAAAGCCCTGTAATAATTCGCCGTTCCTTCTCTTGACTGGCTCCTTCGTCTGTTGGCTTTGAATTGCGTATCGAAACGATGAACCCGGCTCCTCCGGTTACGCCACGGCTTTTGCCTTTACGGCTGCCACGCGTCTGTGTAGCCGTCGTCGGCTCCGACGGCGAGGAAATGACCCAAAAGGCGGAAGCACTCGCTCGCGATAACTCCTTTCTGGAGTTCAGGTTAGACTATCTTTCCAAGCCGGCGCTGGCCTTTCCCAAGATCAAACGCTTTCTCGAGTCTCACCCCGGAACCGTGGCAATCGCCACCTGTCGGCGAGCCGCCAGCGGAGGCAAGTTCCGCGGCTCCATCGCTTCTCAGTTGGATGTTCTCGGTAAAGCGGCGGCCGCTGGCTGCCAGTTGCTCGACGTCGAAATCCAGACCGCCGTCAAATGCAAATCGGACCAACTCCAGAAGCTGCGCACACGCGCCGCTCTCATCCTGTCGTTCCACGATTTCCGCGGCACCCGAAAGCTCCACGAAACCCTCGAGAAAATGCTGGCTTTCCCCGCTGACTACTACAAGGTGATCAGCACCGCGACCACGCTTTACGACAATGTCGAGATGATCAAGTTTCTGGCCCGGGAAGGCGACCGGCACTCCATTGTCAGCATGTGCATGGGCGAGCAGGGCATCATCAGCCGCGTGCTGGCGGTGCGGGCCGGCAGCGTGTTCACCTTTGCCGCCGCCAGCGCCGGAGAGCAGACTGCTCCCGGCCAGGTCACGGCGCAGGAACTGCGCAATGTCTATCGCATCGATCAGGTCGATGCCGCTACCCGCGTCTACGGTGTCGTTGGCGATCCCATTTCTCATTCGCTTTCGCCCGCCATCATGAATGCGGCGTTCCGGCGAGAGAACGTGAATGCCGTATTCCTCGCCCTGCACGCCAAGGCGCTGAAAGATCTGTTGCACTGCGTCCGCGAGATTCCCATCCACGGCATCAGCGTGACCATGCCCTATAAGGAATCGATCATCACGCACTTGGACAGGACTGACCCTCAAACCGCCAAAATCGGAGCCTGCAACACCGTCGTTCGCCTGCAAGATGGCAAGCTGTACGGCTTCAACACCGATACGGCCGGGATCATCCGCCCGCTGGAACGCCGCCTGACCACGCTCGAAGGCGCGCGCATCCTGGTGATCGGCGCGGGCGGAGCGGCGCGAGCCGCCGTGTTTGCCCTGAAAGAGCGTGGTTCCGAAGTCTACATCCTGAACCGCAGCGCGGCTCCGGCCAAGAAGCTTGCCCATCAGGCTCGCGCGCGCATTGCCAAGCGAACGGGCCTGAAAAAGCTAGCGTTCGACGTCATCATTAATGCCACACCGATCGGGATGGGCAACTCCCGCGAGACCCCGCTTCAAGAAAAAGAAATCAACGCCCGCTACGTCTTCGATATGGTGTACGATCCCCCGGAAACCCGGCTTCTGAAGCTGGCCAAGGAGCGCGGCGCTCAGATCATTCCCGGCATTGAGATGTTCGTCCACCAAGCCGCCCGTCAGTTTGAGATTTGGACCGGCAAGCCCGCCCCGTGGGATGAGATGCTCCGCGTAGTGCTGCTGGCACAACAAGATCGCGCGAACCGGTCCGCATCGGCGAAGTAGCTGCCGAGGTGTGCCCCATTCCTGTACGGGGACCCAAGCCTTCCCAGACGATCATCTGTGGCAAAACCGATATTGTACTTGCGTTGAACGACATCCTCCGCCCTGATGAAAAAACGCCCCGGCCATGCTTTTTGTAAATAATAAAGTTGCATTTTCCCTGGTGCCCAAAGTAATATGCAATCAGGAAGCGCGACTGTAAGGCGTTTCCGAAGGTTGTATCCCAGTACCGCCCGGTTCCTTACTTCCAAAACTCGCTGTACAAGCTTTGGCGCAAAAACTCGACGTACGAGGCGGCCTGTTCCGTCTCTATCCCGGTTCGGAGAGTTCAACATGGCGTGGTACGCGTACTGCTTGACCGAGCATCAAACCCTCCCCAATGGAACCCGCACCCGGCGCCCTTTCCTGTTAGAGGGCGTGCAAGGAGTGAATAACGCTGCGGTTCTCAGCTATCCCAGTGGTGAATTCGCCGTGATCGTCAGCGAATACGACCACACAGCCGGCGAACTGGATCAGAAAGCCGCTATCGATCATGCCCGCGTCGTCAGTAACTGCTTCCGCAATTCCACGGTTCTTCCCTTCAAATTCGGAACCATTTTCGATAGCGATGACGCCCTCCGCCAGGCGGTGCGCGTCAACCGCCGCACCTTCGGCCAAAGCGTGGCGCGGCTGCGGGGAAAGTCGGAAATGCATATCAAGCTGGTCGTGCGCGACGGCAGCCTGCGCGAAGCTATGATCGATGTCCAACTGCCCGATACCGTCGGCGGCGATTATCTTTCCAAACTGCGCGTCAAAGCCTCCCGCGAGCGCGAACGCCAGACCAAGGCGCGCGCCCTCTCAGTGCAGGTGCACAAGCTGTTCAACCCGCTCGAAGAAGAAATCAGCTGCAAGAAGGTCGCCCCAGAGGGGATGCTCATCGATATCGCCCACCTGATCGACTCCAAGAGCGTGGAAAAATACCAGAATCGCTACAACACTGCCGCCAAGCAACTGAAGAACTGCGAAGTGGCGATCAGCGGCCCCTGGCCACCCTATCATTTCTTGCCGGGCAAGCTGCGCACTGTGGCCAGCTAGACTCGGCTCGGACGATGTAAACAGACCAACGCCCACCGTTTCCCGGCGGTGGGCATTATTTTGTTGGCTTCGTGCGTAGCAGGTCTACGCAATGGCACTGATTTTCCAACCCTCGGACTTCCCCGGATCGGCTATTCCCCACTTCCCCGAGTCTGGGTCTTTCTTCTCTGTTGCATTTTTCAACGATCGGCGTACACTTGCGCGGGGTTCTCCGGGGAAATGAAACGCGCGGTCCGCCTGCACGGATCACGACAAACAACCAAACCACTTGCGGCTGACGGTATCTCTGCCGCCTGTCGAACCCAACACTGTACGCAATGCCACTCTCTACGCTGCACACATCACTGCCATCCGATCAAAACCCAGACCGCGAATCTTCGTGTGATGTGTAGCCGCTAAAACTGCCGAGTTTGATCTCAGTTTGAACCGCCTCTGGCCGATCACCTCGTCCGGTCAATCTTCTCGATGTCGCTCATGCCAGGAAATCGGCACCGCGATGCATTCAATATGCACGCTTGTGCACTTCGCCTTTTCAACAGGATTTCCACCGACGCCCACAACTCAGAATCGCCGAGCACTGTAACTCTTGTCCTATCATTCAATTACGTGGGGCGCAGCAGCAGAATGCCGAATTTCCCGTTTTTGGCGCGGCAAATGCATCTTTGCCCTTAACAAAGAGGCCGCAAACTCAAGCATGACCTTCACTCGCTTCCATTCCACGTGTCACTTCCTGAAACGCCGTTCAGTACGGAGGAACGGCTCTTTGCATCGCCTTTCCTGACAATTGCCCACCATTTCGTGGCTTCTTGAACTTGGCCCCAGCAATGGGGCCATTTTTTTGGAGCCGCTTCCCGCGTTCGCCTTTTCCGCTGGTGTCCGATACACTGAGTCTCCAACAATGCCTAAAGTCTCTCGACTCCTAACCCTCGCGGGCTGCTGCACGATTCTCACCAGCGCTTTCGCCCAGAACCCGCAGTCCAAGCCCGCCGCTCCGCCTTTCGCGGCGATGCCGCAGATGTCGCAGGCGCAGCAGGACAACTACCCGCCGCCGCTTTTGAGCGACCTCGCGGCGATCAAGGCTGCCGCGCTCGCCGACGACTACGCCTACCAGCAAGTCGAGCACCTGACGGAGAACATCGGCGGACGCCCCAGTGGATCGCCGCAGGCCAAAGCCGCCGTGGAATACGTCGTCGCCGAACTTCGCAAGCTGGGACTGGACGTGCAGCTCGAAGAAGTCAAAGTGCCGCACTGGGTGCGCGGCGCCGAGACGGGCGAACTGGTCGAATATGCGGGCCAGGCTCCGGGCAGCACGCAGAAAATTGTTCTTACGGCGCTCGGCAACAGCACGGCAACGCCCGCTGAGGGCCTCATCGCCGACGTGGTCGTCGTGAACAACTTCGACGAACTTCGGGCTCTCAGCCGCGATCAGGTCGCGGGCAAGATTGTTCTCTTCAACGAAATTTTCGATAAGAAGAAAGCCGCGGCAGGCGTGGCCTTTGCCGCTTACGGCGAGGCCGTACGTTATCGCGGAGCCGGTCCGAAAGCCGCAGCCGATGCGGGCGCCGCCGCGGCGTTGGTGCGCTCGGTGGGCAGCGCCGACTATCGCCTGCCCCACACCGGCTACAGCGCTCCCGCCGGAATTCCCGCCGGAGCGGTTGCTGCTGAAGACGCCGACCTCATCGCGCATCTCGCCGCGCAGGGCAAAGTCCGCATGCATCTCACGCTCACGCCGCAAAAGCTCCCCGACGCGACCAGTTACAACGTCATCGCCGATCTCAAGGGCAGCGAGCATCCCGAACAATTCGTTGTCGTCTCGGGGCATCTCGATTCCTGGGACCTGGGCACCGGGGCAATCGACGACGCCGCAGGCGTGGCCGAAGCGATGGAGACGGCAGAAATCCTACAGAAGCTGCGTCTGCGTCCCAAGCGCACGCTGCGCGTGATTGCCTGGATGGACGAGGAATCGGGCGGCGCCGGCCATGATCAATACAGCAAAGATCACTCGGCGGAGTTCCCGCACCACGTGGCTGCGATCGAGAGCGATGCCGGAGCCACGCATCCCCTCGGCTTCAACGTGCGTATGACGCCCGCTGCGGTCGATCTGCTGAGGCCCGCGCTCAGCGTACTGGAGAGCATTGGGTCCACCATGACGCAGCCCAGCGCCTATGCCCCCGGCGCCGATATTGCTGCAATGTCTGACGCGGGAGTTCCGTCGCTCGGCCTGTTAGTGGATGGCCGCACTTATTTCAACTATCACCACACCGCAGCCGACACGCTCGACAAAATCGTGCCCGCCGATCTGCGCGAAGATGCCGCAACCATGGCGGTGGTGGCCTATGCGCTGGCCAGCATGAAAGATCCGCTGCCGCGATAGCGACGCCACTATTTTTGCAAGCCTTCGAGGGGTTGGAGCACGAGAACGCATCCTGCTCCGTCGCAAGAAACCGCCGCTTGGCGCACGATCTTCACCGACGAAACGTCCGGGAAGCGGACGGGATATTCCTTCTCGCGCAGTTGGTCGGCCATCTTCCGCAAGTCTGCAGAACCCTCCAGCCAGTCCACGCGCTGCGGCTTGTTGGAGCCATCGAAAGTTAACGCGAATTGAGCCTGCGCGCCGGCGATCGGCTGAATTGTCAACTTGATGGTTCGCATTTTCGTCAGCTCGGCGGCTGCGTCAGAGATTTGCTTGTCGGCCTCCGGACCGCTCGCCAGTTTGAGCAACTCCGCCTTGGATGCGGCCGTATCGCCTCCGCCAGCGGCACAGGCCAGGGCGTAGGCATGCCGAACTCCTTCTTTCTGTCCTTCCTTCTCCAGGACGTGAGCTACGCGATTTTCCACTGTTCCCGACTGGCTCAGCAGCCACGCGGATTGCAGGTAACTCAAGGCCTCCATGTAATCGCCCTGCAGATACTTGGCCCATCCCACGCGCGCCCACGCGAGCGCAACCAGATCCATGGCGCGAAACGCCGATGGCCCCGGACGGTCAAACTCACCGGAATCGAACTGATCGCCCACATCGTCGAGCGTCTTGCGCGCCTCGCGCCAGGTCTGGTTGGGATCGATATCGTCGCGCAGCGCGGAAACATACAAATCGGTTCCGGGAGCTGAAGCCGCTCCCGTCACGCTCTTGATCAGCGCTTCAGACTTTGCCGTGTCGCCGCTCTTGGCGTAGAGCCTCGCCAGCGCCATCTTCACTTCCGGGTCCTCCGGCGGCTTCGACGCGGCGGCTTCCAGCTCCTTGATCGCGTCCGCGTCGCGATTGTGCTCCGCCAGCAGCAACCCCAGGCTCTTGTGCGTCGAGTTATTGAACGGCGTGATCTCCAACTGGCGGCGATACGCGGCCACGGCCTCGTCGAATTTCCCCGTCGCCTGCAATTCTGCTGCGAGGTCCTGATTGGCGCTCTTATGAAAGGCATCGAGTTCGATCTGCTTGCGGAATGCGGCAATGGCTTCTTCGTGCTCGCCCAGGGATGCGTAGGCGCGCCCCAGATCGTCCCACGCATCCGCCTGCTTGGGATCTCCGTCGAGGGAACGTTTTAGCAGATCCGCCGCGGCGCTGAAATCGCGCCGCTGCATCGCCAACGTTGCTGCCTTGCGCAGTTCCTCCGGGGTCCCCGTCGTCTTTGCGGCAGCCGCCAGCGCCGCCGCCGATGCGGGCTTGATCGTGGCATTCAGCGTTTGCTGGATTTCGTTTTCGGTTCCCCCGATGAACGTTTCATAGTCGTTGCGCCGCGAGGCCGGTAGCTCATTCACTTTAAGGACGACTTTGCGTTGCGCCTCAAGCACATTCTTACTGAGGTCATACGAGACCGCGTATTCGCCGTAATCGCGGCTCATCGCGACTCTGGGCGCCGTCTGAATCGTGTAGGTCGCGGGAAACTGAATGCGCGCGTGATAAGTCTCTTCCACCGCCGGACCGACGTTGAGCGGCTTGGTCGCCTTCTTAGGATCAGCGGGTGCGAGGTGCCGCAACCTCATGGGAGGCAGAATCCGAAAGCTAACGCCGGAGTTTGGGACCAGGAAGTAATTGTCCTTGCGGGAGTGGTAGACCAGATGAAACGGCTTGCCCGTGTCTTCGAGCGAGTCCAGATGAATGTCGGAAACGTCGCCTTGCAGTCCCCACATGTACGAGAGTGCTTTCAGCACCCCGGACAAGTCGGCCTGGGAAATACTGCGGAACGCCGATCGCAACGACAGATCCACGTCGCCTTGCGCCGTGATCTCGACCGAGGTGTCGAAGGCACCGGTCTCCGTGAATTTGCCGTCCAGGTTAACGGCGAACTGATTCTTGACCGGAGGGTTGGCCGGCGTTTGCTTCAACCCGCCCATTTTCCCTTCCGCCGCCAGCAGGGCCTGCTTATTCCGCAGTTGATACACGATCAGGCCATAGGGCGCGACTTCTGCCGTGGTGTCGAGCCAGGTGAGTTCGCCGCCGAGTTCGACCGCCGTGATCTCATGGTCGAATTGCGCCGGTGACGGCACTTCGGGATCGAGTTCGCGATTGCTGCCGATGAGAACCGGATAACTCTGAATTCCCACCGCGCGCAACATCGCCTCCAGCAGTGTGTGCTTGTCCTTGCAGTCGCCGAAACCGTTTTGCAGGACCTCGGGCGCGGCATGCGGCTGCAGCCGCCCCACTCCGAACGAGATGCTCACATAGCGGATGTTGCGCGCGACATAGTCGTA
>Ga0187782_10001242_pt1 | contig 18377 bp, 16 predicted proteins | sample 0715_SJ02_MP15_2_FD_132454 | JGI IMG/M metagenome (GOLD analysis project Ga0187782, IMG submission 132454) | Tropical peat soil microbial communities from peatlands in Department of Meta, Colombia - 0715_SJ02_MP15_20_MG | ecosystem: Environmental > Terrestrial > Soil > Wetlands > Peat | place...
CACCGTGCCTCGCGTCGCGGCTCCCGTTCGGATCCCCGGTGACCGTCGCGGCGCTCGGCCAGATCGAGGCGGCGGAACGGGTGGTGCGCGGACTCGGGTTCCGGGAGGTGCGCGTGCGCCACCACGGCGCCGCCGCGCGCATCGAGGTCCCGGTCCCCGAGATGGCACGTCTTACGTCCCTCCTCGGCCCGGTCGAGCAGGCGTTTCGCGCACTTGGCTTTGCGACCGTGAGCATCGCTCCGGACGGCCTGCGATCGGGGCGTTTCTCGGCGGGACTGGCGCCGGCGGCCGGTCCTGCATCGGCGCTCGACGGACGTCAGCCGTGAACGAGGACGCGCTGGCGCGGCTCCTGGACAACGTGCGGTCCGGCCGCGTCTCCGTGGCCGAGGCCGTGGCGGAGTTGCGCTGGCTGCCGTTCGCGGAGTTGGGCTTCGCAAAGGCCGACACCCACCGGCCGCTGCGCCGTGGCGCGCCTGAGGCGGTGTACTGCCCCGGGAAGTCCGTCGGGCAGATCGTGGAGATCGCATCGGCGCTGCGCCAGGGCGGGGACACGGTGTTGCTGACGCGGGCGACCCCGGACATTGCGGCGGGCATCACGGCAGCGCTTCCCGACGGGCGGTACGTCGCGGAAGCCCGACTCGTCGTTCTCGGCGGAATGCCGGCGAGCCGGACCGGGTGTGTAGGCGTGCTGACCGGGGGAACGGGGGATCTGCCGATCGCCGAAGAGGCTGCGTGGACCGCGGAGGTCATGGGTGCGGACGTGGAGCGCGTCTTTGACGTCGGTGTCAGTGGGCTTCACCGCCTGGGCGCGCATCGCGCGCTGCTCGAGCGCGCGCGGGCGCTGGTGGTCGTTGCCGGCATGGACGGGGCGCTCCCCGCGGTCGTGGCCGGGCTGACGCGGGCGCCGGTGATCGGCGTGCCGACGAGCGTCGGCTACGGCGCGCACCTCGGCGGGCTCGCCCCGCTCCTCACGATGCTCACCGCGTGCGCTCCGGGCGTCGCGGGCGTGAACGTGGACAATGGCCAGTGCCGGAGGTGGGAGCGGTGTCCGAAAAATCGGCTGCGGGTGCGTCGTGCCGAGCTTTGCGGGCCTCAGGGAGGGAACGAACGGGCTTCTGGGAGGCGGCGGGGAGGGCTCCGGACAGGAGAAGCCGGGTGGATACCTTTGCCAGGAGGAGTACAGGCGTCAAAACGGAAAACTCGGTGTATCGCGCGGAACGGGAATGTTGCCCGAGGTCCCATAGCGGCACCAGGTGTGTGAAGGAGAAGAGGTGGGGACATTGGCGACCTTAGCGACGCGGTTGATGGAGCAATTCTCCGTCGGGATGCGGGAGAAAGTGGGACAGGCGGCCGCGGCGATCATCGCCGCCAAGCAGCGCGGCGGACGAGTATTGGTAGCGACGGGGAGCGGGCCGAACCTGCATGAGGGAGTCACGACGCTGGTAGCGGAGCTCATCCGGCTCGGGGTGGTCGACGGCGTGCTGACGAGCTCTGCGGTCGTGGCCCACGAGATGGCGGGGACGTTGGACAGGGTGCGGCGGGTGTCCGGGGCAGCGCTGGGACTGCCGGGGCACCTGCTCCCGCGGGAGGGAGTATTTGAGACTACGATGATGACTCGGAAGGCGCTGGAAGCGGTGGCTGCGGAACTGCCGGTGGACAGGGACCTGTACGCCAGGGCGGCAGAGCTTCCAGGGGCAGTCATCATCAAGGCCGCAGGCAACATGGGCTATCCCATGGGATTGCGGACGGAACGGCTGGCACGGGAGTGCCTTGCGCTCGCCCAGGGGGTCGGGGAACCGTTCGAAACGTTGGTAGGGGCGGGGTGTCATCCACTGACGATGCTAGGAGCGGGGGCACGCCGAGGAGTCCCGGTGATGGTGACCATCCCGCAGCTCATCGGGGGGGGTATGGTGGGTACGGCGATCGGCGACAGCATTCCCATCGCCCAGCGCGCAGCGCGGAACGCGCAAATGCTGGCCGAATCGGATGTCATCATCGAGTCGGCAGTGGCTTACACGCAGGAGATCCATGGTGGCGGCTTTGATCTCCACCTGGGACACGGACTGTGGTCGGCATGGGAAGGGTTACCGTCTTATCGGCTGGATGGAAAGGTGCTGATTCGCATCGACCTGGATCCGCAGCTAGAGCAGGCGTGGCGGATGGAGCGGGACGGAGGGGCGATACAGCGGGCAATCGATGAAGGCCTGCCGAAGGCGAAGGTGACGGGGCTGCCGTTTCGCATGGAGATGTCGGGATTTGCACGGCTGGAGGGTAGTCTGCCGATCGTCGGAGACATCGGGGCGGTCTGGCCGGTTTTGGCAGAGACCGTTGCAGAAGCGCTGGGGCTGAGCCTGGAGTTCCAATCTGCACCGCAGGAGACACCGGAAGGCCAGCGGATGCGCGATTGGATCGTGGAGCACGTCACCCCGGTCGACCGTGCCCTCGTGTACGCCGCGATTCACCAGCAGTGGGGCCGGGCGCTCGTCCATTCCAGCGCTTAGCCACGACCTCACGTGACGGTCCGAGGGAGCATGGGCTCACCGCCCGCTAGGGTGTAGCGATTCGTCCGGCCTCGGAGCGCCCGGACGCCTGGACCTGGGTGACGCTCGGCCCGTTAGCCTCGTGCTCTTCTTCCTGATGCCCTTTGTGGTAGCCATCGCGATCAGCTAACCCGGTCTCGGCTCGCGCGAAATGGACGTGCTCGAATGCTCGGTCGCGGTCACTGCGGCCGCGAAAGTAGCGGTCCTGGATCTTCGCCGGGGTCAAGTTTTCCAGCAAGCGCCACCCGATGGGCTCGAGGTCGGAAGCGAGTCTCGCCGGTTCGAAGCTCGTGATCATCGGCTCCCCGACCGCTCCACGATCTCCAACATGCGCCGCACACGTTGCGGTGCCTTGTCCGTACGAAGGCGGCGGGATCGAGATAGTCGAAGACGATCTCGCTGTCTCGCGAAACGACCGTAACCAGGTGACGTAGCGTTTCGAGCACGACCTCACCTGTCAAATAGTATGTGACGCCGAGCCAGCAGTCACGCGGAGTCCCGAAGGCGTCTTTGGTGTCCGATACGAGGGTGCTGGCGAACATCAGATTGACCCAGGTGCCGTCAACTGCCGGGCTGCCCCGTCGTCGGGCAATGCATGGCGCAATGCTGCCGAAAGGAGCGCGCAATTCATGCTCTTCACGCCCCCAGCCCTAGGCTCGGCGCGCTCTGTCTCCTTCGCCGTTGGTGTCGCAGTCTGCGTGGGTCTCGGCCTGATGTATTTGTACGTACGCAGGGCGATTGCCCGCTCGGTTCGGTTTGCTCCGCTCACCGGCGTCGAGAGCATGGCAGGCCGCGACGCCGTGGTTGTGACTCCGCTGCGCCCCGCAGGCACTATTCGATATCAAGGCGAATTCTGGCGTGCCGCGGCCGGGAGGCCGATCGAACAGGGGGTGCGCGTGAGAATCATACGCGTCGAGCGCCAACCGGAAGGGCTCACGGTGATCGTGGAAGAGACGTCTTCTCCTCTATCGGAGACGTGAGACATAGAGGAACTGGGGGGAACCGCGCTGTCCGAGGAAGGCCGGGCGGGCCACCCCTCGCGGTTAGCGAGACGGAGTCTCTTCGCGCAGCATTCGCTCGCGGATCAGCGCAACGGGGATCGATCCGTACGACAGTAGTCGATCGTGAAACGTGCGCAGGGCAAATCCGGGCCGGGACGAGAGCGTACGTCGGAGCGCGTGGATCGCGTCGGTGCCGACGAGGTACATGAGCGCAGCACCCGGGAACATGCTGTTCTTCACGGCTTCGGCGCGGGCTGCAGCGGGAGACATGCCGACACGGTCGCGGTACTGCGCAACTGCGTCGTCCAGCGAGAATCGACCTTGGTGCAGGCGCACGTCCACGAGGGCGCGGACGGCCTGCCTGAGACGCGCATGACGCTGCGCATACTGCTCGAGGGGCTCGAGGAAGCGTGTTTCCCCCATCAGGTCCGTCGCGTAACACGCCCACCCCTCCGCCATCGTGCCACCGCAGAACATGCCGATCCGCGAGGCGCAGTCCACCGCCGCGACCTGACCGATCCGGGACGCGGCGCGGTAGGCGTTCCAGTTCTGCACATGGTGGCCGAGTCCGCCGTGGTGGATCACGTGGTTGAGCTTGATGACGCTGTCATTGACCGCCCGAAGCCGACGGACCTGCTCGTCCGACGGCATCGCGGGTTCGACCGGCAGCACGTAGTAGTCGACGACCGTCGCCCGGTCGAACGGAGCCGGAGACCGGTAGGCCAGAAAATAGAGCGAGGGGGCCGCCGCCTGTACCCACGCGGGCTGCGGCACGTAGCGCAACGGATAGTTGGGCCAGCTGACGAGGTCGTGCGCGAGCGCGGCATCCTGGGCCTGCCGCCAGAACTCTTCGTAGCGCGCGTAGTACTCTTTCGCGGACGCATGTCGGTCGAGGAGTTGATCGAGCGCGTCTTGCGGCGTTCGCGCGCCAAACCGACCGGCGCCTGCGGCGAGCGCACGTTCGCAGCAGACGATCTGCTCTTCCGCGTAGGCCGCAATGTCGTCCGCGCTCTCGCCTAAACAGTGGCCGCAACGCAGCAGCAGGTCGAGCGCGACGTCCCCGCACGCATAGTCGTTCGTCGCACGCGCCCGGAGATCGGCCTCCAGATGGTGCGTGAACTCGGCGAACGCCGCCGAGGCGCGATCCGCGGCAGCGCGCAACCGCGGATGCGCGATGTCCGCGTCGTGCAGGAGCCGATCGATTCCCTCGCCGAGCAGGACGCGGGCGCCGGCACATTCGCGGACCGCGCGATCGATCCAGGCGGCGGGCGCCTGCCGGACGTTCTGCCGCCCTTGGGCCAGCAGTGCCGGCACGGCAGCGAGCCTGGCCGTGGCGCGTTCGAGGCGGTCCAGAAGCGGCGCGAACGGGCTGACGAAGAGCGCGATCGCGCCGAACACCGCTTCCCCGGTGTACACACAGGGATTCCCCCGGTGAAAGTGCGACGACTCAAACTCCCATCGTTGGATCCTGAGATAGCCGTCTGCGAGTCGGCGGTCCGTCTCCTCGCTCTCGGTCAGCGGTTCCTCGGGTAGCCCGCGGAGTTCCACCTGCAGCGCGTCCATCGTCCCAACCGTCTCGTCCACGCCGCGCACCGAATAATCCGGCAGCCGATCGTCGTGATCATGCACCCCCGTGAACGTGGCGTTGACCGGGCGATGCCGGTAGTACGCTGCGAAGAACCGGTCCAGCCAACCGCTGAACGCCGGCGCCACGGTCAAGACCCCAGAGGGAGCGATACCCAACGGCCCTCGCGGAACGACCGCTCGACCGCGTTGATCACCTGCTGCACCCACGCGCCGTCTTCGAAGTTACCCTGGTTGCGCGGCCCACCGTCCCGAATCTCGTCGATGAAATCCTTGATGAGATTCGCGTAGAACAGCGATCGCCACGACTCGCGCGGGTGCCCGTCCCGCGGGTAGAACCGACCCGGGATCTCGAGCTGCCTGAACTCCACGGCATCCGGCGTGGCAACCCTGATCGTCTCGGCGATCCCCCACTCCTCGACGAGGCGGCAGATGATCGCGCCGCGCGCGCCGTAGAGGCGCGCTTCGATGCCTGGATAGTTGCCGATGGTCACGAAGCTGCTCTGGATGGAGCCGATTGCGCCGTTGGCGTACTCCCCGATGAAGATGTCGCCGTCGTCGATGTTCATGCGCATCATGCGTCCGGTGGCGCGCACCATGCGTTCCGGGACAAAGTTGCGCATCGTGCCCACGACGCGCGTGTAGTCGGCGCCCACCCACCAGTGGCCGATGTCGATGACCGGCGCGCCGTACCCTTCGAGCGACGACGTCTGCAGCACGGCCTGGTCCGCCGTATGGTCGACCTGGCGGAGGGGAACGGCCGGATCGAGCCACTGTGAGTTCTGCTCGTACCCATTGAAGATGAACGGCGTTCCGACGAACCCTTCCTCCAAAAGCGCTCTGGCGTACTGGACGCCGGGGCTGTATCGGAACGTAAACCCGAGCTTCGTCTTCAGGCCCTTCCGCTTCGCCACGACCGCGAGGCCCTGTGTCTGCCTGAAGTCGTACGCGACGGGTTTCTCGCACAGCACGTGCTTGCCGGCGTCCACCGCCGACGATGCCAGTTCAAAGTGGGTGTGCGACGGTGTGACGATGTCGATGACGTCGAGATCCGGACGTCCGACCATGGCCTGCCAGTCGGACGTGGCCTCGGGGATCCCGAACTGCGCTGCGAACTCGCTTGCCCGCGCGCCTTCAGGGTCGCAGATCGCCACGACCTTGGCGCGCGGATCGCGCTGCCACCCGGGGATGTGGGCGAACTTCGCCCAGTTGCCAGCGCCAAGCACTCCGATTCGCAGGACGGAGTCGTTCATCGCGGGTCTCCTTTTCTGCCGGCGTGCCCGACCCCGGATACGGCTGGCCGAGACACTACCGTTCACTCATTCGCGGTTGCGGCCCGGGCGTCGCCGCGTCCGAAGGCGCCTCGGGGGTGGAGAGCGCCTTCAACGCTCGTTCGATCGCGGACGTGATCGCGTCGGCGTCGAGGCCACGGCGGACATAGTGGTCGATGATCGTCTCCTGGAGCACCAGCGGATCGCGGCCGCGGATTGCGTCGATGAGACGCCTGTGGAACGTGACGACGTCCTCGACCGTGGCGTGGCTGCGTTCGACCGCGACCAGCATGAGAGCGCCTATCTGACCGTTGAGGCTGGTCCACAGGTTGAGCAGGCGGGGCGATCCAGCGCGTTCCACGAGCAACCGGTGCAGCGCGAGGTCGACTTGAATGATCCGGGGGAAATCATCCGGAATGCGACAGGCCTGCATCTCCGCGAGCAGCGTCTCCATAGCGGCCACGAGCGCATCGTCGAGGTACTGCCACCCAAGCCGCACGGCGAATCCCTCGAGCAACGCCCGTACCATCTTCAAATCGAGCGCATCGGACGGGGACGGTCGCGTGACAAATGTGCCTCGGCGCGGCTCTGTGACCACAAGCCCCCGTTGTTGCAGCATCAGGAGGGCTTCGCGGACGGTCGTGCGGCTCACCCCGAGGTTGGCGGCGATCGTCGCTTCAACCAGCCGCTCACCGGGCAACATCTGCCCCGAGAGGATGGCGTCCTCGAGGCTTTTGCATGCGTCATCGACGACACGGAGGCGTGTCGGGCGGCGAAGTTTCAACGGTTGCGCAGTCATCGGCCCCACCCCGGCGGTGCACGGCATCTGTGGTCGCGCTTGTTCGTTTCCCTGCCGGCCGCAGCCTCGCTCGCTAGCCCGGCCGACCTGATCGCATTGAAAACACGCCCAGCCGGGCGTAGCTGATACGAGTCAGTATTTAAATCGACTGTGGACTGTCGACAACTTTGATGCTATCATCCAGGCAACGGCTGTCAATACATGATGGTGCCGGAACCACGTTCACGCCGCCTCACGCGAGGTGTCTCTCGTGACTCCGGAATCCCTGGCGGAACTCAAGCGGAGGGCATGCTGCGGCATCGACGAGGCGGCCCCGACCCTCACCGACGTCTCTCGGCGCATCTGGGCCAACCCGGAAGTCGCATTCGAGGAGCACAAGGCGTCCGGCTGGCTCGTCGAGGTACTTGAGCGGGCTGGGTACGCGGTTGAGTCCGGGGTCGGCGGGCTTCCGACGGCGTTTGTAGGGACGCGGTCGGGGTCCGGGCATGGCCCAACCGTCGGAGTGTTCAGCGAGTACGACGCGCTACCAGAGCTCGGTCACGGCTGCGGCCACAACTTGCTGGCAATTTCCGGGGTTGGCGCGGGAATCGGGCTCGCAGCCGTGATCGACGAGCTCCCGGGTAGGATCCGTGTGTACGGGACGCCTGCCGAGGAGGGCCCGTCCGGCAAGACGTTGCTGCTTCGAGCCGGCGTGTTCGACGGGCTCGACTACGCGCTGATCTTCCACCCGAGCGACGATGCCAACGTCCTCGAACGCATGCGGACAGGCCAGGGCATCACCTTTGTGTTCAGCGGGAAGCACGCTCACGCGGCCTCGAATCCCGACCTTGCAATCGACGCCCTCAACGGCGTGCTTGCGTTGTTCAACAACGTCAACCTGCTCCGGCAGCACTTCCGGCCCGATGTCAGCGTGACCGGCAGCATCCCGGACGGCGGCGGACGACGCGCATTTCCCGTGACGGCAACTGCGCGCTTTGTCGTGCGGGTGTTTGAGGGCGAGAGCGATTTCGTCGCGCTGCGCGAGATGGTCGTCAACTGTGCGCGGGGCGCGGCGCTGGCCACGCGCACTCAGTTGGCGATCGAGTACGGCATCCTGGAGCGGGGGATGAAACTCAACGAGACCGTGACTCGGCTCGCCGTCGAGAATGCGCGGCAGGTCGGCATCGATCTGGGGCACCGCGTGACGATGGGCGGCATGTCGGACTTCGGCAACGTCTCCCACCTAGTCCCGGCGACCCACTTCAGCACCGCGACGTGGCCGGCCGGCGTGACGGCGCACACGCCGGAAGCGGTCGCTGCGAGTTGCCGGCCAGGCGCGTTCGAGGCCGCGCTCGCTGCGGCAAAGATCGAGGCTATGACGGCGATCGACATCTTGGGGCGCCCGGAAGAGGCCGAGCGGGCGCGGCGGGAGTTCGCGGAGAACGACCTCGGCCTGATTCCCATTTGTCCAGAGTGAAAGTGACCGTTAGCCGTGCCGTTTGCAGGGTAGCGGTGCCGGGGATCCGAATGCCCCGCACGTTCTGGGCGTATCCTGCCCGCTGGGCAGGCGTCACGCCGGTAGGATCCACCAAGTTCTCCAACGGCGGAGAGGAGGAGGCAGTATGAGGATCCCAACTACGCAATCCCCGAAGGGGGAGGGGCGACGCATTCGGAGTGGTACCGCTCGCGTGTCGCGGCGGACGTTTGTGAAGATCGCGGCGGCCGCGGGGATTGCGGCGTCGCTCGGCGAGACTCTCGGCGAGACCGGGCGGACGCTGGCGGCGGGCGCGGGTCAGGGGGGAGAGCTGTTTTACGCCCTGTCCACCAAGTTCGACACACTCGACCCGAACGTTACCACGTTCTCGGATGTGGCGCGCATCGCCTATCACATCTTCGATCCGCTGGTGTGGGAGTCGAAGGCCGGCGTGTTCGTGCCGGGGCTGGCCGAGCGGTGGGAAGTCAATGCGAACGCCACCCAATACACGTTCCATCTGCGGCGTGATGTCAAGTTCCACGACGACACTCCATTCAACGCCGACGCCGTGAAGTTCACGTTCGATCGTATCGTCGATCCGAACCTGAAGTCGCAGTCGGCGTTCTCCGCAATCGGCCCGTACGACAGCAGCGTGGTCCTCGATCCGTACACGGTCGTGGTCAAGTTCAAGGAACCGTACGCGCCGTTTCTCGCCTCGGTGGCGCAGTCGATCCTTGCGCCGGTGTCACCGGAGGCGGTCAAGAAATACGGCAATGACTTCGGCACGCACCCGGTCGGGACGGGCCCGTTCAAGTTCGATTCTTACGCGACCGACAGCGCCGTGCGCGTCGTCCGGAACTCCGGTTACCGGTGGGCGCCGTCGATCTTCAAGACACGCGGCCCCGCCCTGCTCGACGCGATCACGTTCCGGATCATCCCGGAGGCGACGACTCGCTTGGCCGCGCTCAAATCGGGGGAGGTGCAGATTATCCAGGACGTCCCTACGCAGGAGTACCAGAACGTCCAGCGCGACACCTCGATCCAGTTGCTGCAGGGGCTCATGACTGGGTCAGGCTGGACGATGATGATCAACGTGACCAATCCGCCGACCGACGACGTGCGCGTCCGGCAGGCGCTGCAGTGGGGCGTCGACAAGACCGCGATGAACAGGGCCGTGTGGCAGGGCGTGTACAAGCCGGCCAGCAGCATCCTGACCGCGGCGACCTTCGGCTACGATCCCGCCACACGCAACGTCTATCCCTACGATCCAAAGAAGGCGGGCGCCGTGCTGGACCAGGCCGGATGGAAGATGGGGTCCGGGGGCGTGCGCCAGAAGAACGGGCAGGATCTGACGCTTGGGATGTACTATCGAGCCGACAACTCCGATTTCACGAACATGGCGACGTTTCTCCAGAGCATGTACGCGCAGATCGGGATCAAGATCGATCTTCACGGTTTGTCGCAGGGCGGATACTTCTCTGCCGTGCGCGCCGGCCAGCACCACCTGCAGTTTTGGTGGGAGCCCGATCTGGACCCGGACGTCGTGCGCATCCTGCTGTACTCCAAGAACGCGGACGGTGGGACGAACCGCAATCGCTACAAGAACGCCGAAATGGACAAGCTGATCGACGACGCTGCGGCGACCACCGATCCGGCCAAGCGGAAGCAGCTCTATTCCGAGATCCAGATGAAGACGTTGCGGGAGTCGGTCATGGTCGCATTCGCCGACCCGCTCGACCTCTTTGCTTACCAGAAGGGCAAGATCGACGGCGTCGTGCTCGACTGGTCGGCGACCGATGTGCTCTGCCACGGCGTATCGTTGCGGAAATGAGGCGCCGCTCGCGTTGACCCCGCTGCGGAGCCCTGCGGAGGGCCCGGCCGTGCGGCCGGGCCCTCGCTTTGCGGCACGGCCGCACCCGCGGGCCGTCCGCAGCCAGATGACGCCCTGCCGCCAATGCTGAAGTACGTCCAGCGCCGGCTCGCCCTTGCGGTGCCGACGGTCATTCTGACGTCGATGGTGGTCTTCTTGATGCTGTTTCTCATCCCCGGCGATCCCGCGTCCATCTACATCGGCGAGCAGACGGCGACGCCGGAGCGGCTGGCGCAGATCCGTCACGTCATGGGCCTCGACCGTCCACTCTACGTGCAGTACGGTGACTTCGTTTGGCACGCGCTCCACGGCGACCTCGGACGGTCGCTGCAGACCAACCGCCCCGTGACCGTGGAGATCGGGTCACGATTCCCGAGCACCCTTGAGCTTGCCGCGACGGCGATGGCGATTGCCGGGGTACTGGGATTCGGCCTCGGCCTCCTCTCGGCGCTCCGGCGGAGCAGCATCGTCGACACGCTCTCGATGATGGTCGCGCTGTTCGGCGTATCGGTGCCGGTCTTCTGGCTCGCGTTGCTCCTCATCATGCTGTTTTCGGTTCGCCTCGGCTGGCTGCCGGCGACCAGCGAGTCCGGGCTCCGCGGTCTCGTGCTTCCCGCGGTGTCGCTCGCGTTGCTGTCCGCGGCGACGCTCGCCCGTTTGATGCGCTCGAGCATGCTCGAGGTGTTGCGGCTCGACTTTCTGACGACGGCGCGCGCCAAGGGGTTGCGTGGCGCCGTCGTGGTGCTGCGTCACGCCCTCCCGAACGCGATCATCCCGGTGATCACCGCCATGGGCCTACAGTTCGGGAGTCTGCTGAGCGGCGCCGTGCTCACCGAGACGATCTTCGCTCGGCCCGGGCTCGGGAAACTCGTCGTCGACTCCATCCAGAACAAGGACTTGCCCACGGTGCAGGGCGTCATCCTCGTGCTCGCGCTCGTCTACGTGGCGATGAACTTGCTGGTCGATCTTTCGTACGCGTTCATCGACCCGAGGATCCGGTTCGAATGAGCGTGCTCCAGGCCTCCGAGCCGGTGCGGCCCCCGCGCAGCCTGTGGCGTGACGCACTCCACCGTCTGTTTCAAAACAAGGGAGCCGCGGCGGGCGGGATCGTTTTCCTCCTGATCGTGGGCGCGGCGGTGGCCGCCCCGCGTCTCACACCGCACGACCCGATCCGGCTCAACGTCTCGGAGTCCCTCGATCCTCCCGGTGCCCGCCACTGGCTCGGGACCGATCAGTTCGGCCGAGACATCCTCACCCGGATCATCTACGGCGCGCGCGTCTCCACGGCGATGGGGTTCGTAGCCGTGACGATCTCGGTCGCGGGTGGTTCGGTGCTCGGCCTCCTGTCGGGGTACTACCGCGGTACCGTTGACATGACGATCATGCGCCTGGTGGACGTCATGCTGGCGTTTCCCGGGATTCTGCTCGCGCTCGTCATCATCGCCGTGCTCGGGCCCAATCTGAGTAGCGCGATGATCGCGGTCGGCGTGTCCGGCATGCCGGTGTTCATTCGAGTCGTGCGGAGCGCAGTGCTCTCGGTGCGCGAGTTTCAGTACGTCGAGGCCGCGCGGGTCGCGGGGTGCGGCGACCTGCGGATCATCTTCCGGCACGTGCTGCCGAACGTGTTGTCCCCGGTCATCGTGCTCGTGACGCTGGGGATCCCCGGCGCGATCATCTACGGCGCCGCGCTCAGCTTCCTCGGGCTGGGCATCCGGCCGCCCACGCCGGACTGGGGCGCGATGCTCAGCGACGGTCGGGCGTTCATGGGCACGGCGTGGTGGCTGTCCACGTTCCCCGGGCTTGCGATCGTGGTCATGGTCATGGCGATCAATCTGTTCGGAGATGGGTTGCGGGACGCGCTGGACCCGCGCCTGAAGCTGTGAGCATCGGAGGCGGTGGGATGGCACGGATCGTCGTGGTGGGATGCGGTGGGATCGGAGGATTGGCGGGACTCTACATGGTCAGGGCCGGCGAATCGGTGCTTTTCGTTGATCAAAACGCGGACCATGTCCGGGCGATCCAACGCCGAGGTCTCTCCGTCAACGGCGTGTACGGGCCGATGGCGATCGGTCCTCAGCGGGCCTGCACGCCCGCCGACCTTTCCGAGCCGCTGGACGGGCTCGTCTTCCTCGCCTGCAAGTCTCAGGCCACCGCGACAGCGGTCACGGCATTGCTGCCCCATCTGACCGCGGCGTCGTGCATTGTCTCGCTTCAGAACGGTATGAACGAGGCAACGATCGCCGGTCTCGTTGGGCGTGAGCGCACCATGGGAGCGCTCCCCGATTATGGCGGCGCCTATCTGGAGCCCGGCGTGCTGGAAGCGGTGCACGAGGGGACCGTCTATGTGGGAGAGCTCGACGGTCGCTTCACGCCGCGCGCGCGAGAAGCCGCCCGGCTGCTGGGGATCGGACCGAACAAGTGTGAACTGCTGGACGACATCGTCGGTCGGCTGTGGACGAAACAGGTGTACAACTCGCACGTCGTGCTGACGGCGTTGGTTGACGCCCCCCTAGTGGACGTCCTGGGGAGCAAGAAGGTGCAGCGTTTGGGAGGGGTCCTGGTTCGTGAGGCGATGCGAGTCTCGGACGCGGCGGGCGTGCAGCTGCGGCGCGATGCCTGGTTCGACCCCGCGCTCTATCATCCCGGCACGCCCGACGAGACCGAGCGGTTGCTCGGGGCGTACGACAAGCTTTGTGCGCACCTGGGCGGGCATCAGGTGCGGGAAGAGGCGGGAGACTATCGGTACGTCAAGAAGGCCAGCGGGATCCACTGGGACATCGTGTATCGCAAGCGGAAGAGCGAAGCGGCGTTCTTGACCGTGGCTTGCGTGGCAAACCGGTACGGGGTGCAGGTCCCGCTGAATACGCGACTCGTCGGCATGATCGGAGAGATCGAAGACGGGCGGCGCCGACTGGGATGGCACAACGTGGACGAACTCGCGGGGTTCGCAGAGACACTCGGGGAGACGCTGCCCTGACCCGCAGGGACGCGCGAACCGCCCCTCGGGCGCGGCGAGGAGGATAGGAGATGCAACCGGCTTCGGTTTCTGAGCCACAGATCGTTCGGTGCGGCACGCTCATCGACGGCGCGGGGGAAACTCAGCGGAACATGGCCCTAAGCGTGGTCGGCGGTCGAATCACGAGTGTCACTCCATGGAGCGATGTCCGGCCTCCCGCCGGCGCCCGAACGGTGGACGCCGGATCGATGACGGTGTTGCCGGGTCTGTTCGATTGTCACGATCACTTGGCTACTCCGGGTCTGAGCCTTGCCGAGCGTGTCGCCACTCCGCCGTCTCTCCACGTTCTTCGTGTCGCGGAGGTGATGCGAAGCATCCTGCAGGCGGGGTTCACCACAGTTCGGGATGCGGGCGGCCTCGACCTGGGGCTCAAGATGGCTGTGGCGGAAGGTCTGCTCGCCGGCCCCCGTGTGCTCATCAGCCTCGCCATCATCACCCAGAGCGCAGGGCTCTCAGACTATACGAACGCCGTCGGCTTCAACACGGACGTGCTGCGGCTGCCGGGGGCTCCCGACGGCGTTTGCGACGGCGTGGACCAACTGCGGGCGATGACGCGACGGCTCATCAGGGCCGGGGCAGATTTCATCAAGATCGCGACAACCGGCGGGCTGAGTTCGCGAATCAGCGGTGTGCTCACACGCGAGTTCACGTTTGACGAAGTCGGGGCGGTCGTCGACGAGGCACGGGCGTTCGGCAAGCCGGTCGCCGCGCACGCGTACGGCGGCGAGGGGCTTCGGAATGCGCTCCGGGCCGGCGTGCACTCGGTGGAGCACCTGGGACCGTTGGACGACGAGGATATTGCGACGATGCTGCGCCAGGGGACCTATCTCGTGCCGACCCTTCTCAACATGCACGTCCGCCGCGAGATGGCCCGGGACCCCGGCAGCCTATCGCCGTATAGCGTCCAGAAGGCCGAAGAGCTGGCCCCCTTGCAGCGGAGCGCGTTTGTCCGCGCCCACCGCGCGGGGGTACGGATTGCAGTCGGGACCGACTCGCGTGGATTGCGCCAGGGCGGCAACGCCCGCGAACTGAGTCTCCTGGTGGAATATGGTATGAGTCCCGCCGAGGCGATTCGCGCGGCGACGTCGGTGGCCGCGGGGTGCTGCAACATTCCGGATACCGGTACGCTCAGGCCGGGCATGCGTGCGGACCTGATCGCGGTCGATGGCGATCCGCTGGAGGACGTGGGGGTTCTCCAGGACGCCGATCGGATCGTCCTCGTGATGCGCGACGGCCGCGCGTTCAAGAACCGAATCGGCTGAGGAGGGTGGGCATGACCACGGAGTTCTCTGGAAAGGTCGTCATCGTATCGGGAGCGGCGCAGGGTATCTCGAGCGTCATCCTGCGGCGGTTCGCCCAGGACGGCGCGCGTGCAGTGGTCGCGGATATCGACGAGGAACGTGCCGAAGCCGGCGTGCAGGATCTCAGCGCGCGAGGGCTCGACGTGCGCTTCATTCGCACGGACGTGCGGGATAGCACGCAGGTCAACGCGATGGTCGATCGGGTGATGGAACAGTGCGGGCGCATTGACGTCCTCGTGCACGGGGCGGGGGTAGGCGTGCACAAGGAGATCGTGGACCTGTCCGACGACGAGTGGGATCTGCAGATCGACGTGCAGTTGCGTGGCGCGTTCCTGTTGAGCCGGGCGGTCGGCCGCCGGCTGATCACGCAGGGACAGGGCGGTCGGATCATCTTGATTGGCTCGACCTCCGGCAACAACGCGCGGGTCCGGGGCGGCCCTCACGCGGCGTCGAAGGCGGGGGAGATCCAGCTTGCCCACGTGCTGGCGATGGAGATGGGACGGTACGGTGTTACGGTGAACGTCGTGTCGCCCGGCTTGACCAACATCGCGGGGATCTCGCGCTCGATGCAGACGCCGGAGTACCAGCGCGCGTTCATCGCGCAGGTGCCGCTTGGACGCCTCGCCACACCGGACGAAATCGCCGATGCGGTGCTGTTCTTCGCTTCCGACCGTGCGCGGTTCATCACGGGCCAGGTCCTCTGTGTCGACGGGGGGTACTCCGCGGGCAAGCTGGCGGTGCAGGGGCCGAGCGTCGACGCGTTCTACGGACAGGTTCGCTAGGGTCGGTAGGGACACAGGTACGTTTGACGCGACGATCGGAGCCCAGGTGACGGGTTAGGTGACGCGATTCGCCGTCTTGCCCGGGCGGCGCCGTCTCTATTATGCTACGGGTGGGCGTCCGGGCCTTCGTAACTCAATACGGCAGAGCACCTCGCTTGTAATGAGGGGGTTACCGGATCGAGTCCGGTCGAGGGCTCCACACCGAACTGACCCGGGTGGCCGTTCAGCTTGTCCGTCGTCCGGGTGAAGCAGGGCGTCTGGCAGCGCAAGACTCGAAATGGCTCGCCAATGGCCGGCGCGCCGTGGTGCAAGCGAGATCCGAGATAGACTCGTGCTGCTCCCGCGGCTCGCGTCACCGAGGGCAGGAAGAGATTCGTCATCAGCCGGAGTTCGTAGCGGTACAGATCTTGCGAGCTAAGAGGACCATGCGCAATCGGCACGAAAGGCGGGATCTAGTCGTGCGGGACTGGGCGAAGCGTTGGAGATGCAGGTGTTTGGCATGACGCCGGAAGAGCGCTCCAGGAACGGTGATGCGGATGTGGTTTCCTGGCGGATGATCACGAGCGGGATGCCAGTGATCGCCTCCGACGGGACGCGGGTCGGGTATGTCACGCACGTTCTCGGGGATCCCGGGGAGGACATCTTTGACGGCGTGGGGTTCCGGCACCATCTGTGGACATCGCCGCGGATGGCACCCGCGAGCATGGTCGCGCGGATCACCGAGCGGGCGGTGTACTTGAGCGTCCCGGCAGCGGAAGCCGAGCAATGCGCTCCCTACCAGGAAGAGCACGTGTTTCGGATCGGCAACACGGGCTTCTTCAGGCATCGTGAAGGGTGGCGCGAGGATAAATGAAAGGTGCCCGAAAGCTGGAATGACGCGGAGATGAGACCCTGAGCGGATGACAGCTCGGAGGAGGGCGCGTCATGCGAGGTTGGCACCAAGAGTTTCCGCTCATGTGAGGATGGGCGGTCCGAGCTTGGTCGGTGACGGCCTGCGGCTGGCAGTCGTATCCGTCCCTCATCACTGCGGCCCGATCGTGAGCCAGACGGGATAGCATGAGCCACTCTCTGGCATGGTGGACAGCTCGACTACGCGCCGCGAGAGCGGTGGAAGATCGAACGTCGTGATGACGCGCGGCGCGTTGGGTTGCACGATGGGGCCCTCGACGACATGGCCGTCGACGAGAAACGTCCCCTGCGCCTGTCCGCTGTCCGCGTGCATCACAAGCACGGCTCGCATCGGCCCCGCCGTGGGGTTGGCCATCGCCACCGCGAACGAATAGATGACGCCGTAGTTGCCGAGGAGGGTCGTGCCGGCCTCCTGGGCGTGCAAGAGATCGTCCGGCCCGCCGAACGTTAGCGTGGCGACGTTCCCTACCGTGTACGAGGTCACGCGAAAGATGACAGGGTTGAGGAACCCTGGCCACGACGGCTCGAGTTCGAACTGCGCCCCTTCGCGTGGTGAGATGCGCTCGGATCCGTCGGGGAACGTACTCACGACCTCCAGACGGACACTCCGGCCCGACTGCAGGGCGATCTGATCCACCCCGCTGACCACGTCTTGGGGCGGGACCGTGGCTTCCGAGAGTACGAACGACGTCATGGATGGGAGCACGAGCAGAAACCCGGCGTGGTGCCAGTATTGACTCAGGAACCAGCGCGCCGCGGTGTGCCCTGCGAGCAGCTCGTTTGGCGTGGGTCCGCCGTCGGCAGCGGTGACCAGGAGGGTGGCGGCGAACGGACCGGGGTTCGTGAGCTTGACGGCGAAGGCCATGTCCCGATCGCGCGAGCCGTTCTGATGATGATACAAGAGGCGTACCGCTTGCGAGGGCTGGATCGTCATGGCGTTGAGCACGCCGCTCTTGTCGATCGTTTCGGGGTCGTCGCTTACCAGCAGCTCGTGTGCCGCACGCCAGTTGAGCGGGGTGTTCGTAAGTGTGACCGGCATGGCGAAGGAAAGGGGCGGACGCCCCGGGGCGGCGATCAGGAACCCCGCGTTCATGGTGACAGAGCGTCCTGCGGGCAGGGGCGCAAAAGACGGATTCACCCAGAAGAGTTCCATCTGAGCATGGGGCGCTGGAGGAAGCAACGCACGCACGGCGGTAACCACTCCGCGCCGGAGTGTTTCGATCGGCGCAGGATCTCCGGTTACAAGGACGCTCAGGGCCGAATGTGGCGCCCGGGGGGCGGCGCTCACGCGGTACACGCCGAGTACGGCGACGACAGCGATGAGTGCCAGCAGTGAGCGCTTCATGCGCTTCGTTTGATGATCTCCCGTCTTGAACAGTGAACGTGGACGCGGCTCACGGATGCCCGGGGCCCATTCCCCCTGCACTTTTGACGGTCGCGATGGCGGTTGAGTTCTTTCGCTGCGGGGCCATGGGATTCGGATAGGCCCGCCGCCGTGTCGTGGAACTACGGGCAGGACGCCGGCGGCTTCCCGAGCGCTCTCCACTCATCTGGATCGTGGCGTAGACGATGAGGCACGGTCCGGCGCGCGCGGCGCCCACAATAGAGTCTAACCCGGAGGCCATGGTTCACCAAAGGGCCGGGGTGACAGCCGTCCGAGGGTTTCCCCAACATTTTGGCGCCCGCGACCATCGGCCCGGCCACGCCACCCCTGACAGCCACCGCTCCGTGGGAGCTTGTCTACCGAGATGGCGCGCCGATCGCGCTGAGCACGCGTTGAACCGCGATCGCCGTCCCTCGCCGCGCAGCGGCCTGCTCGGCGCGCAGACGCTCGTAGCCAGGCGAGACCGC